>QFCH01002418.1_pt1 | contig 27816 bp, 28 predicted proteins | sample 5346071 | NCBI WGS metagenome assembly QFCH01 (sample SAMN09062255, study PRJNA434731) | Human gut metagenome, whole genome shotgun sequencing project. | isolation source: stool timepoint B chromium assembly | host: Homo sapiens | collected 2015
GTTCAGTTAATTATGAAATTAACTGAACTCCTTAATATTAATTTATTTTAAATCTTGTGTCAGATAAAGCTGCTTGAAGTGATTCTTTAGCTACATCACCTTCAACAGTTAAAGTTTTTTCTTGGATATTAACTTCAACACTATCAACATTTTCTAATTTAGATAATTTATCTTTAACAGTAGCTACACAGCCACCACATTTTACACCTTCGATATTATAAGTATTTTTCATGATTATTCCTTCTTTCTTATTAATTTAATTTTATTCTTTTTAATCTTAACGCATTTAATACTACTGATACTGAGCTAAAACTCATTGCTGCCCCTGCTAACATAGGATTTAATAAAGGACCTCCAAATAGATACACAATACCCATTGCAAAAGGAATACCTATTACATTGTAGAAAAACGCCCAGAATAAGTTTTCTTTTATATTCCTTATTGTTTTTCTACTTAAGTTTATCACATTAACAACAGTATTTAAATCTGATTTAATAAGTACTACATCTGCAGCATCTATAGCTACATCTGTACCTGTACCAATGGCTAATCCTACATCAGCTTGAACTAAGGCTGGAGCATCATTGATTCCATCTCCTACCATAGCAACTTTTCTTCCTGATTCTTGTAATTTTTTTATTTCATTTGCTTTATCTTCTGGTAATACTTCACTTATAACTTTATCTATTGATAATTCTTTAGCTATTGCTTGTGCTGTTTTTGCATTATCACCAGTTAACATTACTACTTCTATACCTAGTTTATGCAACTGCTCTACTGTTTTTGCACTACTATCTTTAACTTGATCAGCTACAGCAATAATTCCAGAAAGCACATTATCTATTGCAATGTATAAAGGTGTTTTACCTTCAGAAGCATATTTTTCAGCATTATTAATATTATCTGCAATATTAACATTATTATTTAACATTAGTTTTTTATTACCAATTAGGATATTTTTATTATTTACTACTGCAACTACACCTAAACCTACTAGAGAATTAAAATCTTTTACTTCTAAAATTTCAAGATTTCTATTTTTAGCTTCTTCTACTATTGCTAAACCTAGTGGATGTTCAGAAAGATATTCAACACTTGCGACCATCTGTAAAATTTCTTCTTCAGTATAATTATTATATGTTAATACATTAGTTACAGCAAGTTTACCTTCTGTTAATGTTCCAGTTTTGTCAAATACTACTGTATCTACTTCTTTAGTTATTTGTAGAGCTTCTGAACTTTTTATTAAAATACCATTTTCTGCACCTTTACCTGTCCCAACCATAATAGCTGTTGGTGTAGCAAGACCTAAGGCACATGGACAAGCAATGACAAGAACTGAAATTATAATTGTAAGAGAAAAGATCCATGTTTCTCCTCCAACAAAATACCATACTCCTCCGGCTACTAAAGCCAAAGTAATAATGATAGGCACGAATACACCTGATATTTTATCAGCTAATTTTGCTATTGGTGCTTTAGAGCTTTGAGCATCTTCTACTAGTTTTATTATTTGAGATAAAGTAGTATCTTCACCTACTCTAGTAACTTTCATTTTAAAGACACCTGTTTTATTTAGACTAGCACCTACTACTTTACTGTCTACACTTTTTTCTACCGGTAGACTTTCACCTGTTAACATTGATTCATCAACTGATGAGTACCCTTCAATTACAACACCATCTAAAGGTATTTTTTCTCCCGGACGTACTAATAATACATCACCCACAACTATTTCTTCTACGTTTACTACTGATTCAACACCGTCTTTGATAATGTTTGCTGTTTTCGGTGCAAGATTTATTAGTTTACTTATTGCATCAGTTGTACGACCTTTTGATACAGCTTCAAAATATTTACCTAAAGTTATTAAAGTAAGTATAACCGCAGCAGATTCATAATATAGATTCATCGCTGCATGTTTATCACCTAAATAAGCTAAGATAGTAGAGTATAAGCTATATAAAAATGCTGCTCCAGTACCAAGTGCTACAAGTGTATCCATATTTGGTCTTCTTCTAAATAAAGATTTTGTTCCTACTATGAAAAACTGTCTTCCTAAATATATTACCGGTAATACTAATATTAACTGCACTGTTGAGTATAATCTAGGACTTTGCATTGGTGTCAGGATACTTGGTATCGGTAAGCCAAACATATCTGCCATAGCAATATATAGTGCGGGTATAGTAAAAAATGCAGAATAGAAAAATCTTTTCCATACATTATCGATTTGTTTTTTCTTTTTATCTACTTGGTTATCTATACTTTTATCAATATCTAATTTAGCTTTATAACCAGCTTTATCCACTTCTTGCTCAATTTGTCCTACACTTAGTACATTTTTATCAAATCTAACAAACATTTTTTCGGTTGTCAAATTGACTGTTACTTCTTCTACACCGTCTAGTGATGAAATTGCATCTTCAATACTATTTGCACATGATGCACAGCTCATTCCTTCAATTATGAAAGTTTTTTCTTCAATACTTGTAACTAAGCTAAGTCTATAACCTGCTTTTTCTACAGCATTTATTATATCTTCACTGCTCACATTGGAATCTCTTGTTAAAGTAAGTTTTTCTGTTGCTAAGTTTACACTAACATCACTGACACCTTCTAAACTTTTAACACTTTCTTCAACATGCGCTGCGCAAGATGCACAACTCATTCCATCTATTGAGTACACTTCTTTTTTATTCATAAATTTCACCTCATTAATTTAATTATCATATGTTTTTGTTTACATCTGTAATCTCTACATAAATAAGTATACTACTTTCGTTTACATTTGTCAATGATTTTTTTATAAAAATTAAAATACCCTAAAACAATTGTTCTAGGGTATTAGTTATTCTAGTTTACTACATTAGCTGATGTTCCTGTTTTAATTACTTCTACAGCCGCTTCTAATCCACCTTCAACAAGGTTCTGAATAGCTGTTTCTGTGTAAAATGCTGTATGTGGTGTATAAATTACATCATCACGATCTATTAGTGTTTGTAGTAATTCATCATCAAATTCTTTATCTTCGAAGTTTTTAGGCACATATTTACCTTCATTTTCATAAACATCTAATCCCGCACCTAACAGTTTCCCACTATCAAGTGCGCGTAGTAATGCTTTAGTATCAACTAACATACCTCTTGCCGCATTTAACAAGATAGAGTTATCTTTCATTTTTGATAAAAATTCATCATTTACCATATGATTATAATCTTTTATAGCTGGCATATGGATAGTTATAATATCTGAATTAGTAATAAGATCATCAATGTTGTCAACATATTCTAATACTTCACGAGCAGCATCATTAGGATAAATATCGTAACCTAGTACTTTTGAACCTAAAGCCTTAAATAGTTTAGCTGCTTGTGTTCCAATTCTACCTGTTCCTATTACACCTACTGTTAATGTTCTTAGTTCTCTTGATAAGATACCAGGATTCCATGTGAAATTGTGTTTTTCTACATTTCTTTGGATTTTATTAGTATTTCTACTAATTCTTAAAGCTGTTGTTAGTACATGCTCAGCGATTGCGTTTGGAGAATAAGAAGGAACATTAGTCATTTTAATATCCAATTCTTTCATTAATTCTAAATCATAAATGTCAAATCCTGCAGAACGTGTAGCAAATACTTTTATCCCTTGCTCTTTTGCGTATTCATAAACTTCTTTTTCGAAAGGTTTATTTTGGGCAAGAACTACACCATCTTTACCTTCTAATAAATGTTTATTACTAGCTGTTAGCTCTTCTGAATGCACATCAACTTCCACTTCAGGATGTGAAGCAATCCAATTATTTAATGCACTTTTTTCATCTTCTCTTAAATTAAATAGTACTAGTTTCATACTCATGGTCTCCTTTATATTTGGTTATAATAATAACAAATTTTTAATTTATAATATAATTTTATCATAAAACTATAATTACATAAACTTTATAAACTTTCCTTAACTATCTTTTTAAGTTCCAAAAATAATTCTTCATTATTTTTAACTTCTTTATACACTTTAACATCTTTTGGCAATTTTTGATTATAGCGGTTTATCCAAATAATATTCCAGTCAGCATTATTAGCCCCTATAACATCATTTTCTAATGAATCACCTATGAAGAATAACTTATTTTTATTTAAATCTAATTTTTTCTCTGCATGTTCAAAAATTCTTTTATCAGGTTTATTTATACCAAGGTCGCCAGAAACTATAATATTATCTTTATGTATCCAATTTTCTACACCTAGTACCTTTACCTTTGACCATTGATGATCACTAGGCCCATTTGTAATAACTGCAAGTTTAATATTATTTCCAAGGGAATAATCTAAGATACTTTTTGTTAGCTCAGTCATTTCTAAACGTCCTTGATTTTTCTTATATTCTTTTTGAAAATTTAGTGCCTCTTCATCACTTAATATAATGTTTAAATCATTTGCCGCTTGTTTAACTCGGTAAATGTGATATTCATCTACAGTCATATTTCCGTTTCTTGAATCTTCATATTTTATCTCACTATAGTACCTACTTAAACAATATAACTTCTCAATATCAACTTTGTGTTTAAACAATTTATTATACGCATCTCTAAATGGAACTATTTGCTCATACAAAGTATCATCAACATCAAAAACAAAACCTAACATAGACTTCTCCTTAAAATAAAAATTTTATCAACTTAGTTGATCATTCGGAAAACAATAGCGTAATCCTAATAAATTTCAAATCGAACGTCATTTTAAACATACAATAATATAATTATATATATAATTTAGGAGATAGTCAATAAATACCCGAACATAATAAATAACTCCTTAAAACTATGTTCTAAGGAGTTGTTTATTTATTTCAATGCATCTACTACTTTACTACTATTGAACTTTCTTTCCCAATCTTTTTCAAAATCAATTACTGATTTATCAGTATATGGATGCCAAATACTTGTTTCTAATACATCTGGCGCTACTGTTGCCGCTTCTGCACCGCAAAGAAGTATATTTTTGAATTGTTTAACATTTTTAAAACTTGCTGCTAATATTTCTGTTTTGTAATCTTTCAATAATTCTTTTATCTCAACAATAACTTCTTCTGCATCTTGTCCAATATTTTCTAATCTATTCACATAAGGAGCTACATAACTCGCACCATTTTTTGCCGCAGCTAATGCTTGCATTGCAGATAACACCGCTGTTGCAGTGACATTAATACCTTCTTTGTCACAAAGTCTAATAGCTTCTAATCCTTCTTTTGTAACTGGAATTTTTATAAAAAATGTTTCTCCAAAGTATGCTTTTAGCGTCTTTGCTTCTTTTAGTATTTTTTGTGCAGAATTTTCAGTTGTTTGAACGTGAATTTCATACTTATCATAAGCAAACTCTTTAATTTCTACTAACTTTTCTTCTAAAGGTTTATCTATTTTAGATAGTATACTTGGATTTGTTGTTATCCCTGCTATACTGTAATATTTAGCTATTTCTTTTGCTTTATTAATATCTGCACTATCTAATAATATTTTACTCATTTTTACCCTCCAATATTTCTATTACTTCTCCCAAGTTTGTTAATATTCTGTCTGCTGTATCTTCACATTCTTTATCTACAGTAAACATATCTGGAACCATAAATACCATCGCACCTGAAGCTTTTCCTGCTTTTATCCCTGCTTTTGAATCTTCTAGAATCAAACAATCTTTTGGATCTACATCTAGTCTCTCAGCAGCTAATAAAAATACATCTGGTGCTGGTTTCCCATTTTCCACCTCTGCTCCACTAGCTATCTCATCTATATATTTTTCTAACTTTGTTTTTTCTAAGTTATTTTTAATATCTGCCGTATCTGATGAAGAAGCAACTGCAATTTTGTAATTATTTTCTCTTAAATATTTTAATAATTCCTCCACATAAGGCATTTTTTCTGGGCCAACTGTATACAAAACATTTTCAATATATTCATAATGATCATCTACCAATTTTTTCCCATCTACATTTGTTCCTTGAAAATAATCAATCCAAAATTGATAAATATTTGCTTTAGTAAATCCTAAAACTTTCAAAGTTTCCTCTTTAGTCATATTATAACCTTGAGCTTTCGCTGAATCTATAAAAGCTTCTGTAGATAGACTTTCTGTGTCGACCATTAGGCCATCCATATCAAATAATACCGCCTTAATTTCCATAGTCGCCTCCTATATTATTATTCTTTTACATATTTAATTATAGTCTATAAACATTTTCTTTACAAACTATTCTTTTCTACTAAATAAAGTTGGAGTATATAATATATACTCCAACTAAACATATTATCCTCTTGTTTTTCCACCTGCTACATTATATGTAACACCATGGACATAGCTAGCTCTATCACTTGCTATATAAGCAACTAAATCTGCTACTTCTGATAGTTTTCCATCACGTCCTAATGGAGTAGTTTTTGTACTTGTATATCCTGCACGAATTTGTTCTACTGTTACACCACGAGTATAAGCTAATGCCTCTTCATAAGCTAATGTTCTTAGTCCAGTTGCTTCTAAGATACCAGGTGCTACTCCAACAACTCTTACTCCTTGTTTTCCTAATTCTTTTGCCCAAGAACGTGTTAATGAATTTACAGCATTTTTACTTGCTGCATAAATACTTTGTCCTTCTGATCCTTCTAAACCAGATTCTGATGACATATTTACTATTACACCGCTACCTTTAGCTACAAGTACACGTCCAACTTCTTGAGAGAAGATAAATAGACCTTTTACATTTATATCCATAATTTTATCGTATACTTCGTCACTAAACTCATATTTCCCTTCAGGATCATTTTTATCTACTAATAAACGAGGAATATTAATTCCAGCGTTATTTACAAGGATATCGATTGTTCCAAATTTTTCTAAAGTTTTAGCTACAACTTCTTTAACATCGCTTCTCTTAGTTACATCACATTTAACATATAGTAATTTATCATTATCAGACTCTTTTTCTGCTAAGTCACTTACTACTACGTTACATCCTTGATTTAAGAATTCATCAACTACTGCTGCTCCAATACCTGATGCTCCACCTGTTACTACTACTGTTTTTCCTTCTAAATTTAACCAACTCATAATTATTTCTCCTTATTATTTTTCTATTGTAATTTTTGTATTAATATCAATTGCTGGACAACTTTTCTCTTCTACTACAATTGCTCCTGGTAATAGGTTATCTAAATCTCCTGAAAAATGAACTGTTAGATGACCTAAGTCTACTAGATTTTTCTCAGCTACATCACCTACACCTAGAATTTTAAATTCTTCTCCATCTACTTTTAAAGTTTGTCCAACTTCTATAGTAGCATTAGTAGGAACTACATCAATCCCATAGCAATAATCTTTTAGCATATCTGGTGCATTATCACCAAAAAGGATAAACATCCCGTCACCAAATTCTCCTACAAGACTTCCTTTGCTTTTTACTGTATTTTCATAAATTATCATAATCATTCTTCCTTTGCTTATTTTTTATTTCCTTCATTTACGGTCGACTATGTCGTTAATGTAGGAAGCGAAGACCGCTTCCTATAAAATTTTAAGAGTACATTCCAAAGCTTGCTAACCAAGCTACGATAACCCTTGGTACCCCAATAATAAATCTTGAGTAAAGTACTGATACTACCCCTACTTCTACTGTTTCAGGTTCAGCTTCTGCAAGACCTAAACCAACTGGGATAAAGTCACAAGCACATTGTGTATTGATTGCGAATAATGCAGGCAATGCTAATTGCGGTGGAATAGTTCCTTTTCCGATTTCAACCCCAATTAATGTACCAATAATTTGTGCAATTACTGCACCAGGTCCAAGTAAAGCTGATAATAATGGAATAGAACATACAAATCCTAAAGCTACTAATCCAAAGATGTTCCCTGCTAGCGGAGTTAATAATTTAGCAAACCAGTTACCAAATCCTGATCCTTGGATAACCCCTATTAACATCGCAACAAATGCCATAAATGGTAAAATTGTTGTAATCATTGATTGAACTGCATCTCTTGCAGCTTGGTATAATGTATGAACTACTTTACCAGCACCCATACCGATTTTTTGAATAACAGATGATTTAGCATTTTCTGCTAAACTTTGTGAAACTTTTTTATCTGCACTATATTTAAATTCACGTTTTGGTTCTTCTTGAGTTTTTTCCTCAACTACTACTTCTTCACTACCTTCAGCTAATGAGATTTGGTCTAATCCTACAGCTGAAACATAAATATCTTCTTTAATAAATTTAGCAAGTGGTCCACTTGGTCCAACAGGCATAATGTTAACTGTTGGAATTCTTTTTTGTGGATAAATACCACAACGTAATGTTCCACCACAGTCAATAATTGCTAAGAAAATTTCTTCGTCTGGTACTGATGTTTTAAATCCATTAACCGCAGTAGCACCTGTTAATTTTACGATTTTTTCTACAATTTCAGGTTCAGCTCCACCACCTGTGATATATAAAATTTTATCTTTTCCTGGTTTTGGAGTTACTACTAAAGGTCCACCGAAACCACCACTACCTTTTTCTATTTTAATTGTTCCGTATGTCATAATTATTTCTCCTAATCCTACGCTTTTAATTCATTACTTAATTCAATTTTTTGTTGTTTCATAACTATTTTTGTTGTGAAATCTGTAACCCATCCAGCAAAGAAGTTCATTACTAACCCTACAAGAAGGTATCTAATTGCTAATGGTGTAACGTCTAATCCTAATTGAGTAATTCCATTTGCAATACCTAAGTAGATGAAAATTTCACCAACGTTAATGTGTGGAAATATCCCACTGTTTGTATGACAGTGATATGATGCAGATGCATAATAACTAGGTTTCATACGTTCTGGTAAAAATTTACCCATTGATAATGCCATAGGGTTTGCTAACATAAATGCAGAAACGAATGGTAAAATTCCGTAAGCTAAAATTACATTTTTAGAACACACTTTAGCAAATTTTTCTACTCTGTGTGGTCCAATAAAAGCAACTAATGCATTCATAAATACAAGAAGTAACAGTACTTTAGGTACGATTCCTCCAACCCAACTTACGAATACTTTTGCACCTTCGTCAAATAAACCTGTAAAGCCTGATGCTAATTTAACAATATAATCCATATTGTCCTCCTTATAATATTTAATTTAATTTTAATTTTTTTGCTAATTTCCCAAATGGACTTGGCTCCATTTCAACCTGTCCACCAGCAGAAATTGTTTTATAATTAACAACTCCGTCAAGCACTGCACTAGTTAGAGATGCTGATAGTTTTATCGCTTTACAATCTTCTCTATTTATAGTCCCTACTTTAAGACCATTGAAATATTCAAATTTTTTAAATCTAGCAAGTACTGTTACTCCTTGCATAGCTTCTCCATATCATTTCAAAAGCTAAATCGTCTATTAGTGTACTTTCACCCGATGAAACTAATGTCTTAAATATATATACTAGCCTTACCTTACTAGAATCAAAATTAACACTAGCTTCATATATAGATCTTTTTCTCTTTAAGTATTCTTCTAACTTTGTAATAAAAAGACTATAATTTGAATTTTTATTTTCTATGTATGCACAGTCTTCAAATAATTCATTTAAAGATTTTATTTCATTACTAATAGTTTTTGAACTTACCTTTAATACATCTAGTAAATATTGATCCTGAACTAAAAAGCTAGATTCTAGTATATTTAGTAGTCTCAAACTTCTATTATCATAATTAAAAATCTCCATTTGCTTCACCACCTACATTTATTATAATGTTAGCGTTTCAAAAAATTAATACAGTTATTTTCTCTTAAAAAGAAAAACGCTTTAATTTTTTATAAAACCCTACTCTCATGACTTTAACTACATATATTTCTAAACAAAATAATTTATATAATATAGTTTTAAATAGAAAAAGCACCCTCAAAAAATTGAGGAAGCTTTTTCTTATTTTATAGGCTTTCTATAACATTTTTTACTATATTATCTACGGTTAAACCATTTTCTTCCATTAATTCTTCTACTTTATATCTATCGTAGAATTTTTTACTTATTCCATAGTTTTGTACTTTTAAGCCTATATTTCCTAGGAAGCTTGCTACAGTTTGACCATATCCACCTTCTACTATACCATCTTCAATCGTTACAACTAACTTATGATTTTCTTCTAAAGAATTTAATAATTCTTTATCTAAACCTGTTAAGAACTTTGGATTTACCAGTGTTGCTTCTATATTATGTTTAGATTTCAGTTGTTCTACAACTTTTTCGGCTAAGCCATAAAAGTTTCCAACTCCAAATATCGCAACCTGTTTCCCAGCTTTAACTATTTTATTCTTGTTTAAAATAGAATAATCTGTTGTATCTTCTTCGCCAGTTTCTACAACACTTCCTACAGGGACTCTAATAGCTACTGGATGTTTATCTTGATTAATTGCCCAATCTAACATTGCTAAATGTTCTTCTTTATTAGTCGGGGCTAGGTAAACAAAGTTTGGTATATGAGATATAAATGGTATGTCAAAAAATCCTAGATGACTTTCATCATTCATTGATTTTATTGATGCGCCGTAGACTAATACTACCCCTGCTTGATTATTTAATGCCATATCATGAGAAAGTTGGTCATATGCTCTTTGTAAAAATGTAGAAAATACTGACCAAATAGGCTTTGCTCCATTTTTAGCTAGGCCTGTTGTCATAGTAGCTGCTTGTTGTTCTGCAATACCGACATCTACAAATTGATTTCTAAATTTTTCTCTTATTTCTCTTTCGAAAACTATTCTTGGTGTCCCTGCATTTACAACAACAGCTAGTGGATCTTCTTCTAATTTTTTAGCTAAATATTGGGATGTAATACCATTGTATGTTTGAGAAGAGGCCCCTTGATTTTTATACTCTCCAGTTTCCAAACTAAATGGTCCCCCTGCATGGAATTTTTCGTGGTCTTTTTCAGCAGGTTCAAATCCTTTTCCTTTTTCTGTGCAAATGTGTAATACTACCGGATGATCTATATCTTTTACTTCTTTAAATAATGAAATTAGTTCTTCTAAGTTATTACCATCTTCTAAGTAGTGATAATCATATCCTAATGCTTTAAAAATATTGTTTGTTACCTGACCTTTATTTTCACGTAGCTCTCTTAATGCAGTATATATACCGCCTTTAGGATTTTTAGCAATAGATTGGTCATTATCATTTATTATAATTATTGCATTAGTTCCCAATGTAGCTATTGTGTTTAGCCCTTCATAGGCCATTCCACCTGACAAAGAACCATCTCCAATAATTGCCACAACATTACCTTTTTCTTTCTTTAAATCTCTTGCGTGCAGTATACCACTTGCTAAAGATAAAGAAGTTGATGTATGACCAATTGTAAATAAATCATGCTCACTTTCTTTTGGATTAGTATATCCTGAGACATCATCATAATGTTTAGGATCCGTAAATGCCTTTTGACGTCCTGTTAACATTTTATGGATATAAGTCTGATGCGAAACATCAAAAACTATTTTATCAACTGGCGAGTCAAATACATGGTGTAAGGCAACTGTCATCTCCACCATTCCTAAATTTGGTCCACTATGTCCACCATGAACACTTATTTTTTCTAATAATGCTGTTCTTGTTTCATCTACAAGAGTATGCAATTCTTCAATTATCAATCCTTTAAGATCTTTTGGTCCTGAAATATTTTCTAAAATCATCTTGAATCCTCCTAATTCCATCGATGTATAAATATTATTATAACATAAATTAATCTAATTCAATTATTCATTTTTATTATGGCATCTGTAAATATACTAATCATTCTCTATAAACCATTATATCTTTTTCGCAAACAAATGTAAATATAATTAGGGATAAGTAATGTAACTTTTAAAAATATTTTAGATAAATGAAAGCTTTCACATCATATTCAAATCAACTTCGACCACAAAAAATTTTAATATAAGTTAACCTATCGTATCACTTTTTATTTGAAAAAATTTATTTTTTAGTTTATCATTATCTAAGTAGAATTTTCTACATAACTTTATGACTATTAAAAAAACTAAATGTATAATTTATATTTGAGGTGAAATTTATGAAAACAGCATTTGTATGTGATTCAGCATTACAAATTAATCAAGAATTCGAAAAAAATAATCCAATCTTAACTGTAATTCCAGTTGAGGTTCGTCTAGACGATGAACTTTATATAGATAATGTAACTATTACTCCTGAGGTATTTTACGAAAAAGTAAATGCTGGTATGAAACCTAGCACTAGCCAACCATCAGTTGGAAGAATCTTAGAAGTATATGAAAAACTAAAAAGTGAAGGTTATGAAAGAATAGTAGCCTTTAGTGTATCTTCAAAATTATCTGGTACTTATTCATCATTCTTACAAGCAAAAGATCTTATCGAAGGACTAGAAATTAAAGTAATCGATACTGAACAAGTAGCTAGAATGGTAGGTTGTGCAATTGAAAAAATCGTTAAAGATTTTACAGCAGGAATACTTGCTTATGAAGATATAGAAAGTAAATACAAAGAACTTTTAGAAAAACAAAATGTTCTAGTAACAGTTGAAACTATGGACTTCCTTTATGCTGGTGGACGCTTAACTAAAGCTCAGTTCTTATTATCAAACTTATTAAGTATTCTACCTATTATCACAGTTAAAGATGGTTTATTAACTGTTTCCGGAAAGCATAGAGGTATGAATAAAGTTCTTACGAAAATGTGTGAAGAAATTAAAGAAAAAAATCCAAAATCACTATTCATACTATATACAAGTGATGATTTACTAGCTAAAGCACAAGATACAATAAAAAAAGTATTTGGAGATATCGAAACTGAAATTGAAGTTGTTTCTCCAGTTATTGGATGCGATGCAGGGCCTCGTGCTCTTTCTATTGGGTATCTTGGTTACGATAAATAGAAGAAAAAAGATGCAATATTTTTATATTGCATCTTTTTTTCTATAGAGCTCTTATTTTTTCATTCATTTGTTTTCTTAACTTAGAAAAATCTTCTTTAACTACGACAGTATCAGCAATATAATCATGCAATCCTTTTTTCTTAGGCAGTATACCTACTAAAAGATAAGGAATATAGAATAGTACTGTTGTTAGTATTCTTCCCACACCCTCACGATAAATTACATCAGACCACGATAGTTTTTCACCTTTATTTGTTTCTACCTTTATCTTCATTATTACTTTACCTAATGTTTGAGAAAAGAAATATGTCATAAGGATAAAGTAAGTAAATGATACTATCACAAAGCTTAAAGTAAATTCTCCAATTAAAGAAAGTTTAATCCCTACATTTAAATAGTTTAATGTTACTGTATTGAACAATCCTGTAATTGATGCAACTACTATTAAATCTATTATATAAGCCATAAATCTCTGCCAGAAACCTGCATAAAAGTTTTCTGATAGTTTTACATAATCTTCAAATGTTGTTGGTAATGAAAAATCTACACTACGACTATAATTATTATAATTATAATTTTGATTATTTATTTGATTAGCTTGCTGAGTTAAATTCTCAGATTTTACAGATTGTTCATTATTATGATTTTCTTTTGATTCACTACTTTGATAGTCAGACTGCAACATCTCATTACTTTCATTATTAGTAGTTACCTCATTAGTTTGAATACTATTTGATGTTAAGTCCCCAGTTTGGTGTTTCACTTGTGAAGTTTCACTATTTTGATTAAGGTTTGATTCATTACCTAGATAATCAGGGTTTGTATTTTCATTATAATTATTAGTCATTATAACTACCCCCTAACCTAAATAGCTTCTTTCTACACTAGTCGATGAAGCTTCACTATTAAACTCTGAAATAATTGATCTAGTTGTAGCTTTTACTAATCTAGATAAAATACTTTCTGATGAACTATCTTTTCTTAATTCAATAACACTTGGATTACTTAGATTCTTCTCCTCTTTGATTAAGTTAATAAGTTCATCTTCTGTCCCGATCTTATCTACTAATTTATTTTCTACCGCTTGTTTACCACTATAAGTTCTTCCATCTGCTAGTTTTTTAACTTCATCTTCACTCATATTACGTCCTTCAGCAATAGCTTTAACAAATCTATCATATGCTTCTTTGTTTTGTTCTTGATATATCTTTCTAGTAGATTCTGGTAAATCTTCTGCAAGACCACCTATTGCTTTTTGATCACCTGAACGAATAGTTTCTTGTTTAATTCCGTGTTCATTTAAGAATTTTTGGGCAGAAACATAACTCATTATTACTCCAATTGATCCAGTAGTTGTTTCTGAATTAGCATAGATTTTTTTAGCAGCCATAGAGATATAATAACCTCCTGATGTTGCTTGTTTTTTCATTGCTACATAGACATCTTTCCCACTATTTTTTAAAGCATTATAAATTTCTGCAGTTTCATATACTCCACCACCAGGGGTATTTACAGATAATAAAATTGCTTTTACATTTGGATCTGCTGAGGCAACTTTAATTTGATTTATTATTGATCCTCTTGAATATGTATTAGTCATTTCTGAACCAATTTCACCTTCAACAGAAATTTTTTGAATAACTTCGCTTCCGCTACCTTCTTTTAATGTTAATTTATGAACTGTTTGATTCATTAGAAAATCTGCTAGATATCCATCAGATGATTCTTTTGACTGTTCTTTTGATCCTACTGTTCCACCTATTAGTGAAACAATTACTAATACTACTACAATCGCAGCCGAAATTAACCTCTTATTTTTAAATTTCATATTAATTTTCTCCTAAGATTTCATTTAAGTTATAGTATTTTATACTTTATTCGCCATAGCTTTTTGAAACGAATCTATTATAGCGCTTCATAAATGCTAATTCTGCAGTACCTGTCTGTCCATTCCTGTTTTTAGCTACAATAACCTCAACAGTAGAAACATCACTAGGTTCTTGAACTTCATTTTCATCCGTATCCTCACTTCTATAATAGTCTGAACGATATAAGAATGATACAATATCGGCATCTTGCTCAATACTTCCAGATTCCCTAAGGTCACTCATCATAGGACGTTTATCGTGGCGTGATTCTACACTACGTGATAACTGTGATAATGCTATAACTGGACACTCTAATTCCCTAGCCATTTGTTTTAAACTACGAGAAATCTCAGAAACCTCTTGTTGTCTATTATCTGTTCTCTTACTTCCTTGTAAAAGTTGTAGGTAGTCGACAACAACAAGGTCCAAGCCGTGCTCATTTTTTAGAAGTTTACATTTTGCTTTAACTTCATTGACTTTTATAAATGCACTATCTTCGATAAAAATATTTTTCTGATTTAAGAAATGAACAGCTGTTTCCAACTTCATCATATCATCATTATCTAAAGTACCTTTTTTGATTTTTTCAGAATCTAACATTCCTTCACTACATATCATCCTAGATACCAATTGGTCCGCACCCATCTCTAAAGAAAATAAAGCTACTGTTTTTTTCTCACTCTCATCTCTATGGTTCTTACCTGCTACATTTAAGGCAATGTTTAAAGCAAAGGCTGTTTTCCCCATAGAAGGACGAGCTGCTAATATTATCAGGTCACCTTTCCCTAAACCGACAAGTTGATCTAATGTATTAAACCCTGTTGGAATGGCAATATTCTGACCTTCTCCAGACATACGTGCTACTATTTCTTGGAATACTTCATTAGTTACATCTTTCATATTTTTAAACTGTGAAGTTTTTGCTCGTTCCATAGCTCTTTCTACTTGATCGAATAAAGTAGCAGTTAATGAATCAATATCAGCATTCCCTTGATTCATCTCCTCAGTACTACTTAATAAAGCTGAACGAATTTCACGATATATAGAATATCGTTTTACTAAATTTGCATAATGCATTATATTACGTGTACTTGGCGTAATATCATAAAGCTCCACTATATATAATGAGGCATCCATCGATTTGAATGCCCCACTATTATTAATTTCTTCAAATATTGTAGTGGTATCAGGTATTATTTCCGCTTCATCTAAACGTAAAATAGCATTATAAATATCCTTGTTTTTTTCATCGTAAAAGTCTTCCACATCAACTGCAGCTTTGACTTCTACTAGTTTTTCTGGCTCTTGCATAAGAGCTCCAAGCAGAGATTGCTCTGCTAAAATAACAGAATCTATATGATATTTCATTCTTCCACCTACATAATTATTATTGTTCCACTACATGAACTTTAATAGTTCCTTCAACTTGACTGTGTAATTTAATTTTTACATTTGTATATCCTAAAGCTTGGATTCCATGTGGTAAATCAATTTTTTTCTTATCTACTTTAAGATCATGTTGTTTTTTAAGTTCTTCAACAATTTGTTTTGAAGAAACTGATCCAAATAATCTTCCACCTTCTCCAGCTTTAACAGCAATTTTAACTTCAACATCTTCTAATTGTTTTGCTAATAATTTAGCTTGAACTAACTCTTCTTGTTTATCTTTTTCAACACGTTTTTGTTGTCCTTTTAATGTAGCCATATTAGCATTAGTTGCTTGAACTGCTTTTTTATTCGTAATTAAGAATTTTGCATATCCATCAGCAATTTCCTTAACGTCCCCTTTTTTACCTTTACCTTTTACATCTTCTATAAATATAACTTTCATTACCCTATCTCCTTTATATAAAATTCACTTTTAAATTTATTAAACTACTGTAATAATACGTGATCTATTGCATCATTTAATCTTGACACTGCTGTATCAATGTCAACACCCTCTATTTGAGTAGCAGCATTAGCAAGGTGTCCACCTCCACCAAGCTCTTCCATTACTAACTGAACATTCATATTACCTAATGATCTAGCAGAAATACCTACTCTATTTTTATCTAAATATCCAACCGCAAAACTACATTCAATACCTTTTAAAGTAAGTAGTAAATCCGCACTTTGAGCTAACATAACGTTTGTATATGTTTTTTCACTTGGTGCTTTAGCTATTACTATCTCTGGTGTTTTCTGAATAGAATTATTAATAATTTCTACTCTATTCATAAAGTTTTCAATTGGTTCTTTTAAGATAGTTTTTACTTTAGTTGGATCTGCTCCATTACTTCTTAAATAAGCCGCAGCATCAAATGTTCTTGAACCTGTTCTTATAGAGAAGTTTTGAGTATCAACTACTATACCACCTAGCATAATTGTTGCTGCAAGTGGTGTGATTTTTTCAATTTTTGTTTGATATTCAATCAATTCAGCTATTAACTCCGATGATGATGACGCATATGGTTCTATATATGTTAATAGTGGATTTGTTATTATATCTTCACCACGTCTATGGTGGTCAATTATAACTTTCTTGTTTGCTTTTGATAATATCGCAGCATCTATAACACGAGAAGCATCTGATGTATCTACAATAATTAATGTTGTTTGAGGTGTCATTAATTCCCAAGCTTCATCACTGTTAATAAATACTTTTGTTAATGTTTCATCAGTGTTTTCAATTTCCAACATAATTTTTTGAATAGTTTCATCTTTATCACTGTCATTTAAAATTATGTAACAATCTTTTCCTACTATTTTTGAAAAAGTATAAATACCTACACAACCACCAATAGCATCAAAGTCAGGACGTTTATGCCCCATAACTATAACTTTATCACTATCGGTAATAATATCTGCAAGGGCATTTGATATAACTCTTGCCTTAATTCTAGTACGTTTTTCTTGTGGATTAGTTTTACCTCCATAAAACTTAATCGTTCCATCAACGTCTTTCATAGCAACCTGGTCTCCACCACGCCCTAATGCAAGGTCTAGAGAACTTTTTGCTAATTCACCCAATTCCGGTAAGAAATCTGTTCCCATTCCTACACCAATACTAAGGGTAATTGGTGCATCAAATTCTTCTTTTAAGTTTCTAATTGAATCTAATATCTGGAACTTATCTTTTTCTATCTTTTTAAGATCTTTAACATTTAAAAGACCTATAAATCTATCCTCATCTAATCGTTTTAAATAAATACTATTTTTCTTAGCCCACTCAGTTAGAATTTTAACAACAGTAGCATCAAAGCTACTTGCCACCTCATCGTCTAATGAATCATAAACATCTTCATAGTTATCAAGGCTTAAGTTTAAAATAATAGGTCTTGTATCACGAAACCTCTGCATTACCACTTTACTTTCAGTAATATCAAAGAAGTAAATATAACCACTATCTTTTTGATAATTAACTTTGTAGTGTTTACCAAAAATTTCGAACTGATTATCAACTGGTGTTTCCACATCAAAGATTTCTTCAATTTCAGGCATAAGTTCTAGAATATTAACACCTTTTATTTCTTCAACTTTTATATGTTTATAAATAAAATTATTTGCCCATTCTATATTTTTATTTTCGTCTATTACTATAATACCGATAGGGAATTTATTTATTCCTTTTTCAGACGAATCTTTTATTCGATTAGTTAGCTTGCTAACATATTTTTCAGTTTGTTCAGCAACTTTTTTAGAATAATAGTAGATAGGGATTAGTGCAAGAAGTAGCACTAAGAAATATATAGCTAAGCTTTCTAAACTTAGTAGACCTATTACTACAGCACCTAAAATAACAATTGCTAAAATAATTAATTCATACTTTCTTTTTGCATTCATCGCTATCTTCCTTTCTTCATGATAATATAACTTTCTCTTAATTTAAATACACTGTCTACAAACCCAAGCATTTCTAAAATTGGGTTGAATATTATAAACAATATAACTAACATTACTTTTATACTAGTTTCATTTTCTTTTAATTCAGCAAAGAAAAATGCTGTAAACAAACCATTAAGTGCAAAGACAAGTCCTAATATTGTATTAGTATTTTGCAATAATACATACCAAAAATTATTAGAACTATCTCCTACTTGTACACCTACTATTAACTCTATAATAACTAGAACTATATAGATGTTCGCAATACGAGAACTTAGAGTAATTCTACTAAACTTAGGAAACGTAGGAATAATAATATATTCTCTTCCTAACATAGATAATGTATATTGAACTAATAGTAAACTGTATAAGAATAACGTAATAAACAATGTTACAGGGAAAGTTCTTTTCAACGAATCAATCGTTGATAATAAGACACTTTTATCAATAGTTTGATTAGAAAGTGCACTTTCTTTTTGAATATCATTTACAAATTGATTAATTTGTTCATTTGTAATATTTAAAATTCCATTTTTCACTAATAATGCAGTGTAAATAGCAATCCCTAAAAATAAAAATGCAGAAACTGCTGTAACTAGGAATACCTTAGAGTTTCTTGTTACTATAGATTGATATACAATAAATGCCAGTACCATGTGCATAGTAAACCAAAATAGCATATATGGACTTGAGAAAAGCATCAATATTACAACACCGGATAAAACAAGTGGTAAGTAATATTTCAGCCCTCTAGCTCCTAGTACATATGTTAAAGGAAATACCGCTAGAAAAGCCCCTATTTCCACTACATTAAGAAAAGCACTTAAAACAACTAACGCAATAAAAGTAAGTGAATAAACAATTATTTTAGTATTACTAGGTTTTTTAAAGAAAAATTTATTCTCTAATAATTTCTCTAATTCTTTTTTTAGACTTTCTGAAATGTTATTATTCAATTTAACACTCCTTTTTCGTTTTTTATAGAGAACCTCCGTTCTATATCCTATTAATTATACCAAATTTTAATACTTTTTTAAAGGAAAATAAAATTTAATATTTCACTATTAACCTATCAATTTAAAACAATTTTTTTGAATTTTATTCATTATTTTCCCCTTCATTTTCGAAAAGTCATAAAATTTGAAAAATCTTTATTAAATTACTATATTTTTTTATTTTATATTGACAAAATCTAAACTTCAACTTATCATATATAACATAGGAGAAATACGTATACAATTATAGTATTCTTATAAAGTATGTTTTTATTAAGGAAAGGAGAAATTTTATGAAAAGACATATTATAACTATTGTTACTGTTAGTATAATTGTCCTTACATTTGCTCTTGGTGGTCTATATTATTTAACAAAAGATGATGAAAACTCTTCTAACTCAAATACTTCATCAACAAATAATACATCCGAAACAAAAAAAGACAATAATAATTCAAACAGTTCTAATAATCAAAGTAACTCTAAAAATTCTGACAACAAGGAAAACTCAGAATCACAAAAAGGTAAAACTCCAGAAACTGTTAGTGAACCTACTGTTATAAACGGTATAGTACTAGCTAATAAAAAACACCCTTTACCTAAAAATTATAACCCTGGTGAAGATCCAACAGCGAGAAAAAATGTTAATAAACTAATTAAAGATGCACAAAGCGCTGGAATGGATATTACAAATCAAGTATCAGGATTTAGATCTTATGAGACACAAGTTGGCTTATATAATAACTATGTATCTGCACACGGAAAAGCAGAAGCGGATAGATTCTCAGCTCGCCCTGGATACAGTGAACACCAAACAGGTTTAGTATTCGACCTTATCGATAGTGATGGTCAACTGCTAGGTTCTGAAGGGACAAGTGAACGTAGTAAAAAGGCTGCTCAATGGCTTGCTAATAACGCACATAAATATGGATTTATCGTTAGATATAAACCAGAATTCGTAGAAAAAACTGGTTACATGGAAGAAAGCTGGCATATTAGATATGTTGGTCAAGATGTTGCAAAAATACTTTATGAAAAAAATATTCCACTTGAAGAGTACCTAAATGCTCCAGGTGGAGACTACGCAGAATAAAAATAAAAGGAGAAATTTATGAATAATCAAAACCCAAATAATAACAGGAATTATAATTCTCAGAATAATAATCCTAATTACAATAATAATCCTAATTACAATAATGATCAATATAACAACTACCCAAATGACCAATATAATCAATATAACGAGCAATACAATAACCCTGATTATAACGGTCAATATAATAATCCTGGTTACACTGGTCAACAATATGATAACCAAAATACTCAATACAACAATACAGTTAATGACCAACAATATTATAATCAACAAAACAACCAACAGTATAATGTACCACCGGTAAATCCTAACTATAACAATTATAACGACAATAATAATTATAATGACAACAATAGTTATGATGAAGAACCTAAAAAAGAAAAGAAAAAGAGCCCTATTCCTATAATAATTACGGCTATAGTAACTTTCTTAGTTCTAGTTGTAGGTCTATACTTCGGATATAATAAGTTTATGAAAAAAGAAAATGTTGTAGATGTTTCAGCTTATGAAATTAATTTTGTAACTTATGGTACAAACGGAGAAGGAAAACCAGAAGTAGATATTAAAAAAATCCCAGAAGTAGCTAACACATCTACTGAAATTTCTAACTTCTTATCAAAACCTGATATTTCTTATGATAAAAAAGAAAACTTAAAAAATGGTGATAAAGTTGAAGTTACTATTACTTTAAATCATAATACTGCGCAAAAATTAAAATTAGATACAAAAGGTGAATTCAAACGTACATTTACTGTAAATGGTCTAAATGAGAAAGAAAAAGAGAAAGAAAAAGAAAAAGAAACTATTATAGTTAAAGATAATTCTTCTAGTTCTTCTAACTCTTCTAGTTCTGGTAGTAATCGTACATACTTCAGTAATAGACCTGCTAGAATATATGTAGACGCTGGGGTTAACCTAAGAAGTTCTTCAAATGATTCAAGCTCTGTTCTAGATACTGCTAAGAAAGGTGATACAGTATATGTTGATTTCACTGAAAGAAACTCTAAAGGAGAAGAGTGGTCTTACGTAACTTATAAAGGAAAACAAGGTTGGATGAGAACCGATCTTATTGGACACTAACAACAAAAAAGGACCTGACTAAAAAGTCAGATCCTTTTTTTATTTATCTTTTACTCTAAGCTTAACCATAAGCATACTTAATAATGTAATACCTATAACTATTAAGAATATTGCTTTACTTTGGTCAAATCCAAATAAACCATTAGCTACATGTTTAGCTATCCAAACATATACATAGTCACCATAGAAAATTCCTAGTGCAAAAAATGCTTGGTATATTCCCATACTTACATTTCGATACTCTCTATCAAAATACTGCATAGCAAGAGAGATAAGCACGTTATATGCACCACCATAACCTAATCCATTTAAAATATAACTAAAGTAAATTATATATGGATTATTTACATATAGAGCTATAATGTAGAATGCTAACGCACAACCAAACATAAATAGCAATGTTTTTTGTAGTCCCCATTTTCTTGTGAAATATACCCCTACTAAAACACCCGCTATTAGCTGTGGAATAGCAAACACTGCATCCATATAAGCAAGCATAAGAGGACTCATTCCTAATGAAGTTTTTCCATATGCTATCATATTAGCTCCACTTGTTGCAAACTTCACAAATGAAAGTAATAAGGCCATTATACAGACATAGATAAAACTTCCATGTTTTAATACTACTTTAACTTTATCGAATGAAAAACCACTGTTAACTGGACGATAGTCTTTCATCATAAATGTTAAAATAAATGTTGCAACAGCCAATATACCTGATACTATCCACATGTAATTAAAATGTTTATATTCATTTATAGTAAAGATATATTGTATTGGTGCTGCGATAAATTCAGCAAGAAGCGGCGCTACTGATAAAATAGATACTGATAACGCAGCTTTTTCTTTAGAGAAAGTTTCCGAAAACATAACATTAAACAATGCTAACATTGTCGCACTTATACCTAAAGATAACGATGATAAATATAAAGTAGTATAACTACCATTAAAGGCTACTAAAAACGAAGTTACAATTAGTAAAAACAGTGATATTTGAACGAATATTTTACGTCGTCTAAATATATCACTCGCTATAAACATAGGTAATCTTACTATTAAACTCATCAAACCATATCCTGCAGCTATTTGAGAAGCTAAAAGAGGTGTTAATGATAATCCTCCATTTTCTACAGGAGTTATAGCATAGAGCTTTCTATACGCCCTAATAATACTAATTGCCGACCAAAATAATACTAATATCCAAAATATAATTATTTGATCCTTCTTCAATTCAAATTTTTTCGTTAAGTAATAAACTAATACCAAAATAAGTACTATCATTATTAGTGAAAATAGAATTTTTGTTTTAACCATCTCCTAACTATTTTTTTAACTTATAAATTATACCACAAAACAGAAAAATACGTACAGTAAATACATCACATTTTTTCTATGATTTAGCTAATGTTAAAAAGCAAATTTCCGCATCAGGGAATCTTTCCTTTAACACTTCTGCACAACTTATTAACGTATTACCACTCGTTATAACATCATCTATTATCAATATTCTCTTAGGATATTTTTCAAAATTTAGATTATCTATAATTCTAAACTTATGCTTTTCACGTTTTTTATGAAGTTTGGATTGCTTTTCTCTATAGTCACATTGCAAGGTATCAGTGTATTTCACATTACAAACATTGCATAACTGCGCTATATGATCAAAACCTCTAGAGTATTTTCTCGTATTATTTATCGGTACTATTGTAACAAGATTAAACTTATATTTTTTAAAAAACAAACTAAAAAGCTCTCTAAATCTTTCCGCTTTATGAATCGCCCCAGAGTATTTAATATTATATATAATCTCCTTTAAAAATTCATAATCACCAAAATAATACAAGGTATATTCTGCTAGTTCAGTTATATTTATGTCAATATTATATTTGCATTCTTCACATAAAACCAAACTATCCTTTTTAGAAAAAACATTATTAAAACTGAGTTTTTCCACTATCTCTTTCTTACAATACATACATTTCATATCTACTCCTTATTTAGCTTTCTGTAGCTAGCTAAATTATTCATATACTCTATTTCTTTTATTGCATGTTTTATATTTTTAGTTATTTCGTCACTAAAATAAATTATCTCTCCCATATTATCATACTCTTTTCTCCCTACTCTTCCTGCAATCTGTATTAACGATTCTTTTGTAAAATTTTTATGACCAGCATCAAAGACTATAACATCTAAATAGTCAAAGGTTACACCTCTTTCTAATATTGTTGTCGTTATTAGTATATCAATTTTAAAATTATAAAATCTTTGGATTTTCTCGGATCTGTCTTTATCTTCGCTATAGACATAATCTATTTTAATACTTTCTGAAATATACTTTTCTAAATAATTCTTGAGACTTTGGCACATAGCTATTACCGGTACAAATACAAGCAATCGACGCTTTTTGTTTAGAATTTCGGAGATATATTTATTCATTATTTCTGATTTTTCTTCAAAAATTAATACCTTTTTATTTACTTTTCTTATTCTCGGTACAGGTAATAAGTAACCATGATATCTAATCGAAATTTTTATTATATCATCCACATAACTTTTAATTTTTTTTGATGGTGTTGCTGATAAAAATACTAAAACACCTTCTTCTACTAAGCTTGATAAAGCACCCTCTTCTAAACACTCGTCACCTGAATATGGGAAGGCATCTACCTCATCAATAATTACAATATCAAAATACTTATAATATTTTATTAACTGATGTGTTGTCATAATATAAAAATTTGAATCAACAAAACTTTTTTCATCACCATGCAAGACGTTAATATCTAAACCTTTAAAATCTTTAGAAAATCTAGTGTATAATTCTTTTACTACATCTTTTCTAGGAATAGCCATACATATACGTTTATTAGACATAACGGAGTCATAAACTAACTCATAAACTATCTCTGTCTTACCTGCTCCACAAACAGCCCAAACTAAAGTATTATTATTGTTTCTAGTATTAATTACTAATTGTTTACTTGCTTCACTCTGCAGATCACTAAGCTTAGTACTTGGTTTTATTATATTTTTCTTATTTATAACCGGAATATTAATCTGAAACATAGGTGCAAAATTATCTACACGGCCAAATTCTAAACACCTAATGCAATAAACTATCTTAACATCTTCATTTTTATAACTATAAAATAAATTTTGATTAGTATTCCCGCATCTAATACAATGATATTGTTTCTTTCTATTTTCTACACCTAATAGCTTTTTAACATGAGGACAAGAATCTAAATAATGTATTTTAATTTTTAAGTTTAATAAGTCAGAAATAGAAAAAAGTAGCCCATTATACTTTTTTAAAAATTCTAAATCAGAATAATTTAAAGTACAGACTACTCCTGACGTTATATCATTGTATATTTCTTCAAAATCTTTATTTCTTTTCCCAAATTTCAAATAATCATTATATATATTTTTGTAATAATTTATCTTTTTATTTTCAGTAATATTGCAATAATGCACGCAATATAAAGCCTCAATAAATTCACAATATTTTTCAAAAAACATAATTTACTCCCTAAAACTTTCAGTTTAATTTCTCATTCCCTCTTACTAAAAATCACAAATGAACATTATAATGCTAATACCATTACCTTTGATTTCCACTTAAAAAATATTTACAAAGCCAAAATATATATTTTTAAATATTAACTTTTTATGTTTTACAGTTACTAGCTTTTTCAAATATTATTATAACTAATATATAAAATAAGGAGAAATCTGAACTCATTTAATTTCGTTCAATTATATCGATTTTTCTGAGATAATTTTATCTTCTTCAAAATGACCAATTCCATCTTCAACAACAAATGTACAAACCAATTCAAATCCTGTTCTTTTACGATCGTCATAATAATTTCCTTTTATTAAATAGACTCCATCAAGAAAAGAACCTTTTGGCAAACTCAATAGTTTAGCTTTGAAAATATCGACATGCTCTGTCGGATAAGAATATGTAAGACTTGGATAACTCTAGAAAAATTACAACTGATACTAAGTCTCACCCCTTTATTCTTCATTAAATTTTCAGGGGTAATATTATAAAAGCCCGCTGCTTCAAAATCTCCATTATCACGATTCTTAACTGCCTGTGAAATAATTGCAGCACAGACTTTCTCTCTAGAATCTAATTCAAACTTACAATAAAAATCAAACGTTACTTGTTCATTAAACAATTCATTAATTTTATTCGCTATATCCTTTTTTATTTTATCTTCCTCTAGTTTAAAGCCTGGTCTCTTCTCATAAACGTCAAATAAGAAGTCAAACTCGCGTAGTTTAACAACATTAAACAACTTTTTTTCTTCGTCATTAAGTAGATGCTCAATTTCTAGATCATAATATAAACCCTCTAAATGTTCTCCAGTAGTACCATGAATATCTGCATAATCATCCACTTTTAAAACATACCCATCAGAAAATCTTTCTGTATAATTGAACTTAACTCGAGTTCCATAGTATGCTTCAATTTCTTTTGTTGTGTCAATCACTTTTAAATCACCTTTGAGACCTAATGATTTAAATTCTTGTGACAAACTATTCTCCCACAACTTGGGCTGTATAAAAAAAGAATTCAAAATTTTTACAATTAAAATAACACATACTCCTATAGCCACATAATTTCTCAACTTCATATTGTTATTCGCCTCCACTTAAATTTATTCTCCAATATTTTTTCAAAGTGACCAATTCCATTTTTAAAAATGTAGTAAGAAAGAAAATTTGTGTACAAATTAAAACTAAAAACAATTAATTTTCCGCCAATATTTGAAACCTTTTTTATCAATTTAAACTTTAAAATTCTCCTCAAAAAACATAACTTACTCCCTAGAAACATTCAATAACCCTACTACTCTTGCTTACTGCCTGTCTAATATAAAATTTCCAATACTAATATTAATACAGCAATAATAAAAGCATTCTATAAAAATAGTTTATAACATTATTTTATAATAATCTTTAAGCATCATCTTAGATAATTCTTCTTTTTAATATTTGTAATAATCTATAATTCCTTACAATATTGTCTTTAATTTCATTTTAACAAAAATATATTTACAAAGCAAATAAATATATATTTTTCAAAAATCCACTATTTGTCTTTTTACAGTTGCTAACGTTATCAAATAATGTTATAATAAATGTATAAAATAAGGGGAAACCCTATAAAGTAGATTGTCTACTTTATGAAAGGAGTGCTTTAAAATGTTAAGATATCAAGTACGAGGAGAAAATTTAGAAATCACTCAACCAATTAGAGAATATGTTGAAAACAAAGTTTCTAAATTAGAAAAATACTTTGCTGACAGTTTAGAAGCAAACGTTTACGCTAATGCTAAAGTATACAAAAATAATAAGAAAAAAATTGAAATCACTGTGCCTTTAAAAGGTGTTACACTTCGTGCAGAAGAAACTAACGAAGATTTGTATGCTGCAGTAGATTTAGCTGTTGACAAACTAGAACGACAAATGAGAAAACACAAAACAAAAATCAATAGAAAAGGTCGAGAAAAAGGATTTGTTAACGAAAATCTTCTTACTAGCGAATTAGAAGATGTAGAAGAACCATCAGTAAATCTTGGAAAAGTTAAACAACTTAAAGTTGAAGTTATGACAAGAGAAGAAGCTGTTTTCCAAATGGAACTTTTAGGTCACGATTTCTTTGCATTTTTAGATGATAAAACTGGAGAGGTTTCTATAGTTTATAAACGCCGTGACACAGGCTACGGAGTTCTAGAAATTTCTAAATAATTTTAAAAGCTTGAACTTTGCAACCACATTCCGGATGTGGTTGCTTTTTTTCTATAACTTTATATTTTCTAGGAAATATTATAAAATATAAGTAAATATAATAAATTTTCGGAGGTATTTATGACAAAAAAAGTTGCTTTATTTATTGAAAATGGTAGTGAAGAATTAGAGCTTATCGACCCACTAGACGTAATGCGCCGTGCGAATCTAGAAGTA
>QFCH01000086.1_pt1 | contig 27686 bp, 24 predicted proteins | sample 5346071 | NCBI WGS metagenome assembly QFCH01 (sample SAMN09062255, study PRJNA434731) | Human gut metagenome, whole genome shotgun sequencing project. | isolation source: stool timepoint B chromium assembly | host: Homo sapiens | collected 2015
TTAACTATACGAGGGCTGAAATCTTGCTGAACTTCAATAATCTTAGACACTGTAATTGTGAACATCCAATCATCTCCAAAATCATAATGAAGTGTAAATTTCTGCCCTTTACAAAGTCCAACTTCATCCAGAGTAACATCAGCTGAAGGTTCCTCTCCTTCAGGATCTGACTGATATGCATCTTCACTATATATGTGGTTGTCCATGCAAAATTCATATAGATGCTCGTCTATAAAATCAAAGGATTCCAGGATAACCCCGCATAACTGATTTAATGTGCTATTACCGCAAATTTCGATATTTCTGTAAACATCCCGCCCTCTACCGGCAGGATATACCTTCATCAAATACTGATTATTCATCATCCACCTCATTTCCTGACAGGAATCTCATCACTTCCTCAAAAGAACGTTCACTGTTGGTAAATGCCTCCATCAGTTCCTTGCTACGAAGTTCATCTCTTTTTCTCATCAGTTTCTCAAGCTTATCCAGTTCTGCTTCATATCTGTCTTTTGCTTTTGAAACCAGTTCTTTTTGTGCTTCAATCTTTTCTTCTATGGAAATGCTTCTTCTTGCCATGGTTCTTCTTAGCCTTCTTTCTCTATCTTCATCAGGTCTTCATTCATCACTGATGCCTGCGTCCTAATATTCGCCGCTGTCATGTTAAATGCCTTCAGTATTTCTTTCTGTGTAGCTGTAACTGCATAATCCATGCGATATTCACGGTCACTCTGCCGGATCAGTTCTATCTTTTCCAGTTCTCTGATTGCCGCTGGAACAGTCATATAATTTTTCTTTCCGTTCTTTTGCATCTGTTCCTTCAGACAAGTATAAAACCTGCTCCGGATAATCAGTGCCACAAACTCTATAAATATTTTTGCATGTACCGACTCGCTTGTATGTACCCGGAAACTTTTGTTTCCAAGATAGGATTTATCTCCACGGAACAACTTTTCTGATGCATCTCTGCTTTTATATAACTCCAGGGCCTGAGCAGCTGTCATTTTTTCTGAGGTTATAATAACAAAATAGCCACACAGACGTATCTCTTCATTGATTACATCACAAAGCTCGCGTCCATACATGAACTTTTCATCTTTTTTTCCTTTATTATAGTAGATCAGATCAAAGTACTTTGCAAAACCACTGCCTTTGATCTCATATTTTGTGCCTTCATGTTTATGAAGACATTCAGCCATGCGGTCAATCTTTGCTTCGATAGCCTCATGTTCACTGCTTCTCTTTCTGTCATTGTAAAAAATATGGAAATAACGTTCTTTTTCATCAGACGGATAAAGCTGTTTTTTTACAGTAATTCCACTTACTTTATAGTCTCTGATACTGTATCTCCGGTCTTCCTCAAAAGTTCCTTTTACTTCCAAGACAAGACTTTTTACAAGTTCTTTCATACCCTTCATCATAATGACAAACTCATATCCGTATTTGTCCATGTAGTGTATATTTTCTTTACTGAAATATCCTCTATCCAGAATAAAACCAACATTTTTGTAGCCATAACCGCCTGCTTTTTCCAACATGTACTGTAGCTGTGATACATCTACAATGCTTCCCGGATAATCCTCATAGTACAGTGGTTTTGCATTGTTTCTGTCATAGGCAACAGAATAATTAATAACAGGTGCACCGGTATCTTCCTTGGGATGACCATACTCTACAAAATCAATATCCCCTGCCTGGCAGTTTTTGTTTGTTGAATCATAAGATATGTATATCTTTTGGCTATGATCCTGTTTTTCATTCCATTCATCTAAAAATGCACGACTTTGATCTCCTGTAATACTGTTAATGAAGGCAGAAACTTTCGAGTCACTATAGATTTTCATCCTGTCTGTGAATAGCGGATGATTAAATGCATAATCAGGATAATACTGACCCGCATTGTTCTCTGCAATAATTGAATACACAGCCAGATCAAGAAACAAGCCACTATTCTTACCGATTATGTTTCCAATCATTTCATCCAGATGGTACTCTGCAATGATTCTACGCAGTACTAAATATGTACCAATTCTAAGACATCCGCTCCTGTGAGCCCCACCTTTTGTTTCTGGAAGTTCCTCAGACGGAAAAAACTTCAGGAAATTAGTATTCGGATACATCAGATCCGGTTCATCATCTGTACACTTACCAATTGATGTGCTCTTGGGAACCGTATATCCTTTTTCCGAACTGTAATTATGCTCATATGAGTAATAAATGTATGTGGTTCCTTTGATTTTTTTACGAGTTATCCCTGCTGAATCAGATGGTATTTTTACTTTAAAATCGAGATACATGGCACTGCCTTTCGAGAGTTAATTACTTCTCTTTTATTCTACCATATTTACTCGATTTTTCAAGATAAAACGTGCTTTTTTGCCAAATTTAAGGCTTTTTTAGTGCCTTCTCTACTTGTTTTGATGCAAACGAGAGTTAATTATCAAGGAAGTTCACGGGAAACTGATAATTGCATTAGCGGCGGCTATGACTATCACCTTAGGCAGTGTCGGCGTTGTTTCTGCTGATGATACGAACTTTGCCCCGTTTATTCCTGTAAAGGAAACACCGATTCGTGACGGCTTTGTCTGGATCGTGGACACGCCTGCCTGGACAGAGACTGTGGAGCATCCAGAAGAAGGTCACTACGAAAATGGGGAACTGATTAGTCCTGAAGAAGGGCATACGGAAAGTGTGCTTGTTACAGAGGCATGGGATGAGGTAGTTCATCATGAAGCAGAATACGAGACTGTACATCACGAAGCTGAATACAAACATCATGATGCAGTGTATGAGACTGTACATCATCCAGAGGAAGGTCATTATGAAATTCGTACTATTTGCAACACCTGTGGTATGGATATTTCAGGTTGGGCTGTAAAGCATTTACAGGAAAGTAAATTCTGTATGGGATACAGAGATCAGGAAATTTGGATTGTAGACAAGGCGGCTTGGGATGAGCAGGTTCTTGTAAAAGAAGCGTGGGATGAGCTTATCAAGGAAGCTTGGGACGAGCAGGTTCTTGTTAAAGAGGCATATGATGAGACTATCCATCATGAAGCTGTTTACGAGGACAAGTGGATTGTAGATAAACCAGCTGTATATGAGCAGGTTTGGAAGGTGGATAAGCCCGCATATACCGAGACTATCGAACACCCTGAAGTTGGTCATTGGGAGCCTATTCCAGAAAATCCAGACGAGCAGGAACCAGAGACACCTCAGAACCCAGACGAACAGGAGCCTGAGACACCTCAGAACCCGGATGAGCAGGAACCTGAGACACCTCAGAATCCAGACGAACAGAATCCTGAAACACCTGACAACAATGAAAACAACAACCAGAATGAGAACGACTCTCAAAATAACAATGAGAATACTTCCCAGAATAACAACAGTTCTGAAACAAATAACAGTCAGGATGATTCTACAGGAAAACAGCCACCGAAAACAGGCGATCCCACAAGCTTTGCTTCCCTCTATGCGCTGGCAGGAAGTGCGCTGGCTGGCATTGGAGCAGTAAAACTGAAATTTAGGAAAAGAAAATAATAGATAAGCGCTATAAAAAAGAAATTCAGAATAAACTCTGGATTTCTTTTTTTATGTAATTTCTTCCTCTCCCATTTTTGTACATAGTCATATATCCAACAAATCTATAGCTTTTTGGAAAGGCTGTGAATGAATTTGCCTACTATAGTAATAGTGTAATCAAAACTGACCGTCTCATTTGCCGGAAAGAATCTTGTAATTTTACGCTTATGCAATATGTCCACATCCCGTTTTACGCTAAAATCTAATGAAAGACAGGCAGAAAGATATCTAAACCCTTGCATGGCATTTTTCAAAAGTTCACTGATATAAAACAGTCCCCCCTTACACTATGCTAATATTTTTATCAGAAGTGCATGGAATAGGGCTTCTTTTGCCGAGAAATCCACCTGTACTGCAAAAGGAGGTGAAGCTATAACTGCTAATTCAAAAGAAGTTCTGCCGTCCTCCCTGTGACGCCGGATCTCCCGGCAGGGAAGGAGGCTCACAGGAAAGGGCGGCGCCCCTTTTACTTGATAGTTATTCCATATTATCAGATTTTACAGAAAGAAAACACCTTATAAAATCCAAAGAAAAGGAGGAAATCTATCAATACGCCTAATGTATCGTAATGTAAAGCCAGGCACAGCAAGGCATATTTTCAGGTAGTAAGATATTGATAGATTTTTAGGCTGTTATAGATAACAGACTATGACCCACAATAAAAAAATCGTATTCACACAAAAGCAAATACAGCTTTATCATTCCATAGAGGAATTGCAAAAATTTATTGTAAGTGCTACACTAACAGAAACAGAGATGGCACAACAGATAGATATGACAAAAAAGCAAAAAGAAAAGCTAGTTTCTGAAATATATTTTAAAGACAAGAAGAAAAAAGAATTTTATAACTGTGCCGATGGAAGGGTGAAATCCTACAATCCTCAGTTTATTGCAAATAGTAAATCTCAATTAATAGACAAACTGTATGATTATTATTTTCATCATGTATTAAATGCTGTTTATGAAGATTGGATTCACTATCGCGCCAAAACAAAAATCGTATCTGGCAAAACAATAGAAGAAGATATTGGAATCTGGAAACGTTTTATTCAGGATTCAGAAATATCTAATATGCAGATAGCGGAAATAAAACCCCGACACCTGATAAGACTTTTTCAATCTTGGACGGGAAATGGACTTATTACTCGTAAAGACTTTAATAACCGCAAATCTGTCTTAAATGGAATTTTCCGTTATGCAGTCTTGAATGAACTGATACCCTACAATCCTATCACTTCTATTTCCTGCAACGAACTAAAGTTTAAAATGCCCATAGCAAAAAAGAAAGCATATACAACAAAAGAACGTGCTATGATTCTTGCATATTTAGATACGCAGAAGCCAGATGCCTATGTACTGGCAATCAAACTTGCCTTTTATGGTATTTTCAGGATTGGAGAAATCAAAGCATTAACCTGGGATGATACGGAAAACAATATGGTAAATATCAGACAACAGCTTGTGGAAGAACGAACATTACAAGAGGATATGACTTTAAGCACACCATACAGAATATTAAAAAATCCCAAAGGAAATCCCTATTACAGCATAAGGACAGAATTTCTCCCACAAGAAGGGGTAAAGGTTTTAAAGAAAATGAAAGAATTGAACCCTGATGGTACACTTCTGTTTATGCACGAAGGGAGACCGCTGACAACAGATACTTTCAACAGACGTTTAAAAAAATATTGTACAGAATTAGGGATTCCATATCTTTCAAGCCATAAGATACGGTTCACAGGAGCATCTATGCTGTATGATGCCGGGATGAAAGCTATTGACATCCAACCTCTGCTTGGTCATTCTACACTTAATATGACCCAGCATTATATCGGAGAACGAGTTCAAGAACAGGATAATTCCCAGATGGCTCAGATATTAGGTTAAATGTAAGTAGGTAATCATTCGTATATTGACATTTTATAAAAGCCATCTGATACTGCTCCTGGCTGTCTGCCAGATTCTCTATCAGATGGCTTATTATTATTTTTTTAGTTTAGTACGGCAGTATTCCGGAAGATTCTCTGACCATGGAAGCAGTTTCTTTAATTCTTCCTCTTTAGGAAAAGCCCCCATTTTTCTGAGTTCATCCAATATATAAGTCAGATATGCGTATGGTTTCAGATGGTTCAGAAGTGCCGTTTCTGTAATGCTGTAAACAAGGGCACTGGCATCTGCTCCCCGTACACTTTTGGCAAACAGCCAGTTGCGGCGTCCTACTGCAAAGTTTTTCAATGCACGTTCTGCACTGTTGTTGTCTATGCTGAGATGTCCATCTTCCAGATACCGTCTCAGATATACTTCCTGATTAAGCGTATACAAAATGGCATCACCAATAAGGGAAGACCTGTCTACAGAATCTTCCATCGTATGCAGCCATTCAAACATGGCATCCATAACCGGACGGGACTGTTTCTGGCGCTCCTCATATTTTTCTTCCGGTGTTTTGTCATGGAGCATCTCCTCAATCTTATAGAGAATCCCGATCCTTGACATTGCCTGATATGCAACTGTCTCTTTCAGCTGTTCTTTTGTGAAGTCTTTTTTCAATGCTGTGAGGGCTGCATCAAAGCGCCGTCTTGCATGGGTAAGGCATCCGCTTATTATGATACCTTCTCCTAAACTGTGATAAGCCTGATATCCATCACAGGTCAGATACCCATGAAACCTGTTCCCTAAAAAGTTTACAGGATGATATCCCGCACGGGTCCTTTCATAATCGAAGAGTACCATCTGCGGGGAGCCACTGAACTCATCCGTGAGGTATACCCACATCCAGTTCTGGGTCGTACCTTTCTGCTCTGGTTCTCCAAGTACCTGGATACGGCTTTCATCACAATGGATATATCTGCTTTCCAGAAGTTCTTCCTTCATCAGCTGATACAGTGGTTTCAGGTATCTGTCTGCACAGTTTATGATCCAGTTTGCCATAGTCTTTGTGGAAAGATCAAGATCATATCTGGCAAACTCTCTTTCCTGGCGTGCCAGAGGCATCCCATTTACATATTTAGCGTTCATGATACCGGCGACAAGGGAAGGCGTAGCGATACTTCCACGGATCAGGGAAGGTTCTTTTTCCGGACGTTTCATGGCCCCGCATTTCGGACAGCTGTATACATAAGTGATCTCTTCTTCAACCTCAAACTTTGCAGGTACAAAACGCAGGCGTTTTACGGTTTCCTTTGTTACTACGCTGTATTTTTTTCCGCATTCCGGGCAGTAACGGGCTTCCCCTTCCAGTTTATAGGTCCTGGTCTCAACAGTCTCAAAATTGGAAAGATCTTCTTCCTTCTTTCCTTTTCTCTTTTTACGTTTATAAGAGGATGGCCGGATCTCTTCAAACAGCTCTTCTGTTTCCGCATCCGCACTGGCTTCTGCCTCATTGAACAGGTTCATCTGTTCATAGCCTTCGGCATACTTTTCGCTGGATGCACCAAACTGTTTCCTCTGTGCAAGGGTAAGACGGTCAGAGAGCATGGCATTTAAGAATTCGAGTTCCTTCTGTTTATCCTTCAGCAGCTGGATCTCCGTATCCTTCTTTTTTGTCTGTTCCTGTACGATCTTCATCAATGAGATCAGATCTTCACGGCTCATGTTATTCAGCTGTTTATCTGTAAAGATCGGTTCCATGTCCTGTCCTCCCGGCTTTTATCATTATCAAAAGTATACCATGATCCCAGCTGTTTTCCTATGGAAAACTGCGTTTCCGGATATAGGAAATATGCAGGAAGATGTCGTATTTTTCATGATTTTTACGGGATTGACAGCTCCGCTGTCGTATGCTTACAGAATGATCTTTGGATGGTGTTCCTCAAATGCACCTCTGGGATTTAAGGATAGTCCGTCACACAGCCAGTGGATCTCTTTCAGAGTCACCTGGCGGAGTTCGTCCGGAGTATCCGGCCAGTGGAAGGCATTATGGTCGAGCCGTTTCATCAGGATCCAGAATCCGGATCCGTCCCATTGGAGGATCTTTATAGAAGTACGCCGACGGTTGCAGAACGCAAACATGCAGCGTGAGTATGGGTCGAGGTGAAATTTTAATTTGATGATGGCAGCCAGACCATTGTAACTTTTTCTCAGATCAGTGACTCCGCAGGCAAGATATACCGTTGTTCCTCCTGCCAGGTCAAGCATGGCACTGCAGGAATCCCAGTATGGATTCCATCAGTTCCGGTCTGCAGGAATCAGATATTTCAATACGGATACTGTCTGAGACAAAAATACGCACCGGTGCAGTTTCTTCAGAGAGAAGCTTTCTGGCAGCTTCCTGTTCAGATGGCAGTCTGGCAAAGACCAGATCCTGTTCAGGTTCAGATGCCGGATCTTCTTTAGCAAGTCTGCGGGTCCAGTATCCCATCGTAGATAAAGGGATATCGTTTTCTGCACACCATTGTTTACACGTTTGTCCACTGGTTTTGTATTGCTGGATACGGTCAGCCCAGAGTTTTGCTTTTTCTTCTTTGTTCATAGTGTATAGAATACCTCCTGAGTTTTAAGGAGATTGTAGCAGAATAAAAAATGAAAAAAAAGATACGGATGATTACTTACTTACGGTTAAATAGCTGAAAAGCCCTGATTTACAGGCTGTACAACTTTGTACAAAATTTTAAAAAAAGAAAAATGCTCCAAACCCTTGATTTATAAGAGTTTGAAGCACATTCACCAAGTGCCGCAGACCGGAATCGAACCGGTACGGGTATCACTACCCACGGGATTTTAAGTCCCGGGCGTCTGCCAGTTCCGCCACTGCGGCATACACTATAAAATAATAAAAATATATGGGGCCTATAGGGCTCGAACCTATGACCCTCTGCTTGTAAGGCAGATGCTCTCCCAGCTGAGCTAAGACCCCATAAAACGACCCAGAAGAGACTCGAACTCTCGACCTCCGCCGTGACAGGGCGGCGCTCTAACCAACTGAGCCACTGGGCCAAAAAACATAAATGGACCTTCGGGGACTCGAACCCAGGACCGACCGGTTATGAGCCGGTTGCTCTAACCAACTGAGCTAAAGGTCCAAAAAGCCGATGATCGGACTCGAACCGATAACCTGCTGATTACAAATCAGCTGCTCTGCCAATTGAGCCACATCGGCGTGTAATACTACTGAAAACATTATACACCAAATGTCGGAATCAAGTCAAAGAAAATCACATTTTATATTTTTTAAATGACTCCAAGGGGATTTGAACCCCTGTTACCGCCGTGAAAGGGCGGTGTCTTAACCGCTTGACCATGGAGCCTTATTTTTCGCTGTAATCGTTTTACTGACCTCAGCGAAAATTATAATACCATACTTGTTTTTATTTTGCAAGAGGAAATTTATATTTTTTTTAATTTTTTGCTTTTATACTTGTGACAGACAGGTCAATTCAATTCTTTCTCACAAAAGTAAAAAAGAATATTATTTCGGTATACTCTCCCCCACGCACAATGTCCCCGAGGATGTCAAGTCATTGCTACGAAAAATATGCGGCTTTTTCACCACGAAAATGGCTTAAAACCGCATATTCTGTATAGAGGACGTTATATAATTGTCACAAAGTAGGTGGGGAGGATGTTACTTCATTGCTACTGATCACCATTCTCCGCATAATGACTTTTTATAAATCATTCCATTCTTGCGAAAGAGGAAAATGATAAGCCATATCAAAAGCTGAAATAGCAGCTCTATTTACATCCAAAATTTCAGTAAAATCTCGATCTTGCCCTTTAATTCCCTTTTTCCCTAAACCTGATAATAATTGTTCAGCTGTTTCTAACATTAAAATATGTGAATTTTTTGTTTCAGCATAAGTTTCCAAAACACTATTTTGACATTGTTTGTGAAGACAATAGAGATAATGTCTAAATGCTTCTTTTTCTCCAAAACCGGTTGATGACGGTAAACTTCCATTGAACAACATTTCACTATATTTATTTTTCATAGTTACTGGAGGTTCAATTCTATCTAATAACTCCATGCGTTTTGCAATATCCAAAAAAGGAATTTTATACTCTGTTAACGCTTGTGGGCAATAATACCATACCGCTCGACGACTAGGTTGTTTATCATCTATTGTTTCAAAATGTTCTGGCTGAAACCATCTTAAATTCAAAAAATTTCCCGATGCAATTGCATCACATTTTGTTAATGCCATACATAATAATTGATGACTTGCATAACCCACAATCGTCATCTTGCGCTGTCTTTTAATTCCTGCTACTAATGACATAATATTAGATACCCACAGTGGTCGATCCACTAAATAATATCGTTCAGGATGCTCACATACAATATATACACCTTCTACATCCCATTCTTCAACATACTCTATTACCCGTTCAATCTGGCTTTCATCGTTAAGTACATCACTTCCCAATGAAATCGTGTGTATATACTTCATATCAGGTGCATATTTTTGGGCACTTTCTATTATTAGTTTCTGTATTTTATTCCATAATTCATCTATTTTTTTAGCTGTAATGGAAGGCAAAAGAAATGCATCTGCTTCAACTTCGGTATTTAAATTTGACAATTCTTCTACTACCGTATCAAATTGTCCCTCTTCCAATGATGTAATATCACTTTGTGGCCAATATGCATACTGAGACAATTTTTTTTGATATTGTCTAGGATAATACAATTGTGGATCAACAAGCACTTTTCCCTTTTTCTTATGCACCTTAGTTGCATAACCTTTTACCTTATTTGGCAAAATATTCATAGGGCTAATAATAACTGTTCCTCCACCAAACTCTTCTAAATGCTCTAGAGCTAATGTTTGCATATTATGTCCCATTTGTATAAAAAGTTCCATTTTTCAACCTCTTCTATTCATAAACGAATGTATTCTTAGCTACTTTTAACCAATCAATTGCCTGCTTAGCAGTTCTAGGTCTTCTAGATGGATATTTTCCCATCATAGCACCCACTAATGCCATAAACTGACTTTGAGTATCCCCTTTAATCGAATACTGTACCGGCGTAATAGTTTCTGTTTTTTGCAAAACTTCAAGTGCATTTATAGAGCCTTCTCTAAATGGATTTTTTCCTGTAATACATTCATAAGTAACTACTCCTAATGAAAAAATGTCCGCTCGAGAATCAATTTCCCTTTTTAAATTATTAAATTGCTCAGGTGCAGCATATCCAGGTGTATGCGGGCCCATCATTGCACCTGTTCTCGTCAATGAATCTGCTCCCAGTATCCTTGCAATTCCGAAATCCAGGAAAAATATTCTGCCATCATCTGCTCGTATAATATTTTCCGGTTTAATATCTCTATGCACAATACCTTTATTCTCTATACAAGAAATAAATTCTAACCCCTGCTCCAAAAATATCACTGCTTCTTCTAAAGAAAATCTCTTGCCACTTTCAAGCACCTTCCGCAACTCTGTTCCTTTTACTTTTTGCTCAATAATATATAATGTCTCTGTTCCTTCATACTCTATGGTTCCAGTTTCATATATTTTAGGCACCGTGGATAAATTTAAATCTTTTTCTATTTGAATTTCCCTAAGAGACCTTGGATCGTTAAGCTGAAAATATAATTTAACAACAGTTTCTCCATATGAGTTATGAATTCCATCGAATACAATCTTCTGTCCACCACGTGCCATCAATTCAATTTTTTCATATTCTTCTTGACACATTTCTTGAAATTTTCTCATCCTTCATTTCTCCTAACTTAAATGGGCAACGGTTCTTCCAATCCATTCATTAAACTGTAGAGACTGATAACTTGACGGTGATGCTAATTTCTTTGCTTCTACTATTTTTCTAAAACTTCTCTTCTTACAATACAAACCTGTGCCTTGTCTTTCAAACTTCTTAATCGTGCTACTTTGCGGATTTGAAGTATTTGTCAATGCATATGATTGAGATGCAAACCATGTATTGATAAGAGACTGTTCAGCAACTTTCTTTATATCCGTCATTTTAGCTTCCACTGAAATCAATTTTTTTATATTATATATCTTTTTGATGTCTACCGGTTTCCACAAACCCTGATCTCGTATAATCATATGTGCATCTAGTAATTTTTCTATGGCCTGAATTGTATCTTTTTCTGGCATCTTAAGTCTTGTTATCAATTCACTTCCTGTACTTCCTCTAGTCATCAATAACTGAGATAACACCTTTAAATCATTAGTTTCCAAATTTTCTCTTTGTTCAGACCAATTCTCTAATATTTTAGGTGAATATGATGCAAATACAATGTCTGGAAATCCAGATGCAACTTTAGGTTCTACAAATATAGCCAAATTATTTGTTTTATTGTTTTTTAAAAAATTATGAATATAATATTCAATAAAATCTTCAACCAAATCCAACTCGTCTCCTTGAGTTGATGGTCTTGTATACAAGCCTATATCTTTAATATTATGATCAAACGTCAATATCCTATCCATTGCTACATTTCACCCTTTTCAATCTCTCTTTTGCATTTTCTATAGAAACAATTATAACAATCCCTCCTTTAAAAATCAATCGTTTAAGGCTTCATAAAATAAACACAACTTGTATTTTTCATCTCCACTCCACCTCCACTCTCCCATCATCATACACATATATTCCCTGTACATATTCTTCCAGCATTTCCCGTGTCAGCTTCTCATAGCCTAAATAATTCAACATCTGTTCCACCGGAATATTCTTTTTCATCAGAATTTCTTTTTCTCCATTGATCAGCTCATCCAGTTCCTGTACCCGTCTCTGCAATCGTTCTCTTTCTTCTTCCAACTGTTTCTTGGCTTCCATGAACTCTTTTTGATCCATCTGCCCTTCATGGTACTTTTCATAATTCCGACGGTTTTGAATCCTTATCTCTTCCTGACGCTGCTCACATTCCTGGCTTTCCACCCTATATGCTTGAATATTTCCCTCATGTTGTTCCCGCATAGATTGCTGCATCTGCTCCTGACTGATGTTCTGGCGTAAGTACGCCTTGATTTCAGCAAGTACAATATGCTCCAGCATTTTATCATCTGCTTTTCCTGCAAAACACTCTGTATCTTCTTTTCCCTGGCTATATGCACAGCTATAAAGAATGTGTCCATGCAGTTTTTTACTGCCTGTCAGATTTCTCCGGCAATTCCCGCATTTCACATATCCACTCAATAAAGCAATATCCTTATCGAACTTACTTTTTCTGGCATGCCTGATCTGCAGAGACTGTGCTTTTTCAAAAGTCTCTTTTGATACAATCGGCTCATGATGGTTTTCCATGATTTTCCATTGGCTTCTCGGCACAGGTACCTCTTTACCTGTACCTGGATCCGGAATTTTCGTCTTCCCGTAAACCATACAACCAATATAATTTTTATCATTCAGAATCTTCCGCACCATATCACTCGTCCACTGCAGTCCTCTTGCGGATGCTTTCTTACTGTCTGATTTCTGCCGTCTGCTCATGGACTGTAATGGAGTCAGAATACCTTCTACATTAAATAACCGGCAAATATCCTTCTTGGAATATCGCTGATTCGTTAATTCAAATACTCTGCGGATTACTTTTGCTTCTTCCTCTACAATCAGCAAGCCTTTCTTATTCTCCGGATTTATCCGATATCCATAAGGTGCAGAACCACAGCAATACTCTCCATTTTTTCTTTTCGTTCCGACCGCTGCTTTTACTTTAACCGACTGGTCTTTCACATAAAAATCAGCGATCAGTCCTTTAAACTGCACGTCTATATCGGAACTTTTTCCTCTATAATCACAGGAATCATAATGATCAGAAATAGATATAAAACGTACTCCCAAAAACGGGAAAATCTGCTCCAAATACGTTCCCATCTCAATATAGTTTCTGGCAAATCGTGAAAAATCTTTTACCACAATACACTGTACCTTGTTCTCTCTGGCAAGTTCCAGAACCTGTTTAATTGCCGGACGATCCATACTGGAACCAGAATATCCGTCGTCGTAGAACTCCTGAAATGGCATAGAAGCCAGTTCCGGGATATTGGAAATATAATCTTTTACCAGTTTTCTCTGATTGATAATGCTGTTACTTTCTCCTTCTGAATCATCTTCCATGGAAAGGCGATAATATCCGATAATCATTTTCTGATCACTCATGTTCTATCGCCCCCTTAAACCGAAAGTTGATTTCCAGTCTGCCATCCCCGTACAGATACATACTATCTATCAATCCTTCTGCAAGCTCTGCATTAATTCTGGTTGTTCCTTCTAAATCCAGAAGACTTTTTAAAAATCTGGATTCTTCTTTCTGCCGCTTCTGCAGTTTTCGTATTTTCTGCTCCAACACCGTTTTTCTTTCCTCACAGAAGTCCTTCCAGTTATTCCGCTCATCCCTCATTTTCAGATATGCCTCTCCGGAAATATTTTCCTCTTTGTACTGCATAAATGCCTGTGCCAGTTTTTCTGAACGCTTTTCTAAATCTCTGTTCAACATTTTGATTTCATTCCGGATTTCCTCAATTTTAGCCGAAAACACTTCTGCACTCATAGCTGACAGTTCTTTCTTCCGCAACCCGGATAACTGAAATTGTCTGGTCAGCTCGTAACGGACAATTTTCTGAAGTTTATCTTCTGAAATAGATTTATAACTGCATTTTCTCTCATCCCTGTACTGTACCGCATTGCAATAGTAATAAACATATCCTTTTGATCTGCCTGTACACATTTTACGTTTACAGTCACCGCAATAAAATACGTTGTAGAAAGCCCTTTCATTCTCTTCCCATCCTACTGTATTTCTTGCTTCCTGTGCTGTTTTCAAACGAATCTGAACTTTTTCAAACAGTTCCCTGCTTATAATTGGGTCATGGGCATTGGGGGTAATGATCCACTGATCTTCATCCAGTACATCACACCATTTTTCTCCCCTCTGGAATCTAGATTCATATTTTCGCTGAACCAGATCTCCATAATAGTTATTCCGTTTCAAGACCGCACGCACGGAAGACATTGCCCACTGATGCAATTTTTCCCCTTCCTGACAGTACACATGATGATATCGGTTATAATCTGAAATCCGATGTATTCCATCCTCAAACAAATCATCAATAATACGCTGAATCCCCACACCTGATGCATACTCTTCAAAAATCCTGCGGACGATCTTTGCGGCTTCCGGCTCCACAATCAGCTTGTAAATGCCATGCACTTTCTCACACCGATACCCATAGGGCGCTGCAGCTCCCACATACTCCCCGTTTTTCTGTGCAATCCGCTTTGCTGCCCGACCTTTTGCAGAAATATCCTTTGCATAGGCATCATTCACCAGATTTTTGATATTCATGGATAACTCCTGATTTTTCGCATCTGTAGAAAATGAATCATATCGGTCACATACAGAGATAAATCGTACTTTCATAAACGGCAGAATATTTTCCAGATAATTTCCTGTCTCAATATAATTTCTTCCAAATCTGGAAAAATCCTTAACCAGAATGCAGTTGATTTTTCTCTCCCTAACGTCATTCATCATTCGCTCAAATCCGGCTCGTTCAAAATTTGTTCCGGTTTTTCCAAGATCGGAATAAATATCATAAATCACCAACTCATACGCTTTGTTTTCCTTCGCATTGTGCTTCTGAACAAATTCTTTTATCAATGCAATCTGTGTTTCGATAGATTCTGATTTCCTTTCTTCGTTATCTACGGATAATCTGACATAGATTGCCGCTCTGTATATTGGCATCTGAAAGCTTGCCTTTTCTGTCCGTTTCTCATACCTTCTTGCTGTTCTTGCCACTTATCCCACCTCTTTCCTGTATTCTGACTGATACTGCGTATAGAACTGTCTTATGACTTTCATTTTCTCAATCACATCCTGATAGCGAATCTGTATTTTAATCTGTTTATTTTCATAAATATAGATTTTATCAACAGTCAGCGCCAGCAATGTGCGATCCAACTCTTTGATTTCCAGAGATTTCTTCCAGTCCTTTAACTGAATTGCTGCTGAAACTTCTCCTTCAAACATCTGCTTTACCAGATGTTTCTGGTGTTCAATCATCTGCTCCAGTTCTTCACATTTCTTCCCATAAGTTTCCCGAAAATCATCAAACTCTTCTTTTGTAATCATTCCGGATTTTAAATCATCGTTCAGAGAGACCTTTAAGCTGTAGTATTTACTATATTCTTCCTGCAGCTTTGCTATCTGCATATCATAGCTGATAACCTGGTCATAACTGACTTCCATCTGATGAAGCTCTTCCATAATCATTTCGTAATCCACGAAAAGTGTGGTATAAGTCTGAATCTCCTTCAATACGATCCTTTTCAGCACTTCCTCAGGAATACTGTGACGGGTACAATTCCCACCTTTGTTCTTCGTCTGACAGATATAAAAAGCTTTTTCTTTTCCTTTATATCGATTTACTCTGCGTATCATCGGCACTCCACAGTCTCCGCAAAACAAAAATCCCGCAAAAAAACTGGAACTATCTGAAGTTTTCGAGGCTCTCCCGTCATATTGAAGCAGCTTCTGCACCACATCAAAATCATTCTGCTTAATGATCGCCGGATGTGTATTTTTCACCTTTATCCATTCGGACTCCGGCTTATCCAGACGTTTCTTTACTTTATAACTGATTCTTTCCTGCTTGCCCTGTACCATGTTCCCAATGTAAACTTCATTGGTCAGAATCCGCTTAATCTGCATTGCCGACCATTTCGGTGTACTCGTTCCCTGAAAACCTGCATGATAATGTTCGCCATTTGCAATCTTGTATTCTTTCGGCGTTTGCACATGACGCACATTCAGCTTCTTTGCAATCGCACCAAGACTGAATCCTTCAATTTTCCAGGCAAATATTTTCCTTACAGTATCTGCTGCATACACATCTACAACAAGACAGTTCTTATTTTCCGGATTTTTACAATATCCATATGGCGCAAAGGCTCCGATAAATTCACCTTTTTCACGTTTGATTTTCTGGTGGCTTCGCACCTTGCCGGAAATATCCCGGCAATAGCTTTCGTTTACAAAATTCTTGATTGGAATTACAAATGACTTCTCTGAAAAATCTGCCGTTTTGCTGTCAAACTGGTCTGTAACAGAAATAAAGCGCACATTTAAAGCCGGGTAGGTCTTTTCGATCCATCGCCCGGCTTCTATATACTCTCTTCCGAATCTGGATAAGTCTTTTACAATCACACAGTTTACTTTTCCAGATTCTATATCAGTTGTCATTCGTTTAAATTCAGGCCGGTCAAAATTCCCGCCCGAATATCCGTCATCCACATATATATCAAAGATCTGAATATCCGGCTGACTTTTTACAAAGTTCCGGAGTAGTTCCCTCTGATTTGCGATGCTATTACTCTCTGTCTTCACACTGCCTTCTTCCATATCATCTCTGGATAGACGAAGATACAATGCAGCATCGTATATATCTGGCATATTCATTTGCATCTGTTCCATTTTACATCGCTCCCAACTTACTACTTATTCCATTGAATGTGAAGTCAGAAACCATGTATCACGTTCATTTTCCCTGACCTCACATTAACATAACATCTGGCATCTTCGCAAGATATTTTTTCAAAACTTCCATCTAATACATCAACTCCGTTCTTTTTCTGAGATAATCACTCAGCGCATCTGTAGCATCCATTTCTCCGGTCATCTGCACGACCACCACATATCCTTCATTCATGTGAGCATATGGCTGACCGCCTGATTTATCCAGAAATGTCTCCACTTTTTCAGAAATTTTCATGTCCATATCAGGAGTTAACTCGTCAATATCTTTTAACTGCTCCAGCTCAACACCGGAGTCTATCAGTAACTGATTTACCATGATGCTCACCTCTCTTCCAACATATTCTTTCTATAAGTCGTCCTATTCCTACAATTTTATCAAACACATCACCTTACCTTTTTTGTCTGCTTCCTTTCATGTTCCTGATATCTTTTTATGGCATTATATATTCTGTTCGGCGTTTTGGCTTCCATTCGTATCATCTGCTGTCAACGTTACAGTTGACCTCTATCAGAATCTTTCTGAATGCTGGCAGCTTCTTCGCAAACTTACCAGCCGTTTCCGGAGTATCTTTGACGCTCGCTTGTAAAATCTTTTACAAGGTTATGGCATCTGTGGAATCAGATCATACAGCTCATTCAATTTTCAATGCTCCATAATCACATTCGCTTATTTGCGAATCTAACTGTACTGTCATTATATTTCGCTTTTCTGTTAATGTCAAGTATTTTATTCGCATCTTTGCGAATATTTCTGTTTACAAATCGATTATTTGCATATACAATGGAATCAACAAGAAAAAGGATGTGATTTTGCTATGACAATTGGTGATAAAATAAAAAGAATCCGGACATTCCGGAAAATGACACAGGCAGAACTTGGCGCTGCTCTTGGTTGGGGCGATAAAGGGGCAAACAGGCTTGCACAATATGAAACAAACTACCGGGTTCCAAAACAAGATTTAATTACGGAAATGGCAAAAATACTGGATGTGAATCCATGGACGTTATATGATGCCACAGAAATGAACGCTTCTGAATTTATGGAACTCTTATTCTGGATTGACGAATTTAATCCATCGGCTATCAATCTGTTTCAGATGGAAACCTATCCCGGTGAAAAATGCAATTCCAGCGAAGACACTGCTGTTCGTTACCATGATAATGACAGCTGGCCTGCACACCCACCTATGGGATTATGGATCAACTACGGATTAGTCAATGATTTTATGAAAGAATGGGGAATCCGGAAAGAAGAACTCAAATCCGGTCAGATTACTAAAGACGAGTATTTTGAATGGAAAATTAATTGGCCTCATACCTGTGATGACTGCGGGAAACATGAGCCGTTGAAGCAGTGGAGGTCTGCAAATACAGAACTTAGTGAAACTTAGCAAAACTTAAATGTATTCTATTTTTAATCTAAGCAAGGAAAAAGCACCGTAAACCTGGTCAACAAACGGTTTTCAGTGCTTTTTTCGCATGTTATTCTATTAAATTTCACATATCTGCATATATAAGTGAAACTTAGCGATACTTAATCAACAGTAAAAAAGACTCGCTTCCAAAATCAAAACAACCATTTATTCTTATTGACATCATATAACGGTTTCGTTTGCGTGCCATTAATTTTAGTAAAAATACTCATCTACAGTATAATCGATATCATAACCAGCATCTCTGGCACGTTCGATTATTCTGTAACATTCCTCCCTACGATTGAGACCATTCATTCCATACTTGTCATCACATTCTGGATCATCGAAACTCACTCCATACGGATGTTTTGCCCATCTGTCATCATCAATTGCGATTGTTGCTTTAATTGCCATGTTCGTTTCCTCCTTAGATTTTGAAAATATCAATATTACCCTTGTGTACATCGTTATGATGTTTATGACACAATGCAATAATATTATCTACGTTTGCCGCACCGCCAAATTGGTGGTCTACAATATGATGTCCCTCCACATGATTCTTAGAACCACATATCTGACATCTGTTTCCATCTCTTTCCCTGCCAGCTCTCTGCGCTTTCGTATGTGCTGATGATCTGTTCTTTGCCATTGCTTAACCCCCTATTCTTTTTGTACCCTTCTGGAGTAATGAACCAACACTTGATGTAAATCCGGATGCCACCGTACCTCTTCCGTTTGGTGCATTCCTCTGTTTTGATTTCATAATATCCGCTGATATCCTTGCTGCCTGACTATCTGTCAATCCTGAAATTACTGCCACCACTGATTTATCTTTCTTCCCTGCCATCGTTCATTCCCCCCTTAAAATGTAGTAACCACAACATCGCCGGTTGATACCTCTACGATGTTTTCTCCATATCCTATAGTAACAATTTCCTCAATATCAACTCTCAGCCCCATTTCATCCTTGACCATAGGGATAATATCAACTTCTCCATTCTTTCTCTGTACTGCGATAAACTCAGCAGTAATGGTTAATACCTTGTCGCCTTTTTTCAAAATTCCAATCTTCATTCCTGTAATCCTCCTATCCTTCAACCACTTCAAGCCCTTTACGAGCAGCAATTCCGATTAGTAATACGATGATATCATCCAGTGGACCCGGACATGCATCCAGCGGAGACACTATATACATAATCATAAGTACCAAAATCATTCCCTTCATAACATCGTTCATTCTTAAAATCCCCCTTTGCTAACTGTATTAGCTGCGATAATTCCGGATACCACTGTAATTGCAACCGCTGCCGCTGTACTTCCGGCATATCTGACCTGCTTAGATGTAAATATTGTTCTCATTACATCTGCAAAAGTAACCTTCTTTACCTTATTGTGAGCCTGATGACTTACACGTTCATGATGCTGTTCATATTCAGAAACCCTCTCTTCCTGTGCTTCGGCTTCAACTTTCGCTTTTGCAAACTCAAGCGTTGCAAGTAATTTTGCGAAATCTGCCTGATATTGACGAGCATCAAACTCAAATGGGTATGCTTCCTGACACATTGCATTCTCAACAACCCTCTGAACATCGACCATCTCATTCATAGTGATGCTGTCTTCTAATCTGAATCCGTCAATAACATATGCCAGATGATTTACAAAACAGGTTCTGATCTGCGTAAATTTGTTCTGCACTTCAATTCTGTTATTTGTAAATACCACCACACTTCGGATACGGATATGTCCATATCCAGCAGCTTCAAGGACTTTTCTGAGCAGTTCTTCTTTTACTGCCATCTTCTCAGCAATGTTGCAGTCCCACTTAAGAAATTCACCAGTTCTGTAGTAATTACCATCTTCATCAATCAGAATATTCTTTGATGTATTCTTAACTTCAACGATGGTTAAACACTTTGGTGTAATTACCAGCGCATCAATCTCTGTTCGTGTTTCCCCGTTACTGAGTTCCACATTTCGCATCACTCTGTTCTGAGACTGGAGATATTCAAGAGTCTTGAATGCTTTGTACTCGCCTCTGTTACCGGAAATTTCTGCCTTAATTAGATTGCAAAGGGTTTTACTACTTTCCATAAAACTCTGGAGTTCTTCATCTGCCACATGACCACATTCTTCATTGAGCTGTTCCAGATGCTTCTCAACATCCCAGATTTTCAATTCTGCTGTTGCTGCATGTTCTCCGCTGAAAGTAAGCTCCACAATCTCTTGCTGCAGTGCAAACATCTCACTAAGCAATTCGCTCTTGTGATAATCACCCTTACTAAAGCTCTTCATACCTTCCATAAGTTCCTCAATTCTCTGTGTCTTCATTTTTCTTTCCTCCGTTTTAATTTTTATCATTTCTTGTTGTTGTGACTTAAATATAGCAAACTAATTTTTTTATTTATAAAAACGGATTCCAAAAAATAAGAGCAGGCAATATTCGCCTGCTCTTATTTTTTCAAATATACTTTAAACTCATTCAATTTATCGTAGCAACGTTTCGTTTCTATGTGGTTTTCTCCTAAGCACCGGTTGAATGTTTCGTATGCATGATAATAGTAATTTGCACACTCCTCTTTTCTGTCATTCCCCAGCAATTCACCTAATTGATATTGGCATCTGGCTATACCTACATCACGGCGATTTCCATATATACTGCAAGAATTAAACTGAAATATAGCATGCAAGAAAAACTTTTCAGCTTGTTTTTTATCCTTCAGCCTAAAATACCGATATGCAGTATTATAATACATTTCAGCAAAGCTCGTTCCACGATTATCTTTTTCAACCTCCTTTAAGTCTACATACAACTGGTAATTAAGTTCTTTTGCTTCATCAATGTTGCCGTTATACAGATACGCTCTACACAGACCATTTCGGATTCCATAGTTTTTACGATAATTCAATTTATTTGCAATCTCTAAGCACTCTAAATAGTGTTTTATAGCTTTTTCATAGTTTTCCATCGTAAGTGCAATTGTCGCAATCATATCATGAACCACATACAAACTTGAATTACATGGCAAATTATGTTTCCCATAATATTCTGCAATCTTCATCAGTAAATCATCGGCTTTCGTATAGTCTCTGGATAAAATGGCAAGCTTAGCTTCATCAATATGTTTATAAATGCTATTTACGGTTCCATTTACCGTCTTTGCACTTTTATATCTATTTCTAATATCTATCGCCTGCTTATAATTATATGTCTCCATCCATATGTCTTTAGTGAAAAATACGTTTTCTTCACTTAACTGTTCACAACAACTTGCCAAACTCAAATAAGCAAAATCATGAAGACTTTTTTTCCATGCCTTCATATAGCCATAATGCAATTTCTCCAAATACTCTTCAGACAAAACTTTTGATTTTTCTTTTTTATTCTCCTTTTGTAACTTAAATACGATGTAAATAATCCTATAATAGTAGATTATGAACATCAGTGAAAAACCATTGGACATATTATTTCTTACGTGTGAGGCGATAGTCAGCATAAGATACCATTTAGATGCCATATATAAATCTTTATTTTTCTTCGCTAATTTCAAATGAAAACCACACGTTTTTTTCACCTCGTCATAATGCTCCGCATCATTTATTGAAGCAATATAATTTTCGTAAGCATTTTCTCTTACAGCAGAATACTTATTTTCTGGATAAATTTTGTTGTAAATATCTATTGCATACAAAATAAGGTATCTTCTTTCATCCTTATTTCCATATTGTGCAAAACTATTATTGTAGCGGATAATATAGTCTGCCGCAGCATGATTATTTATCTTATATTCGCAAGTCTGCAATGCTAATGAATTACATATACGGAAATAATCATCTCGACTAATATCATCTCGACTAGACCAACTAATCATAGAATCCATTGCAGTTGTATATAGAGAATCTGCATCACCATCATCACTTCTAATCACATCCATTACAACGCTGGTTATTACTGGATGGACGGCTATTATTTTTTTCAATCCTGACTGCTCAAATATCCAACCATTATCAATAAGATATCTCAAATCATTATGGTTTTCCAATTTAAAAAACTCAAAAAATATCTTTTCATCTATTCCTGATACTGGCATAAAGGCCATAATGTAAAGTAGTTCTTTCGTAAGCGCCAAATATTCCTGCGGATTTTCTAATCTCCTGGATTCCTCTATAATTGTAAATGAAAGATAGTTAGACTATTTCACTACAATTACGGAGGATAGGTTATGACAGCTACACGCAAAGCCCGTGTTCCGATGGCGGAACAGATCAGGCTTATCAATGAATGCCGCCAAAGCGGCATGACAGATGCTGACTGGTGCCGTGAAAACGACATCGCAGTAAGCACTTTTTATAACTGGGTCAGCCGCTGCAGGAAAGCAGCAGCGGATCAGATCCCAGCACCGAATTATGGTCATTGTGAGATCCCGCGTTCAAAGCAGGACGTGGTTCCCATTGATATTGTTTCGGATCACCTTCCGGAACAGCATACAGTATCGCAGATGCACCAAACGAACCTTGACAATTCACATACGATTGAAGTGTCCATGAATGATGTGACAATCCGCATCAGCAATGATGCCGATCCTGTCCTGCTCACCAAGACATTCCGCCTGATCCGGGAGACCTCATGTTAGGTGATATCTCCGGCCTTGAAAAGATCTACATTGTCTGCGGCTATACGGACATGCGCAAATCCATCGATGGTCTCTGTGCCATTATCGAAGACCAGCTTAAGATGGATCCGACATCCAGTGCGCTCTTCCTGTTCTGTGGAAGAAGACGGGACAGGATCAAAGCTCTGTTCCGTGAACCGGATGGCTTTGTCCTGATCTATAAACGGTTATCTGTCCGGGGTGGATATCAATGGCCCAGGAAGCAGTCAGAAGTCCGGAATCTTTCCTGGCGGGAGTTTGACTGGCTGATGTCAGGAATTGATATCGACCAGCCCAAAGCACTCAAAGCAGAGTAAAAAACATCTGGATTCCGGTAAAAATCCTGCACAGAAAAATGGCTGATTTCCTTATAAATTCAGCGTTTTTCAGCCCTTATTTTCCTTTAGGAATAACTGTATTTCTGGTATAATAAAGGTATCAAATCCAAGGAGAGAACGATGGCTTCCAGTGCAAAAGACATCCAGCTCTTAGAGCTGAAGGACACCATAACACAACTGAAAACAATGATCTCTGAGCAGACGGAACTGATCAGATCTCTCCGTCTTGTTATTGACGAAAAAACCAGCCACGAAAAAGCCCTTCAGGAACAGGTGGACTATCTTACCAAAAAGCTTTTCGGTTCCTCCAGCGAAAGAAGAACCGATGACATTCCAGGACAGCAGCACCTTTTTGATGAAGCGGAAGTGGAACAGGATCTTTCCCTGTTGGAAGAAGAGACCGTGATCCGGGAGCATACCCGCAAGAAGAAAGCAACCCATGAGGATCTTTTTAAAGGCCTGAAGGTTGAAAAAGTAGTCATCCCTCTTCCAGAAGAAGATCAGGTCTGCCCGGTCTGCGGTACGCAGATGGTTCTGATCGGCGAAGAGTATGTCCGCCGTGAGCTGGAATTCATCCCGGCCACATGCAAAGTGATCGAATACTACAGCCAGAGTTATGGATGTCCGTCTTGTAAGGAAGGATTGGGAGACACGGAAAAACCTGTGATCGTAAAGTCTCAGGTTCCGCAGGCCCTGGTAGGAAAAGGCCCAGCGACCGCATCCACCGTTGCATGGACGATGTATCAGAAGTACGCCAATGGACTTCCCCTTTACCGTCAGGAGAAAGACTGGAAACAGTATGGTGCCCAGATCAGCAGGACGACACTTGCAAACTGGATTATCTATTGCTCCAGGAATTACTTACAGCCAATGTATGATTACTTCCACCGGGAACTGCTGAAGCGCAGCTTTGCAATGGCAGATGAGACCAGAGTCCAGGTACTGAAAGAAGAAGGACGCCGGGCACAGACACAATCCTTCATGTGGCTGTTCCGCAGCGGCGAAGACGGCCTCCCGGCCATTATCTTATATGGTTATTCTCCAACCAGGAGCGGCAGCCATGCAAAGGAGTTCCTGGAAGGCTATCACGGGTATCTGGAAACGGATGGTTATCAGGGTTACAACAGCCTGTCGGATATCAAACGATGTTCCTGCTGGGCGCACATCCGCCGGTACTTTATCGACGCCGTTCCCAAAGGGAAACAGTATGATTACAGCCAGCCTGCAGTGCAGGGAGTCCAGTACTGTAACCGCCTGTTTGCCATAGAGGATTCCATTAACAAAAAATATCCCGGTGATTATGAAAAGCGTAAGCAGCTGCGTCTCGAGAAGGAAAAACCTGTTCTGGAGGCTTTTTGGTTGTGGCTTGAACATCAAAAGCCAGTCCGGAATACCCGCATGGATAAAGCGGTGAATTATGTCCTTAACCGGCGGGAAACAGCGGAGACCTATCTGGAGGATGGTCGCTGCAGCTTCACAAACAATCTCAGCGAGAACGCGATCCGTCCATTTGCAGTCGGTCGGAAGAACTGGCTGTTCAGTGATTCTGTCTCTGGAGCCAATGCCAGTGCTGTAGTTTATACAATGGTTGAGATGGCAAAGGCGCATGACCTGAATGTTTACGGATATCTGAAATTTCTGCTGGACCATCGGCCAACGAAAGAAATGACCGATGATCAGCTCGCAGAGCTTGCACCCTGGAGCCAAAAACTCCAATCTATCAAAAATCGCATGTGAATTATAGTGAATTACTCCAACTCGCAAAGGGCTGGGGTAATTTTATATCTGGCCGCATCATTATTTGGCGGTTACGTTCTTTCTGCTTTTCAGACATTGAAAACATCGAAAAAAGGCCTCTCACATGATCGGCAACAGACTTTTTCTTATAGTCCCATTTTACACTTTCTGAATTAAATCCCAAGATTCCTTTTTCCTTTAAAAGACTGAACATTTGAGCAGGCGTCTTTAAGCAAGAATTAGCTTGTTTCGCAATTAATTCCACTACAAGCGTATGATACTGAACCGCCTCTATTATCTTTTCAACATATTCTTCTTGTTCAGGTTCATAGGAACAACGATTCCTAAAAATAACTTTTAATGATTCACTGGTCAATCCATCAACATATATTTGATTTCCAAAATACTGTTCTTGATTGCATCTTGTAGTTATTAAAAGATCGCACGGAAGAGAACAAATTTTTTTCCATACATCTAAATGATCTAGTTCTTCTATTTCAAGGTTTAAATTATCAATTACTATCAAATTTTCACCTGAAAACAATTCCGATAATTTATTTATCTTACGATTACAATAATGCAAATCACTTTCTTCGTCCTTCTGTTCAAAGTCACTTAAAAATTCCGAGTTATTGATAGTCGAAACCAGGTCAAAAGAATACGTCCAATAAATAATTGTCTTATACTCATCCATATGTTCCATGACATATTTCTTAGCTATTTCACTTTTTCCAATTCCTCCAACCCCCGTTAAGACTGCAAGATGACCTTCTTCTAATTTCTGTTCTATTTGTAATAATTCATTTTCTCGACCAATAAACAAAGGCGTGGAAGTAGGAAAAACATTGATTATAGATTCTTTTCCCGGATATATCTCCATTAAGAAATCATCCACTCTTTTCAGCAATTCAGTAATATCATGATACCGATTTCTAACAGATGAGCGTAATGTGTGATGAAAGATATCACTTAAAATATCCTCAGCATCGGATGTTAAAACATCTCTAAACTTTGATTCTGCAAAAGAAAATTTAGAATGTCTTCTATGCTCATTGTCCAATGAATGATGATCGAATACGGACCAGTATATTAATTCACCAAGAACATAAATGTCTGATTCCTTAGATATTTTGGAAACACTACTTGGTACAATCTGCTCTGGTGCAGCCCAATTACTGGTATATGAAAGATTCTTTCCAGACAATACCTCATCAATTTTACATAGTAAGCGCAAAATATTGCTACGCTGCCCATGAATCACGCTTGCACCAAAATGATAGATGCAAGCGTTTTACTCTATGTTTAGTTTTGACAGTTCGCTTTCGCAGTCTCGCTCCATGGGGCAAGCTGTTCCAGCTGTTCATCTGACATTTTAGCGTCTGGCCGCTGTGATAAGAGGTATGTCAGATATTTGTAGGTATTCAGGTCATTCGCTTTTGCCATCTCAACCATTGTATACACAATAGCGCTAGAGGCAGCTCCCTTCGGACTGGCACTGAACAGCCAGTTTTTCCGGCCAACAGTGAATGGTCTGATTGCATTCTCGCTAAGATTATTGGATAAACTGCAATGACCGTCTTCCAGATAGGTCATCAGGGTGTCTTTCCGATTTTGGGCATAGTTCACCGCTTTCGCCAAACGGGTTCCCTTATTTGGACGCTGTTGATCCAGCCAATTCCAGAATGCCTCCAGTATCGGCTTCTCCTTTTCAAGACGGAACTGTTTTCTCTGCTCCGCAGTATGATTTTTTGCTTTTGAGTACCGCTCACAATCAAACAGCTTGGAGCAGAATTGTACTCCCTGCACCGCCGGAAGGCTGTAATCATACTCTTTCCCTTTCGGTATGGCATCTGTGAAATAACGTCTCACATGTGCCCAGCAAGAGCAGCGTTTGATATCCGGCAGATCGTTATAACCCTGGTATCCATCGGTCTCCAGATATCCACGGAACCCCTGCAGGAAAGATGCTGCATGGAACTTTGCCCTTGTCTCTGTGTAATGATAGAGCAGGATCGGCGGAAGTCCATCTTCTCCACTGCGGAAGAGCCACATCCAGGAATCTGTTTCAGGATTGCGCTCCGGCTCATTCAGTACCTGAACCCGGGTTTCATCTGCCATCAGATATTTACGCATCCGTAACTGACGGTGAAAATAATCATAAACATGACAGAGGTAATTCTCGGCACAGTAAATGATCCAGTTAGCAAGCGTAGCCCGGCTTAATGGGACACCCAGCTGCTTCCATTCCGATTCCTGCCGGTTTAATGGCAGACCATTCTGGTACTTCTGGTGCATTGCCCATCCGACAACGGATTCCGATGCATAACTTTCTGGGATCAATGGTTCCTGAACAGGCGCTTTGACAAATGTCTGATCATCCGGGTGTTCCTCTGATATGGCACACTCCGGGCATTTATAGGTTTCACGATAGATATTTACTACTTTCCCTTTGGCAGGGGTAAACCGGAATTCATGGCGGACGAATTCTTTCCCAATACATTCCATCTGCGT
>QFCH01002633.1_pt1 | contig 27517 bp, 27 predicted proteins | sample 5346071 | NCBI WGS metagenome assembly QFCH01 (sample SAMN09062255, study PRJNA434731) | Human gut metagenome, whole genome shotgun sequencing project. | isolation source: stool timepoint B chromium assembly | host: Homo sapiens | collected 2015
GAGGATACCGACCATTTTTCTTCGCCCATGCGGAAGCGGAGCATAGCATCCCGGATGAACGGGAAAATGTATGTAGCATACTCCGCACCCTTGGCAGGATCATAGTCCATCAGCTTTTGGAGCATTTGTTCCCTGCAGGAGAGCTTTATATCTATAAAACGGTCTGTATCGTACAGATCGCCGCCATCCACACCCCAAAAGCCTTTGATGCGCTTATTGAGCTGTGGCTCATAATGGTGGAGGAAGAACGAGAAATATATCAAATTCTTTTCCCGCAAGGCAGACAGGATATATTCATTCAGACTGCCCACCGCTGGCGGCTCCGGTTCCAGTTGGAAGATGCGCTCTGCCATATAGGGAATGATACCATCACCGTGCGGATTGACAGCGTATTTTGGTATGTATCCCGTCATATTCCATGTAAAATCACTTAGCATAGCGCACCTCCTTTCAACGTCCAATTTCAAATTTATTTCTTTTTCTTACTCGCAAAAATTGCAATTATACAGAAAACCAAGAAAAACAAAAATCCTATTTTCATTGACTGTTCCTCCTAACAAATTCAAATGCACTTTTGGGCTTCTTTCTTCAAAGCAACCTGTTCCATTTCTTTCTCATAAGTTCCCTTGGCATAAGCGACATTACTTTTTGCCCGGAGCATCTTATCTTTCGCCAGTTTCTTCATAACCTCTGCTAAATCCTCATCCAGTTTGCCACGCTTGATATAGCGGTTTATGGTATTCAGCCGCTTTTCGTATATCTGGATAACAGGATGATCGTCTGCAAGCTCCCGTTGTTCTCTGCCTTTCAGATTGCCGATCTGTCGGCAGGTGCGGTGTAGCTTGTCCCCCGGCGCATAGCCGCCGCAGTATTTGGTGTGCCTTGCGTTGGTTGTCAGAAACCATTTGCCGCAAATTTTACATTTCTTCGGTGCATGACCGACACACAAGCCCTCAAAGAGATCAGACCGGAACATCCCCACAAAGGATACATAATGGATTCGCTTGACGAGCTTTGCAACTTTTTCGCCGGGACGGATGACCGATACATACTGAACGGAATTGTTCAGGGTAGACATCCAGGCATTGCCCTCCGTGATAGAGAACTCCGGCGGGAAATAGCTGCCGAACATTCTGGCGAAGCCCTCTGCGGTACGGTCTGCTTCATTTCCGTCTGATTTTTCCGCAAAATCAAGCATTGCGGTTTGGTATTCCCCAAGGGAGTATGCCAGATGCCCGAATACAGCAGTATATCGTTGGAGCATCATTGCATCGGCATAGTTCGGGATTTCTTCAAACTGCAAGGAATTAGTTGCGGCTTTTATGGCAAACTCCATATATTTCAGCGCATTGTCCGCAGTAAAGACTTTTTCAATCCGTTCTCTATGTTTTGGAATATTCATATTGGAGAACGGCGGCGTTTCGCTGAGAATATCCACCATTGTCAGCACAGCTTCCTTTGCCATAGGAAAGAGTGCGGAAGCATCCTGTCCGGCGTTTAACATTCCAAGCAGTAGATTGATTTTCTCGCATTGCTCGTTCATTCTTGCGAGGGTATCCGCAGGAACATTCAGCGCATCACAGGCAAGAGTACCGATAGGAAATATTTTGCCCTCATATATGACCGTATCCTGCCAAAAATCCAATGTCATCAGTTCTTGATTCATGCTTGCCCTCCTGTCCTGTTTTTTCACTTTTCTAATTATACCATGCAAATGTGAAGAAATCTACATCATCAGATAAGTTGTCCTGTTTTTTGAAATGAGGTTGTCCTGCTTTTAGCCTGCTTTTTTTCAAATCCGTCATAACCATAGTAGAAAGCGCGAAGCACCTGCCAATCACGGCGGGTGCTTCGTGCTTTCCAGACTATTATGAACGGAGGTTTTTCTATGACAATCTATGAAAACATCAAGGCGGCGATCAGCGTGAAGCAAGCTGCCGAGCACTATGGGCTGAAAGTCAACCGCAGCGGTATGACTTGCTGCCCATTCCACAATGACCGGCATCCGAGCTTGAAGCTGAATGAAGATTATTTCTTCTGCTTCGGTTGCGGAGCCAAGGGAGACGTGATCGACCTTGTGGCAAAGCTGTTCAATCTGAGTAACCATGAAGCAGTGCAAAAGCTGGCTGCGGACTTTGGGCTTGACCCGAAACCGCCCACTGCCGCAGCTATGGTCAAGCCAAAGCGTCCCTATATCCGTCAGTTCCGGGAGGATGAAATGCTGTGTTTCCGGGTGCTGACGGATTATCTGCATCTGTTGGAGGATTGGAAAGTGCGCTATGCACCAAAGACACCGGACGAGCCTTATGATGACCGTTTTGTGGAAGCCTGCCAGATGCACTGCCATATCGAATATATGGCAGATGTGCTGACCGTGGGCGAATTGGAACAGCGTGTAGCTGTTGTGGACAAACTGATGAAGGACGGGTATATCGACTTTCTGAAAGAGTACACTGCACGAAAGAAAAAGGAGGTGGCACACCATGGCGAAGAACCGGAAAACGCCTGATATGAATTTGCCTGTCTGGTTTGATGGGCAGAATATCAATGAAGCTCTGTTTTGTGAAGAATTTCTGCAAGAGAGCAGAATCATCTTTGCAAACAGGGCTTTCTTTACGCCCAATGGACGGGTAACGGATGATATTGTCCTGCGGGGCGAGGTCTACGAAAAGCTGAAAAGCTACACCATCAGCAGCGTACCGCAGAAGATCAAAAACATCATGGAATTGCTGAAACTGGAAGCCATGGTTGAGGATCTTCCTCCCCAGCCTGACCGCATCCATGTTGCCAACGGAACGCTCATGCTGGATGGAAGATTTATCGAGGGGAAAAAGGAAATCGTACAGAGCCGCTTGCCTGTTTCCTACAATCCAAACGCTGCTGCACCTGCTCTGTGGCTGAACTTTTTGGACGGTTTGCTCTATGAAGAAGATATTCCCACCTTGCAGGAGTTTATCGGCTACTGCCTGATTCCCTCCAACAAGGGGCAGCGCATGATGGTGATTAAGGGCAACGGCGGCGAGGGCAAATCTCAAATCGGTGCAGTGCTGTCCACCATATTCGGCACGAATATGAAAGACGGCAGTATCGGTAAAATTTTCGAAAACCGCTTCGCCCGTGCCGATCTGGAACACATCCTGCTGTGCGTGGATGATGATATGCGGATGGAAGCTCTGCGCCAGACCAACTATGTAAAATCCATTGTAACCGCACAGGGCAAGATGGATTTGGAACGCAAAGGTAAACAGAGCTATCAGGGCTGGATGTTCGCCCGGTTGATGGCATTCAGCAATGGCGATCTGCAAGCCCTGTATGACCGTAGCGATGGTTTTTACCGTAGACAGCTTGTGCTGACTACCAAGGAAAAGCCCGTGGACAGAGCCGACGATCCCGATCTTGCAGAGAAGATGAAAGCCGAAGCCGAGGGGATTTTCCTCTGGGCATTTGAAGGCTTGCAGCGGCTTGTTGCCAACAACTTTAAGTTTACGGAGAGCGACCGCATCCGTGAAAACCGGGAAGCGGTCAAGCGTGACAATAACAACATTTTTGACTTCATGGATTCCGAGGGATATATCCGGCGCAAGGCGGATGCGTCCATCAGTTCCAAGGACTTTTACGCTATCTATCGCCTGTGGTGTGAGGAAAACTCCCTTGCCCCTCTGAAATCCCGCAGCTTCAGCGATGCCATGGTTGCCAATGCAAAGAAATTTAATTTGGAGCATTGCAACAACATCACCAACTCAGCCGGACGGCGGGTATGGGGATTTATGGGTGTGGAAGCTGTGGCACGACCTAATATAAACGGGTTTTACGACGTTTCGCCATGTACGTACGTACCGGAGGAATGGCAGGACTGATTCCTGTCTTTCGTTTTCTGTATGTATGTACACAGCGTTTTACCTGTTTTCCTTTTTTATAGGAATAATCAGCTGTCAGAACTGACCTGTTTTCGGGCATTGAAAATCAATGGTAATGGAAACAGCAAAGTTCTTGACCGCAGGACGAAACCATTTCACCAAATCGTGCTTCTCCAAACCATGCACCCAGTTTACGAAACAATGGGTGTTTTCACTGTTTCAGACAAAATCCCACGGAACAGCAAAGTGGGATATATGCCTGTATGGACAGAGTATCGCACTCACAAAATGAAAGCGATTTTGGAGAAAGCAGATTTTTCACTGTTCGGTGCATCTGCTCCGCTTTGGGGAGTAGCCTTTGCACCGAATTGTAAATCAAAAATATGGAGGAATTTACAATATGAATGTACGCAACGAAATCAAGGCACAGATCATCCGTGCCGGAATGACTATGCAGGAAGTAGTTGACCTGCTCTCGGACGAGTACGGTTGGAGCGACAGCGTTTCCAACCTGTCCGCAAAATTACAGCGGGAAAGCATCCGATACAAGGAAGTATTGGAGCTTGCCGATGTGCTGGGATACGACATCGTATGGCAGCAAAGACGGGAGAAGTGATGCCCCGGCAACATCCCCTCGTAGTTCCCGTCCCCATAGGCACACCGCAGTGCTGTCTATGGATGGCAGTGAAAGATACGCTTTTCGCTGCCGCCGTCTGCAAAGAGAAGTTCACCGGAACAGCTTCATGCAGACGGGCTGACCATGGGAAAAGTTGCAGACATTTTCGCATTGGTCAGCAGAGGTTGCCGCAGCAACCGCACTCCCCCTCGGGAGAGCCCTCGGAGAGCCCACGGCACTTTGCAGCCAGTATGGATGAAAGTGTTATAGTGGGTTATTACACTTTGAAAAAGTGCCTCTCCGCAGCTCCCCGCTGTCTGCAAATTTTAAGGAAAGGACAAAAAATCTATGGCAAGAAATGATGGAATAGACCGCACCGTAGCCCGGAATCAGGACTTACCGACACCGGACGATGTGGCAAAAATACAGGAACACAATGAGCGAGAAAAGGACAGTTACAGCAATCAAGACATTGTGCCGGAACGCACTCCGCTGAATGTTCACTTCAAGACTCCCACCGATGATTATGTGAAAATGTTTGAGCAAATGGAACAGGATGGCGTGATCTCCACCAGAGGTCTGAAACCGGATGCCATCAAATACGGCGAGTTGGTTTTTGATGTGAACTCCGCTTATTTCTACAACCACGGCGGCTATGAATTTGCAAAACAGTTTTATGCTGATGCCTATAAAGCCGCCGTGGAGATCGTAGGCGGTGAGCAGTATATCCTCTCTGCTGTGATGCACGCCGATGAGCACAACCGGGCAATGTCCGAAGCTCTTGGCGAGGATGTGTACCACTATCACCTCCATGTGGTTTATATTCCGGTAGTGGAAAAGCAGATCCTTTGGTCGAAGCGATGTAAGGATGAAGCTCTCCGGGGAACGGTAAAGGAAACGATCACACAAGTCAGCCGAAGTAAGAAATGGGACTCCAAACCGGTGCTTGACGAGGACGGAAATCCCAAGCTCAATGAAAAAGGAAAAAAGATTTTAAGGTCATCCTACAGCGTGTTGCAGGATGACTTTTTTAATTTCATGCGTGCTGCCGGATATACCGATGTGGAGCGTGAAGAGCGTGGCAGCACCGAGGAACATCTGACGGTGACACAGTTTAAGGTGCAGGCGGAACAGCAGCGTCTGGAAGCTCTGCAAAAGGAAACCAAGGCAGCAAAGGCCATTGCACTTACGGTGCAGGATATTGAAGCGATGGGCAAGAAAGCCACGTTCGGAAACAATATCACGCTGACACCGGATGAATGCGACACGTTGAAACGCTATGCCACCAACGGCATTCTCTTTCATGCAGAGAATGAGCGATTGAAAGGGAAACTGGAATCTGCTCAAAAGTCTGCATCCATTTGGAAGCAGCGATGTGAAGAAGCGAATAAAAAATATCAAGAGTTGAAGCAAAAAGCCCAGCCTTTCCTGGATGCACTGGAAATTGCATCCGAAAAGGTTCGGGCTTTTATCAATTCCATCCTCGCCAGAGGAAAGGAAACACAGGAACACAAAGCACCTGCCCGTAAGCGTGGACAGGACATGGAAATTTGATGGAGGTAACTGCCTATTGAAGAAATATTATGAGGATGCAAAATATAATGCGGCATTTGTCCGCTGTGTGGATGTTATGAGCCAGATGCTCCAGAAATATGGACATCAGGTTTTGGATAAATTGGAACAGGATGCCCCTCAGAAAGTGGAGCATTCCAAGGAAAGTAATCAAGCACAGCCTTTGACGAATAAGGCTGCGTAAAAATTTACAATTTACACGTTGCGTATTCACTGCGGCTATGCTATAATGATTACGCAACGTGTATTTTTGTTTTTTATGGAGAAAAGACAGATGGATTGTAAGAACAGAATTATCAAGTTGCGGGAAAGCACAGGACTGAACCGGAAAGATTTTTGCAAGCTCGTCCATATCCCTTACCGGACTATTACCGAGTGGGAATTGGACAACCGCCATGCACCGGATTATGTGCTGTGGCTTTTGGAGTATTATATCCGCAACGAGGGACTTATGGTAAAGGAAATGAATGAGGGAGGTGGAGATTCTGAAAAAGAAACAACTTAAATGCTATATTTATACAAGAGTGTCCACCTCTATGCAGGTTGACGGGTACAGCTTGGATGCCCAGCGTGACAAGCTGAGGAAGTATGCGGCATACGAAGATATGGTTATTGCCGGGGAGTATTCTGACGAGGGATTTTCCGGAAAGAATATCCAAGGGCGGCAGGACTTCCAACGGATGCTGAATGACATCCAGGACTGCAAGGACGGCGTTTCCTATGTGCTGGTCTTTAAGCTGTCCCGATTCGGCAGAAATGCGGCGGATGTTCTGAACTCTTTGCAGCTCATGCAGGATTTCGGTGTCAATCTGATCTGCGTGGAGGATGGCATCGACAGTTCAAAGGATGCCGGAAAGCTGATGATTTCCGTGCTGTCTGCGGTGGCAGAAATAGAGCGAGAGAATATCCGCACCCAGACAATGGCAGGACGTGAGCAAAAGGCTCGTGAGGGCAAGTGGAACGGTGGTTTCGCTCCTTATGGCTACAAACTGGAAAACGGAGATTTGGTCATTGCGGAGGATGAAGTGGAAGTAATCCGTGTCATTTATGACCGCTACATTCACACCAACGAGGGCGTTGCCGGGGTTGCTAAATATCTGAACCGCAACGGCTTTATCAAGAAACTGCGGCAGAACAATACCATTCCCGGATTTTCAAGGAACTTCGTGCAGGATGTATTGGACAATCCCGTTTACATGGGAAAGATCGCCTATGGCAGACGCAGGACGGAAAAGAAGCAAGGCACAAGAAATGAGATGCACGTAGTTGAGCAGTCGGAGTTCCCGATTTATGAGGGACAGCACGAAGCCATCATTTCGGAAGAAGATTGGTATCTGGCACAGGAAAAGCGTAAGATCAATTCCTTTAAGCGGGAAAAGGTCAACAATCCAGATCATGCACACATCCTGTCCGGCATTCTGAAATGCCCATGCTGCGGAAAGAGTATGTACGGCAATATCGCCAGGGCTCACAGCAAGGACAAGAAAACGAGGTATTATTACTACTGCAAAAACACGGTAACACCTACCGGACATGAGTGCAGCTTCCGACTGAATATCGAGCAGACGGAGATCAACAAGTTTGTGGCTAAGATTATATCCGCTATGGTCAACAATCCCCGGTTTGTAGAAGCGATTCAGGCGAAAATCGGCTCGGCTGTTGATACAGAGGATATGGAAAAGCAGATCGCCGTCCTGCAAGGACAGTTGAAGCAAGCCTTTGGAACGAAAAGCCGCTTGGAGCGTCAGATGGACACCTTGGACATCAACGATGCCCACTATGACAGAAAGATTTTGGACTTGCAGCGCCGCTATGATGAGCAGTATGATACAATAGAGGATATCGAAGTTCAGATTGGCGAATTGCAAGGTCAAATCCGCAGCATTCAGCAGGAGAAAATCTCCGGTAACAATATCTATCGGCTCTTACTGGCATTTGATGAAGTCTACCATTCCGCAACAGAAGCGGAACAGAAAGAGTTTATGAAAGCCTTTATCGAGCGAATTGAGATGTTCCCGGAGAAAAGGAAAGACGGAAGCTGGATAAGAAAGATTGTGTTCAACTTCCCTGTGCCTGTTGATGGCGAGGAAGTGAAAGAACTTCCCTTGGAAACTGAAACAACTGTCGAGACTGTAGTATTGATGTCAAGAAAATAAAATCAAGTGCCAGAAAGCGGCGTATTTCCGGGCTTTTTCGGAAGTTGGGATGTAAAGCCTAACCTCTGAAAAAACTCGGTTTTCTTATATGGAAACATATCTACTGCAAAATGTGTGTCAGGTTGTAACCTCGGATTAGATGTCGCGATTTGAGACAGTGGATTAGATGTCAGGCTTTTTAGAATGATTTTTGGAAATCGGAAAGGGATGACAACCAATCCGGCAACTCGACCATTTCGGGTGTTTGTAGGCAGTGAATTAGATGTTGTGTAAGTTTTATATTTGGAGGTGCTTATACATATTGAATATACGAGACAGGATTAAAGCAATTGATGATGAATATTCAGAAAGTGAAATCTATTTAGAGTATGGCTTGCCAAGTTTAATGTTATATGAACCTACTCCGTATAAAAATCTTATTGTAGACATAAATATTGAACGAGATAAATATACCGCTACAGAAGATAGAATGAAATTTATTTCTTTATATAAGCAAGTCTATTTGGCGCAAAGGAAAAAATTAAAAGCTATTTTAGCAGGAATAGAAGCTAGAACTATAGCTATATTTCCAGAGCCAATGAAAGAAGAAATGATTGGTTTTTGGGGTGATACCCGACGATATGATGATTCGATTTCGAATGTCGAAAACCTTTACAGCTATGCTGCGGCATGTATTAGAAGAACTCTTAATGATACAGATGAAGAAATATATTTACTAAGACATTATCCATCAGTATATTATAACTACCCGAATTCTTATATTGGTGGCGAATTTAGTTATCGTTATGAAAATGAAGTGCTAATCTATAATAAAGTAAATATATTAACTGATGGGATGCACCATTTTAAACTTTACGTTAATGATGAAACAACTGCTGTGGATAAACGCTCTATTCTGAATATTTTTGCTTTTTTGAATGGATGTCCAAATTTTGAATTTTTAAACAATACACATGTGAATCAAAAATTAGATGATTTATACCAAAAATTTGATTTGCTTGATTGTATACGACTTAGACATCCGAACTATTTGAAGTCTGACATAGAAAAGCCTATTTATTTAGAATTACCAATACTAAAAAACAAGTGTAAACGCAGAATTATAACTTTTGATAAGATGCCACACGAGGGGATTTTAGATTTATATCATGCAGCGTTAAAACAATTTGAACCTTTGCCAAGATGTGTTTTTTTATACAGAGTGTTTGAATATGCTGCAGCAAATCACTACAAACCCATGTTTAACCCAACACAATATAAGCCTGAAGATGCAATCGAATATTATTTGAATTTAGCATTGACTTATAATCCAAACCCTTTGTATTACATGGATTTTGGAAGTGAAAAAGCCAAGCCCAAGCTATATAATTTTTTTACGATTTTAAAGTTGGAAGCCAAAAAAATATTGGATGAATGGTCTAATGCTCCGTTTTTATCCAATAAAAGGACAGGCGAAATCATATATTTAACTGGAAGAAATTTTACAGCACATGGAGCTTCGGGAGCGCGTGGTGAACGAAATATGCAATATGATTATGATAAGAATTATTTACACATAAATAATGTAAATATTTTGTTAGAGATTATTGCAAGATATGTTATAGAATTACCCAATCCAGAACTAAAAAATGTGGTGGAAAGACGTACGGTTTTCTATAAAGAAAGATATAAACAATTGTTAGAGAAAAATAAATAAAAGACTCCCCATCACCGGATGCATTCCAGTGGTATGAAGTAAATGAAAATCCAGAAAAGCAGGATGGCTGGTATGAGAGAAGTTATACGGTTATTACGGAGTCTCGTGATACAAGTGCCTATTCTGGAAATAAAAAGTGGTGGACGCCAAACGAGAACTCGACTTGCATTGTTGTTCCCAAAAGTGAAACACAGCTCTTTGAAGACTATATCTTAAAGCCTTATTTTGACATTACAAAAGAAGAACTTCTGAAGAATGATACATCAGGTTTGCGCTACTGGTTTTTAAATGCAAATCCTAAAATATGGAGTATGTCCAGTATGCCAATTGGTGAGGTTCAGGACTATACCCTTTATAACGATAATGGAAATAAACGCAGGATTTTTCAGAACTTCTTAGATGCTAAGGCTGGTGATATGGTAATTGGTTATGAATCGACACCAGTAAAGCAGATCGTTGCAATTCTGCGCGTTAGTGCGGAACAAGATGGGCAAAAAATCTATTTTGAGAAAGTAGAAGGCCTTTCCTCTCCTATTGATTTTTCGACGTTGAAAGAATGCTCAGAGCTTGAGAAGATGGAATATTTCTCTATGACACAGGGCAGCTTATTTAAGCTTACACGTGGAGAAGATGATTTTATCATCGACATGATCCGAGAGGAAAATCCGGCTCCGTCAGGGGAAGGCAATACCGAATATACGAAAACAGATTTTTTAAGAGAAGTCTATATGACAGAAGCCAAATACGATAGGCTTGCGGCGGTTCTGAAAAAGAAAAAGAACATTATTCTGCAAGGAGCACCAGGAGTTGGAAAGACATTTGCAGCTAAAAGGTTAGCCTACTCTGTGATGGGTGAAAAAGATGATGACCGTATCGAATTTGTTCAGTTCCATCAGAATTATTCATATGAAGATTTCATGATGGGCTATAAGCCTGTGGAAAATGGATTTGAACTAAAATATGGTATTTTCTATCGTTTTTGCCAAAAGGCTGCAAACCATCCAGATAAAGACTATTTCTTCATCATAGATGAAATCAACCGTGGAAACATGAGTAAGATTTTCGGAGAACTGCTGATGCTGATAGAGGCAGATTATCGAGATAAAAAAGCAACGCTTGCATATAATGGCCTGAGCTTTTCGGTTCCTAAGAGATTACATATTATCGGAATGATGAATACTGCAGATCGAAGTTTGGCAATGATTGATTATGCATTAAGGCGTAGATTCAGCTTTTTTGATATGGAACCAGGCTTTGATTCAGAAGGATTTATCAATTATCAGAATAGCTTTGCAAATGAAACATTCAACACTCTCATTGAGCGTATTAAGGAACTCAACAAGGAAATAGCTCAGGATAAGTCGCTGGGTAAAGGCTTCTGCATAGGGCATAGCTATTTCTGCAATGCAGATGACTGTACAGAAGAATGGATGAAGGACGTTGTTGATTTTGATATTTTACCGATGCTCAGTGAATACTGGTTTGATGAAAGTTCAAAATTACAGCGGTGGGAGAACATCTTGCACGGTGTGTTTCAATGACAAGAGATAAGAGCATATTAATCAAAAACATATATTATATGCTGTCATACGCTTTTCAAACATTGAATCAGGAAAACTATGATGATGTAGCAGTTGAATCGTTTGACGAGATGTATGATCTATTGGCTGCGATTCTTGCAAGAGGGATTGGAATTCAGCTGAAACAAGGTCTCTACCGGGAGTATATAAACCGTCAGGAGGAGCTCCCGGTAATGCGCGGGAAGATTAACCTGCCAGGAACAATTAAGAATCGACTGGTACGTAAGCAGCTACTGACATGTGATTACGATGAGTTGTCTGAGAATAATCTTCTCAATCAAATACTCAAGACGGCTGTTATGCTGTTACTGCGAAATGCAAAGGTTAAGGCGGAGTACAAGGATGATTTGAAAAAGAAGATGCTATTCTTTTCCGATGTTGATACGCTTGAGCCAACCTCCATACGGTGGTCATCAATTAGATTTCAGCGAAATAATCAGACTTACAGGATGCTTATAAGTATTTGCCGGCTGATAATTGAGGGCATGCTTATCACAACAGATGCTGGAGAGTATAGGCTTGCATCATTTGTGGATGAGCAACGTATGTGTAGGCTGTATGAGAAATTTATTCTTGAATATTACAGTAAGCATTTTCCTGAGCTGTCAGTCAGGGCCTCTCAGATACCTTGGTCTGTGGACGACGGAATCAGAACGATGCTGCCGGTAATGCAGAGTGATATTCATCTGCAAAAAGGTAATACCGTACTGATTATTGATGCGAAATATTATAGTCATACAACTCAAACGCAGTATGACAAACATACGCTCCATTCAAATAATATGTACCAGATATTCACGTATGTGAAGAATCGCGATTATGAATTTGGAGATGAAGATCATAAGGTTTCCGGGATGTTGCTGTATGCAAAAACGGAAGAAGAGATTCAACCGGACAACGTGTATCAAATGCATGGTAACCAGATTACCGTCAGAACATTGGACTTGAATTTGCCATTTTCGGATATTGCTAAGCAACTGAATACCATTGCGGAAACGCACTTTGATTTACCGGAGAGGAGCAAGGGATGACAAACGAAGAAAAGATAATGAAGTTTAGGCAGTTGCTCTCAAATATAAATGTTACCAATAGCTATGAGGTGCTTGAAGAGACTGGTGACCTAAAAACAAACTACTGGGATTACATGACCACAGAGCCTATAAATTGCAATGAAGAGTTAAAGCGATTGGAACATGCTGATTATGATTTATGTTCAGCTTTGTTAACGATGCTATTACGAGAAGATCATTTTTGTAATGGTGCTTTTGATCAGAGAGTGGAATCCGGGCAGGTTGAACGTATTGTTCAGCGGATGATAAAATTGCTTGAAAAATAAGAAAAGGTTTATTTATAGCATTCTCTGCAACAGGATTCAGTCATTCGAAAAATTCGAATAACTCATAATTACAAGAGGGGTCAGTTATCTGATAATTTTGGATAACTGCTGGCAGTGGTTATTCACAGGATGAAATTGGAAAAACAGTATTTACCTAATTCGCAAATCAGTTTAAATGAACTATTCGGAATTTCCGAATAGTTCAAATCTAATGGAAGTTGGGGCATATGTGATACCGATAAAATGATGACAGAATATCAGGTCGAGACGATGAAATTCGACAACTCAACTCCCTGCGAGTGTATGGCCAATCAGTGTTTAGAGCGGAAGGATTGTGTAGAAGTTGGGCGTTCTTCACTGTCTCAACTGTCGAGACAGTGGCAGGGAGCAGCAGTGTAAAATTGCCTTGCATTATATAGGTAGAAAAGACCTTATGCTGACTTGTTCCCATAGACTTCAATGGTTAAGAACGTGATATGGATGTCAAATTTGCCACAGATTGCATCGGCGTGCAGCTGTGAATGCGCGATTTCAGAAGGTGTGGACATGTTTCCGTTTTGATAGGATATGTTTCCGCAAACGGGCACAAAGCCTGACATCAATCAGAAGGTATCGTGCCATTGTGAGACAGTCTGCCTTCTGTCGAAAAAAGCCCAATAAATCAAAGGATTTCGCCATTTTGGAAATAAAATAGATGTGTGTTTCTGTTTCCGTAGAGTGATGATATAATCGGAGATTCACCCCAGGGGATAGGATTTGGAGAACGGGAAATATACATTTTGGCGAAAGGATACTTTTTCGCAAAAGTTATTTCACGTCATGAGGATGAGAAGATGAGTAATGATTTTGAAAATTCACAGGAATATAGGAAAGCACTTGAGATAGCTAAGAAGCAGGAGGAATTATATAAAAATGTTACGAGAGCAATATCTCCGGAAGCATTAGCAAAATTTCAAGAACTCAGTGATAAACTAAATGAATGGAAGAATTCACTTAACAATATGCCGGGTCTTCTCAAGTTGGCAGAAATGCTCAAAAATTATCAGCAAGAGGTCAGAGAAACTGAAGGTTTAACTGAAGCTGAATTTGAAGAAAAATATAGATCTGAAATTGAGTGAAGTGAAAAGTTCGGGAAAAATGGTTGGGTTATTTCTGAGCATTCAAATCCTGCAGATATTAAGAATTGGGAACAATTATTATGTGAAGGGGAAGCAAAGGTAGCAGAGTTTTTTGACGGAGAAGATATTGTAATTCTTGATGTGATTATAGAGAGGCTACAGGAAAAGTACGTTTCGGACGAGACACAGTTATATTTTAAGAATGGAATGCAGGCTTTTGAAAATGAAGATTATATGACTGCAGCTATGTACTTGCTTGCATTACTTGATAATAGGGTGAATGAATTAGTAGATTTTCCGAAACAACGGATGAGTTACAGAGTTAAATATTCTAATGATGGCTTTGCGAATCAAAAGGCGGAGGATTTTAGACAGCTTACCGAAAAACGAGGATTCATGTCAAAGAAAATATACTTTTTGGAAATGTATCCTTCGTTAATAGCATATTTGAATAGGATATTTATCGATGGCCTATACAAGTTCGAAAATGGCATAGAACCTCCGTATTTGAATAGAAATTGGTTAATGCATGGTCGAATGAATAGAAGCATTGAAAGATATGAATGTATACAGATTTTGAATGCGCTAAGTGTTATTGAGTTCATGTTTGGAGATAGGTAAGGAGCATTACGAATAGATGAAAGAGATGACTTTTCGCAAAAAACTATAGATAGATTATGTGAGAGAGTGGGAGGAAAGTGTTCTAATCCAAACTGTGGAAGAGAAACAAAAGGTCCTCACAGCAATCCTCAAAAGCGAGTATCAATCGGTGAGGCTGCGCATATAACTGCAGCAGCTGAAGGTGGACCAAGATACAACCCTGACTTAACGCCAGAAGAGAGAAGTAGTATAGAAAATGGAATTTGGTTATGCAAGTCGTGTGCAAGAATGATAGATAGTGATGAAAATCAGTATCCGGCAGAATTGTTATATACATGGAAAAGTATGGCCGAGTATGAACAATTTTGTATTATTAATCAAATGGATAACTGGTTAAAATCAAATGTGGTATTTGAAAGTAGAAAAAACATAGCATGTAGGAAGGCAAAAGAAGCATTAGATAATTTGCACGGTATATTACAGTACGCATACGAATATTGGAAACATAATTTTGAGAATCGACATTATGGTTCATTTTTGGAAAATGAGCTAATGGAACATTGGGTTCTATATGAAGATGATTTAAAAAGAATATATACGTTTCAAGAGAAAAGAGTGCTTTTGAATGAGGTGCTATTGGAGTATTCACTGGATTTAGGACCAGAGATATGTCAAGAAATAAATAATTATTGTAATTATTTGAATTTCTCTTATCAAAGCGATACTTGTGGTCTATATGATAATTACTGGAGATGCTTTTTTGAAATGTTGTCTACTTGTTTTGATATTTTAGTGGGTATCAAGAACAATGTTGATGACATATTATACCGACAATATTCTGTATAACAAGAGGATAAAACAGTTACCCCACTTTGAAAACCCATTGCATACTTTTGCTATGCAGTATAAAATCAAAGTTCAGGGGAATATTGAAACAGTGGGGTGGTTTGAAACTTACTGAATAATAGGCTTTTGCTAAAAGGTATCACTTTTGCGAAAATGTGTGATACCTTCTGGCAGGAGCCTTTTTATATAAAGATAACTTGACTTATAAATCTTACTGGTGTAATATTTACACAAGTGTAGCGGGTTTCAAAAATAATTTTTTTGGTGCGAAATCTTACACGCGTAATAAATAAAAAGGAGGGATGCAGAGTAGGTCAGAGCAAAAAGAGAAATTTTTTTGCCTCAAAATCTTACGAATGTAATATTTTGAGGATATAGCGTACATTGAAAATAGAATATGACCATTTCGACTATCGTCTCAATGGAGATACTCGTCAAATGGCATTTCATGCAAGCATGAATGCCACTTGACTTGTTATTTACCATATCAGCAAAGCAAGGAAGATAAAAGCTGCTCGGTAGCCATGAATCCTTATACCGGAGAAGTATTGGCTTTGGTCAGCACGCCGTCATATGACAATAACGATTTTATTATGGGATTGTCCAGTGAACAGTGGACTGCGCTTAACGAGGATGAGAATAAGCCAATGTATAATCGGTTCCGGCAAGTGTGGTGTCCGGGGTCTACATTCAAGCCAATTACCGCTGTGGTCGGCTTGGAATCAGGGGCAATCGATCCAATGGAAGATTACGGGAACGTAGGCTTAAGCTGGCAAAAGGATGCATCGTGGAGTTCTTATCATGTAACAACACTCCATGCATATGAACCAGTCATTTTAGAGAATGCATTGATTTATTCCGATAATATTTATTTCGCAAAGGCAGCATTAAAGATTGGCTCAGAAGAAATGGAGAGTTCTTTGGCTGGACTTGGTTTTAATGAGGAACTGTCATTTGAGATTAAGCTGGCAGAGTCACAGTATTCCAATACAGAGGGAATTGAAACTGAAATACAGTTAGCAGACAGCGGTTACGGACAAGGACAGGTTTTAGTGAACCCGTTACATATGGCTTGTATCTATTCTGCTTTCTGTAATGAGGGAAATGTCATAAAGCCGTATTTGGTATATCAGAACGAAGCAATAGCCGAGTATTGGATTCCGGGTGCCTTTTCTAATGAGACAGCAAGCCGTGTATTGGAAGGAACAAAGAAGGTTGTGAATGATTCTAATGGAACTGGATATGCAGCCCATCGGGATGACATTCTTTTAGCAGGAAAAACAGGTACGGCAGAAATCAAGGCATCGAAGGAGGATACTTCGGGTACGGAATTAGGATGGTTTGCAATTTTTACAGCAGAAGATACGGTAGAACATCCTATATTGATTATTAGCATGGTAGAAGATGTGAAAGGAAGAGGAGGAAGTGGATATGTTGTTAAGAAAGACAAGCTGGTTCTGGAAGAGTGGTTTGACAGCAATTAGCTTTGTATTAATACTTAGTATTTCGGGGTGCAGTGATGCACCTCCGGAAGAAAATACAGTTTTGGAAACGGTAATAGATGTTCAGGATATTCAGGAAGAATCGGAGGAGGATGCAGATGAAATTATAAGCGTCTGCATTGATCTTTATGAGAAAGCAGAAGAAGAAAATAAATTAGCGGATTTGGAAACAATCCGTAGTATTGTAAATCGTCTTGGAGAAAATGGTTATTCGGCAGTTGACAGTAAAAACCAGATTGATATGACTGAGCCGGAGCAGGTGACCAACTTCTGCGAAATGGTAGATGAGAAGGAAGAGGCAGAAATATCCATTATTGAGGTCAGTTATTTGCCGGGTTTTGTAAAATACGATTTGCAGACAAAAGATGGAAATGTAGATGTGGTCAGAAGCCATTACAAGTACGAAAACAGAAATATACAAAGAAATACAACAGGAAGTTATCAGGCAGAATACTGGAACTATACAGAAGAAGGATATCTGATGTTTTCTGGAAGTTGGTATTCAGAAGAACTATATATTCTTACATTAAGCGGAGTGGAAGAGGATACTGCATTGCGGGTGCAGCCGTTGGATGAGACATGTAGGATGCTGACTCGGAAGTATCTCACACCAATCGGCTTTGAACAGAATAATATGTTCATTGTAGATTGGAGCGAGGATGATTTTGGGGATTTGAATTTCTATGATATGTATGAGCTTCTTTATCCAAAAGTAAATGGGACATACATCCCATATGTTGCAGATGGTAATTTGGGAGTCGGTGCTGTTTATCGAATTCCCAAGGATGACTTTGAAAGCGTCATCATGGCATATTTCAATATTGATAGTGAAACATTACAGTCCAAAACCATCTATTATGCAGAGAATGAAACCTATGAATATAAACCGAGAGGATTTGAGGAAGTAGAGTATCCGGAATACCCATATTCTGAGGTGGTGGGATTTACAGAAAACAGTGATGGAACACTTACATTGACAGCAAACGTGGTGTTCCCTTATGCGGGTAATTTCAAAGTATTTGCCCACGAGGTTGTAGTTCGTCCTTTGGAGAATGGAGGCGTACAGTATGTGTCTAACCGAATTATACCGTCTGAGGACAATTACAGGGAAACATGGCATACCCCTCGTTTGACAGCCGAAGAATGGGAAGAAATATATGGAGGTGAATGATGGAAGATGTGAAATGGTTGCTTAAAAAGTGTGGACTACCATTTTTGATATTGTTGTTTGCTGTTATAGCCGGGGTGATCTGTTGGGGAAAACTGCATACAGAGGAACGAAAAGTGGCGGAAGAAGTATGGGAGCCACCTGTAGAAATCGAAAACAGTGAAGCAACAACAGAAGCAGATGCGGAAACTTCTACAGAGTCAGCATATTGGTTCATTCCACAATCCAGTGATTGCCTTATTTCAGATGAGGAAAAGGAGCAGTTACCTTTATTTATCGGAAAGGTAAGCTGCAGACTTATTATATAGGAGTTCGTTGGAAGGAAGATGGAGTGCCTGAAATAATACAGGGAACTTCGGTAAGTAATGTGGCTGAAATCAAACTTACTGAAAAAGGGTATTTTATCTATGCATATGAATATGTGATTGCACATGCACGTTTGAGACAGTATTGGAGAATAGAACCGCTTCCGGAAGACTGCCGGAAATTGCCGGAAAAATACATATCGGGACTAAGCTATGTGAATTACAACGTGCTTGTCACAAACTGGGACAGTAATAATGTGGAGGACATACTGATGCCTTGTATGTATGAAGATATTTATCGGATTTATACAGGCGAAAATTTAAAAACGGAAGATTGGAAAATTTCGGCAGAGGAATTTGAAAAGATTATGACCACCTATTTTCCTGTATCGGTGGATCAGTTGAGAGAGCATTGTGGATATGATGAGGGCAGCAACAGTTATGAATATGAAATGATTTATGCCAGCCCATATCCGCCCTTTGGAGAGGTGGTTGATTATACAGAAAATGCGGATGGAACAATTACGCTTATCGTTGATGGAGTATGGCCGGATTATAATTCCGATCTCGCTTTTAGAAACACGGTTGTGGTCAAACCATTTGAAGATGGAACGTTCAGGTATCTTTCTAATTCCATAGAGCAAATAGAATTGGAACTGCCGCCAATAGCAAGAACGAAAGGATGATTTTAATGGTATTAAGGGAAAAAAGTATTCTACTGATTATGGTATTTCTGATTGGGTGTTTCGTGTGTGCCTGCGGAAAAGAAAAGAGAGTTGTGGGTGAAACTCTTGTGGAAGATACGGATGAAGTATCTTCCACGGAGGAAGCAAAGAGCGATGAGGAAGAAGCTGCAGAACAGTGGGAAAAGGGCTATGGACTTCCTGTGGATGAACAGGAAGAAAAAGAAGCTGAGAGTGATTGTAAAAAAATGATGGAACTTATTTTTGACATTTATAATGGGGCAGATAAAGGGACAGCATCTAATGTGGTTCTGAATGATGAAACAGTTCTGGAAATGCAGAAAAAGTTAATGGAAACAGGGTGTCCGGTTTCCACTTTGGTAACATATTCCAATATGGAAAATTATGAAAGTGTGGATCGGTTTCTTGAAGAGTGTACGGATGGGAAAAGTGGTTCTGTTGTAATTTACGAGATACAGGATGATGGCGGCATAGGGAGAATGAAATTTATTTTTGACGGAACAGAGATGTATGTTGTAAGCGCAAGGGGTATATGGAATGACAATAACAAGCCGGGAATGTCCTATATTTCCTATACCAGAATCAAAGAATGGAAGTACACGGAGAAAGGGTGGTTCGGTTATGAGTTATGCGTGCCGGAGCCGCCGGAAGTCAGTGAAATCATGGACGGAAGCTGTCTGATCAGAATAAAGCCAATGACGGAGGAACAGCGTGAAATGTCTGAGCGCCTCGTCCTGGGACTTGGATATCAGGGACAGAACATTTTGTGTTCCAACTGGAATGCGGAAAATATGAGTGACTTGGATTATAACGGAATGTTTGAATACCTGTATGGAATGAAATATGGCAAAAAGTTTAATTCTGAAGATTATCCAAATGGCATTCCGAAAGAAGAATTCGAGAGTCTGATTATGGAGTATCTTCCTGTAACAGCAGAGCAGATACGGGAGTATGCAGCCTTTGATGAGGAAAAGCAAACCTATTATTGGGAAAGGCTTGGTTGCTTTAATTATGCGCCAACGTTCTTCGGGACTTCCTTGTCGGAGGTTGTCGGTATCAAAGAAAATGATGATGGGACAGTAACATTAACGGTAGAGGCGGTGTGCGATATGGTTATTTGTAATGATGCGGTTATAACCCATGAACTGACTGTAAGGTTTGCGGAGGATGGCAGTTTTCAGTATTTAGGAAATGAAATATTGAATGATGGTATTACGAGTATACCGAATTACAAATACCGTATTCGTAAAGAGTAAGTTAAGAAAGAAGGATTTGATAATAGTGGTGTTTTATGGTAATCTTACAGATGTAAGAAAAGAAAGGGGGAGAGGATAAAAAAACTGGAAATAGTTAGGATTTTAGCGGCAGCCATATTGATAGGCGGAGTTATATCCATTCCACTCATAAATAACCACACTGCCTACAAAGTGGAAAAAGCATTATGTGAAATTCCGCTACCAGAGGAAACAGAATTGATAGAGTCGTTGTCACAGGCTGGGAAGCTGACGGGTAACGGAAATGGGATGCAATATTTCGGAGCAATCCTAATTAGGAGTGAATTGTCTTTGGAAGAATTGGAAACTTATTATTCAGATTACAGAAGCAACGAGTGGGAATATTTAGTGGAAATTCAGGAAGGGCAGTCCATTGAGGTGATTGAACATAAGGCACTACAATTTTCGGAAGAAATAGAGGACGGCGGTTATTACATTGTATATTCATGGGGAAGTGGAAATTCTCTATTGAAAGAACTGGATATGCGTGGACATTAAAATAATGGAGGACAGGTGTATAATGAAACAAAGAACATTAGTAACACTTCTGATAATTGAGACTGTTATATTGGCATTCGTGCTGCTTGGAAAGGGTACATGTGGATACGAAAACACTCAAAATGCGGGGGACGATAGTACAAATATTTCATGGAACGTTTCAGGACAAACAGAAATTTTTAGAGAAGAATCACCAGATGGCAAATACACTTTGAAGATTGATGAAATAGGTACACCAGATTTCTCATTTGGAAATAGTCACCTTGAGATAACGTTATTTGAAATGCTTCCAGAAGATGAAAGACCAGGATTATATTATCGTGCTTCTTTTAAGGCGGATGTTGCGAATGATGGTGCAAGAGGAGAATATGAAATAGAGTGGTTGGATGATGGTGTTCAAATCATTTTATCAGGCGAAGAACAGCCTACGGCTTACTATATCCTGCCTTATAAAACATTAGAAGAAAATTAGTAAAATCAAGAATCGGGTAAAGGTCTGTTGCATGCTTGACCATTACCCGATTTTTTTATTTCCATATATTCATGTCAGACAAGATAGACATGGTTATTTCAGTTGCGTTGCCTCCGGTAGCATCGCTGTCTGCATCAATGTTGGTAGCAAAAAAGTATGTATTATCTGCAGTTTCGATATAGCCTATAAACCATCCGTTCACATCCTGGCCATCCACACGTCCGGTTCCGGTCTTTCCGTAGAATGTTCCGGCATCGGAAGAGGAAAGGCAGATGGCATCTTTTACTGCATTGATATTTTCAGGGGCGAAGCCAAGGCTGTTATTCTGCAGCCTAGTTAGAAGTTCGACCTGCTCTATTGGGGAAATCTTCAAGGAAGATTCCATCCAATAAGTGGAGAAATCACCACTTATATTTTCGTTTCCATACCCAATTTCCTCAATATAGTTGGAAATGTTAGCGGCTCCAAGCTGTTCATCCACAGATTCAAAATACCAATTCACGGAGAAATTCATTGCAGACTGTAAAGTCTGATCCGCATTCCATGCTTCAAATGGATAGGTTTCGCCATTCCATGCAATGAACGAATTTTCCGGTGTAATAATCTCTTCTTCCAATCCGAACAGGGCATCATATATCTTGTAGGTGGAGTTTGGAGCAACTCGTAAGGTGGCATGCTCCATGTCGTGTATGCTCCATGCATCATTTTCTAAATCGTATAAAACAAAGCTGCCTTCGTATTCTCCGAAGTATGTGGAGAGGTCTACATAGGAAACATTCTCAGAAGAGGAATCCCATTGGTAGTGGCTTCCGTCTGCTGCGTATGTGGAAATAAAAGGTGCGAATCCAAGGAGAAGAACAGCAGTCAACATGAATGCAGTCATACCTTTTATTCTTTTCATAAATGTCGGTTTCTCATAAGAGGCAATGTTGATAATTCTTCGTTTCATCTGCTCCATGTTTCCACCAAGGCCGGCGGCAAACGGAAAAGGAGTAAGTGAAACCTTCTCTGCAAAGTTAATCAGTGTATTGCCATAATCTTCGTAAGCATCCTCTTCAAGCATTTTCAAAACGGAAGTGTCACAGGCAACCTCTCTATCATTACGCATTTCTTTCAGTGCGTACCAGACAAGAGGATTGAACCAATATACTACCCCAGCAAGATTCATCAGATAACTGGCAACAGCATCTTTGTGCTTATAGTGCTGCAGTTCGTGCAGCAGCATATATCGCATATCGGATTCGTTGTAATCAGAGATCAGATGAATCGGCAGATAAATACATGGTTTCAAAAGTCCCACAATAATCGGGGATTTCAAAAATGCAGTACTGTAAACAGGGATATTTCTGTGAATTCCCATTTCCTCCAAACATCGATGATATAGTCTGCGTACTTCCGGGTTCTGAAGGGGAAGTCCAGATTTCTCCAAATTGCGTAGGCGGAGTGAGGATTTGATTACTAATATGATCATTGCAAAAATGCCTATAATCCATATCCCCAATAATATGTATCCGGCAATGGATGGTGTTTCGCTATTTGCAGAAAGTGCGAAATCATTCATCCAGTCTGTATTTCCGACCGGATGAATTCCCACAGCTTCTCCCATAGCGGTTGCAGTGCCGGAAGCAGGGGAGCTTCTTAAGCTACCAAGCCACGAGAAGATTTGTGGAAATCCGATGAGACGGAACGGTATAAAGGGAACTGCCAGCAACCCAAGGAGCAGGAACCACAGATTATACTGCATCCGGCTGGACAGGTTGTTTTTGAATATCCGCTTGGCTATCAAAAGAATTCCGATGATACCGCTGATAAATACATTGCATATTAAAAAGCGTATCATAAAATTAGCCACGTTAATTTCCTCCTTTTTTTGACCTCTTGGAAAGAAGGGAACGTAGGGTGTCTATTTCTGTTTCAGACAGTCTGTCATTTTCTATATAGGCAGACAGCATGGCAGTGATATCCCCGTCATAGTATCGTTCCAGAAAAGAGTTGCTTTCCTGGCCGATGTATTCGCTTTCTTTCACGACTGGGGTATAAACAAACACTCGGCTCTGTTTTTCATAAGTCAGAACGCCTTTTGTTACGAGACGTTTGATTAAAGTCTGTATCGTCTTAGGACTCCAGCTTGTGGTCTGTAATAATTTATCTGTTATTTCATTGGTACTGATCGGCGCATGTTTCCATACGATTTTCATAACTTCAAATTCAGCTTCAGAAATCTGTGGTAAATCGCTCATTTCAAATCCCTCCTTAAATCTTACAGCTGTAATAAATATATTATAGACGTTATTTATGTGGTTGTCAATTTCAGAAAAAACATATTGACTTGAAATCTTACTTGTGTAATAATTGAAATATTACAAGAGTAAGATTTGGAGATGGCAACAAAAAGAAAAGAACCAGAATCACAACGGATTAGCTGGTTCCTTTACTCGTTTGAATTACCTCTTTTATGTATGAGTGCTAAGAGGTATTCAATTGCTGGAAGAATCTCGGCTGCCAAAAGATTTTATTTTTTGAATTTTTATCCGGCTTTGCAGGAATACGTACATAGACTATTTGCGTATGGGGCACTTTCATTTGATCTAGATGATACCTCAAGAGAAGAACCGGATTATTTGGATCGTACCTGGCTTATGCATGGAAGATGCTGCAGGGAAGTTACACGGATGGATTGTGTTCAATTATTAAATGCATTAGATGTATGTGAATATATATTCAATAAACCAGAAGACGGTATAGAATGAATTTTACCAGCAAAAATCCACTTGTAAATGATACAGGTGGATTTGTTGTGGTCAAGCTTTTTTGTAACACTAAGGGCTAAAAAAATCCTATTATGACGATGCCCCTTTTTCAAATGGCATCATGCTGTTTTTCGTGCTTCAAAGGGGGTTTTATAGTTATTGTAAGAATGAGGTCTTCTATGATTGTACGTTGTGTAAGCAAATTCTTCTATTGCTGTATACAAAGCTTCTTCTGTCTAGTATTCATGCTGATAGATCAATTCATTTTTTAACGTGTTGAAATACCTTTCCATTGGTGCATTATCATATGGATATCCGGCTTTACTCATACTTTGTGTGACTGCCATCCGCTTACAGTATTCTGTAATATCTTTAGAAGTATATTGGCTTCCCTGATCACTATGTAAAATTAAGTACTCCTTTGATTTCAGACTGGAACTCTATAGCTTTGCGCAATGTGCGTATAGCAAGCTCTGACGTTATATTCCGATCAGTTATGCTGGCGACAACACTTCTGTCATGCAGATCTATAATTGTACAGTTATATCTCTTGCTTCCATCTGATAGATACAGATAGGTAAAATCTGTACACCATTTTGTATTGATTTCATCGCATGTAAAATCCTGTTCAAGAATATTTCTAAATAATTTATAGGGATGCCCTTTCGTGTATCCAGGCTTTCTGCGGCGGACAATCGATTTTAATCCCATTTCTTTATTCATATATCTATGTACGGTCAATGCGCTGAGATTGGTATTCCGGCGTTTTAAATAAGCTTTCACCTGACGATAACCGTCAACGCCCCCATGTTCGTGATAGATCGACTGAATCTGATCTTTTATCTGAGATTTTCTGGCATGGTAAACAGACTCCTGTGTTTTAGGTAGTTATAATAGGCATTTTGATAAATGGACAGTCTTTTGAGCAGCCATCGGACACCAAAAACAGGATGATATTTTTCAATAAACCGGTACGCCGTTAACCAATCTCCTTTGCAAAGAATGCCGCTGCTTTTTTTAGAAAAAGATTTTCTTTCCGTGCTTTTTCCAGTTCCTTGCGAAGGTGGAGATTCTCCTTCATAAGATCAGCATCATTTAACGCTGTCGGATCGGCATTTACTTTTTTCTGGCATTCATTGCTGAATAATTCGACCCATTTGGAAATGGCGAATTTAGACACGCCATATTCCTGGGTAAGGCTTTTGTAGGAACGTCCTTCTTCTAAATGAAGACGTACAAGCTTTCTTTTAAACTCTGGTTCATAAACTTGTGGCATAATAAATCACTCCTAGTCGTTAGTATATCTTATCAGCCACCAATGTTACAACTATAGTTTATCACAACAATGGTGACCTTGAACTTGCCATGATTCCTGAGTCATTCTGTACAGATATCTTAAAAGAGGAGCAGGATGCCAATAAGGTTCTTGTCGAGAATGCAAATTCTGAGACAGGCAGCTTTGCACTTCTGTTTGAATTTGATGGAGATATCAGAAAAATCCGTCATGTGCTTTATAACTGTACTGCATCACGTCCAACAATTGAGTCTAAGACCAATGAGGATGAGAAAGAAGTACAGACAGAGACACTTACCATCAAGGCAAGACCGATGGCAGACGGATATGTTAAGGCTAAGATAGGTGATGCCACTACTGATACAGTTTATAACAACTGGTACAAGAGCGTATATCAGCCGACAGCGGTAGCTGAACAACAGTCGGCAAAATCAACTAAGGTTGTATCTTAAGGAGGAGCAGGATATGGAAATCAGAAAAGATATAGAGATTGACGGACAGATGGTTGCATTCAAAGCGAGTGCAGCCATTCCACGAATTTACAGATTAAAGTTTTAGAGGGATATTTATAAAGACCTTGCCGTGCTTGAGAAAAGTATCGGTGATGGGAAGGAAGAGTCATCAAATCTGGATATGTTCTCGCTTGAGATGTTTGAAAACATAGCTTTTATTATGGCCAAACACGCAGACCCATCTATCCCAGATACTCCAGAAGAGTGGCTTGATAATTTTAATACATTCTCTATTTACCAGGTTCTTCCACAGCTGATTGAACTGTGGGGACTGAATGTAAAAACGGATGTTGAATCTAAAAAAAGTTCGCCCAACTGAGCGTGAAATGACAACCCCGTTGTTTCTGCTTCGCTGTGTGCAGTTAGGCTTATCGATGGCAGATCTTGATATGCTGTCTATAGGTCTTATCAATGATATGTATACGGAGAGCAGAAACGATGACTGTAAATATGCAGAACTTGCAACGCAGGAAGATTTCGACAGATTTTAGTTTCCATGATAAAATTAATCATGGAGGTGGTTGCATGGATGAGAAAAAAAGTTCTGAATTAGAATGCTTGAATTCAGCTATAGATTTTGGAATGAGACATGGTACAGATGAAACCAAGAGAATATTGGAAATTCATGATTGCGAGTATATAGAGTGTGATGAACGTCCAGATTTTATAAGACGGAATGAAAATTACAATTGCCTATTGGGAATAGAACATTTTAGAGTTGATCATTTTGTAAAGAAGAAAAGGGGAAAAGTCCAGTCTACAGGTGTCATGAATAAAAAGGAAATTAGTGATGTATACAATACCCATAAGGAATCGGTATTGGCATCAGATGTAGTGACGGGAGAAGCTATTGATGATATTATGAAAACTGTTTCAAACCAGATAGAGCGGAAGAGCAAAGCAACATACAAAAATTTTCTGACTTCATTTGAAAGCAGTTTGAGAAAACATCAAAATAGTGTCGGTGTTTATAAAGAAAAACTTGAACAGATAAAGAATAGTGAAGATATTTCTATAACTTTTTTAATTGAGGTATACACAGATTTTAGCGAGTTATTCTTAAACAGATATAGCACGAAAAAGATGAATCTGGGTGGTCTTATGCCTTTTTTTAAAGATATGGTAAATATGATAGGGAATATAAGCTGTGATCAAGTACATTATTACATTTTTTATTTAAAGAATTATAGCGGTAGCAAAGAAGAAGTTTATGCTTTTGATAATTCAGATTTAATGGATTCATTTAGAAAGCAGTATATTGATATCTACGAATATACGGGGATTGATATGTATGTTGAACCATTCAAATCAGTTGAAAATGTAAAATTTCAAAATGACGGATTTGATAGAAATGATGATAAAATAACAATGAATTTTATGGCTGATTTTTCGGGAATGGATTTCCAAAATAGGATAGCTTTGGTTTTTAAATCTGCTAAGCAGGCACTTAGATTTAAACAATTAAATGTAAAATATGCTTGCGATAAACCTACAATGGAATTTGTTTATATATACGGGGATCACATATGTGGATGGCAGACGGCAAGAGGAGAACAGAATTTGTATACACCGACAATCCGTCCAATGAGTCAAAGAATGCGTGAAAATAGATATAAACAGTTTGAAGAAAAATTCAAAAAACAAAAGTAAAATAATACCCG
>QFCH01000092.1_pt1 | contig 27167 bp, 22 predicted proteins | sample 5346071 | NCBI WGS metagenome assembly QFCH01 (sample SAMN09062255, study PRJNA434731) | Human gut metagenome, whole genome shotgun sequencing project. | isolation source: stool timepoint B chromium assembly | host: Homo sapiens | collected 2015
GTTACGTGGAATATGAACAGAATGCGGAACGTATCGGTGCCATCGGCAAAATATTTCCGTTGATATTCTTCCTTGTGGCGGCACTTGTGAGTCTGACAACTATGACGAGAATGGTAGAGTCACAGCGGACACAAATCGGTACTCTGAAGGCATTGGGGTACAGCGGTTGGTCTATTGCCAGCAAATATGTCTGGTATGCATTGTCAGCAAGTGTGATTGGCAGTGTGATCGGACTTATTTTCGGTCAGAAGTTTTTGCCATGGGTGATCATTACAGCCTATAGAGTTTTGTATCCGAATATTACGGTTATTTTGACACCACTGAATCTTTATTATTCTGTAACGGCCTCAGGTGCTGCAATTCTATGCGTGACCGGTGCGGCATTGGCATCTTGCTGCCGTGAACTGGCAGCTTCGCCTGCAGAACTGATGCGTCCGGAGGCACCTGCAGCCGGAAAGAAGATTTTGCTGGAGCATGTGGGACCTGTCTGGAAACATATGAAGTTTACGTCTAAGGTTGCCATGAGAAATCTTTTCAGGTATAAAAAGCGTTTCTTTATGACGATTTTTGGCATCGGCGGATGTACGGCCCTTGTAGTTTTTGCATTTGGGCTGACAGATTCTATCAGCGGTGTTGCCCACAGACAGTATGATGAACTGTTTCATTATGATATGACCCTTACTTTGGAGGATCATGTGACGGATCAGGAGATGGAGAAACTTTATGATTTTCTGGAGAATAATGATGGGTTGAAGGCAGAACAATATATCAGACTTCGTTCCATGAGTATGTCTGTTCAGGGAAGTACAACATCCTATACAGCCTATCTGACAGTACCGGAGGATTCAGGAAAGTACGGCAGTTTTGTGGAACTGCAGGATCGCAAAACAGGAGTACCGTATTGTCTCAATGATACAGATGTGATCATTACAGAGAAGCTGGCAGAGCTTCTGGGGATCAAAGCCGGAGATACCTTAAAGATTACAGACAAAGATATGGAGCGAGAGGTTACTGTCGGTGCAGTTGCCGAAAATTATCTGATGAGTTATGTGTATATGTCGCCGACGTTGTATCAGCAGACATTTGGGCAGACACCGGAGTGGAATAAGATTGAGGCCTTTATTCCGGGATTGAACAGTGATAATTCGGATGATTATTCAGCACAACTGCTGCAGTTGGAGGCTGTATCCGGAACATCAACGACGGATTATGTCCGAAGCAAGTTTGAAGAGGTGCTGGACAGTCTGGATATTGTGACACTGATCCTGTTGACAGCCGCCGGAATGCTGGCATTTATTGTCCTGTATAATTTGAACAATATTAATATTACAGAACGCAGAAGAGAGCTGGCAACCATTAAAGTCCTGGGGTTTTACGATCTGGAAGTTGCGGAATATGTCTACAGAGAGAATGTGATGTTGACAGCTATCGGAGCATTGTGTGGTGCGGTTCTTGGCAAGTATCTTCATGCCTTTATCATTACATCAGTGGAGACAGATGTGATTATGTTTATCCGTCGTGCGGACTTTTCAAGCTATGTTTATGCCGTGGTGATTACCTTCGGATTTTCGATTTTTGTCAACTGGCTGATGTATTTCAGATTAAGAAAAATTGATATGGTTGAATCGTTGAAATCCGTTGAATAACTGTCAATTTCAATAAAAAATACTTGATTTTTATGGATGAAATGGTATAATGTGATAGACAATTTAATAATGGGAGAAATATTACAGAAAAAAGAGGTTTAAACGATTATGAAAAAGAAATCTGTCACAAAGATTCTTTTAAGTGTAATGGTGCTTTTGGTATCTGTTGCATTCTGCGCATGCGGAAGCAATAAGAGTACAGAGTCTTCTGAAACTGGTAATAGTTCTTCAGAAAAGACAACTGAATCTGCAGCAGATGGCACACAGTCTGACGCAGCAAATTCAGATACTTCCTGTTTTACAGTAGGTCTGTCACAGGAAATCAGCAGTCTTGACCCGCATGAAGATACGGATGCAGGAACTCGCAGTGTCTTATTTAACGTTTTTGAAGGTTTGGTAAAACCTACTACAGATGGTGATGTCACTCCAGCGGTAGCAAGTGATTACACAATCTCTGATGATGCGAAGACTTATACTTTCACATTAAGAGATGGAATTACTTTCCAGGACGGCAACCCTGTAACTGTCGAAGATATTAAATATTCATTAGAGAGAAGTGCGGAAATGGACGGCGAGTCTTCCGCACTTTCTGTTATTTCAGATATCAAAATTGTGGATGACAAGACAATTGAGCTGACACTGTCAGAGGCAAACTCAGAATTTATCTACAATCTGACAATTGCAATCCTCGAACAGGCCAACGATGCTGAGCAGGCAACAAACCCAATCGGTACAGGTCCTTTCAAAGTGAAGAAGTTCGCTGAAGGTCAGTACCTTGAACTTGAGAAGTATGATGGCTACTGGAATCAGGATCTTGATTGTGTAACATCTGCAAAGTTCAAATTTATCGCTGATGCACAGGCTGCATTCCTTGAACTGCAGGGTGGTACAATTGATATGTTATTGTATCTGACAAACGATCAGGTTCAAGCATTAAATTCTGACTACAATGTTGTTGAATCAACAATGATGCTGATTCACGGTCTTTTCCTGAATAACTCTTACAAACCACTTCAGGATGTGCGTGTCAGACAGGCACTGAACTATGCGATTGATCGAGATGCGATCAATGAATTCCTGTTCAATGGCAAGAGTAAGATCATCCAGACACATGGCTATCCGATGATCACAGCATGGTATAATGCAGATACAGAAGGCACTTATACATATGATGTAGAGAAGGCCAAAGAACTTCTTACAGAAGCAGGATATGGTGATGGTTTTGATCTTGAGATCACAGTTCCAAGTAACTACTCACAGCATATTCAGACTGCAGAAATTATTGCAGAACAGCTGGCAGCAGTTGGTGTGAATGTGACAATCAACCAGATTGAATGGAGTGCATGGTTATCAGATGTATACCAGGGCAGAGATTATCAGTCAACAGTCATCGGATTTGATATCAGTTCTCAGGCACCATCTACATGGTACAAGAGATACTATACAGAATCCAGCAATGACTTTACAAACTTCAGCAATACAGAATATGATGAATTGTACGGTCAGGCACTGGCTACAGTTGATAAGGATCAGAAGCATGAGATTTACAACAAGCTTCAGCAGATTTTGACAGACGAGGCAGCATCTGTATTTATTGAAGATCCGGCCAATCTGATTGCTCTTAATAAGAAGTATACAGGTTATCAGACATATGCGGTTTCCGCAATTGACCTTTCACTGATCAAGTTGGCTCAGTAAAACGAACAAAAAAAACGAATTTAATAAAGCACATGGGTAACCATGGCGGAGGTCATAATGAAATATTTTATTAAAAAAATTATTACTCTCATTATAACATTGTTATTTATTTCACTTCTGACCTTTACCGCTTTTAGTGTCATACCGGGAGATGCCGCTATTTCCAAACTGGGAGTGGATGCATCTCCCGAAGCTATTGCCAGGGTCAGAGCAGAGTATGAGTTGGATCAGCCTGTGATGACACGTTATGTGCATTGGCTTGAGAAGGCACTACACGGCGATTTTGGTCAATCCTACAAATACGATACAATGACAGTGACGCAGCTTTTAAAGTCACGACTTCCGGTCACGATTCTGTTGGCTGTGATGTCCTTTGTCATTATCGTTGTTATCGCTCTTCCATTGGGAATGCTGTCTGCACGATTTGCCGGTAAGTGGCTGGATGTGCTGATTAATCAGCTGACACAGATTACAATGGCGATTCCGTCCTTCTTTCTTGGTATTATACTGACGTATGTTTTCGGTCTTGTCTTTAAAGTATTTCAGCCGGGTGGGTATGTCAGTATGGAAGAGGACATGAAAGGATGCATTGAATATCTGATCCTTCCTGCAGTTGCAGTAGCGCTTCCGAAGATTGCAATGGTTGTGAAATATCTTCGTAATTCCGTTTTGAGTGAGATGAAGAAAGATTACGTCAGAACCGCTTACAGCAAAGGTAATTCTGTGAATCAGGTTTTGTACGGTCATGTTCTTCGTAATGCGCTGATACCGGTCATTACGTTTGTTGCGATGGTTGTTGCAGAGATTCTCGCCGGAAGCCTTGTGATTGAACAGGTTTTCAGTATCCCGGGGATGGGACGTCTGATGATTACATCGATCTCAACCCGTGATTATCCGGTTGTTCAGGCAGCTGTTTTATATATTACATCTATCGTTGTCATTATCAATTTCCTTGTGGATGTTTTATATCAGCTGGCAGACCCAAGAGTTCGGACAGCGTAGGAGTGTAAGAAATGAAGAAACGTAATTACAGCCTGATCATTGGTTTGATTCTGACAGGCATTATCCTCATTATAACGATTATCGGTCAGTTCTGGACACCGTATGCGGTTACCGGAATGGACAGTCTGGCCAAGAATCAGGCGCCAAGTCTGATTCATCTGATGGGAACAGATAATTTTGGAAGAGATGTTTTCAGCCGTGTCATGAACGGCTGCGGCACAACCTTTTTTGTGGCACTTTCCACTGTGGCGATCGGTTGCTTCTTCGGTGTTATCATCGGCTCTCTGACAGGATTTTATGGTGGTCTGCTTGATGAGATCGTTATGCGAATCAATGATGTTTTATTATCATTTCCAAGTGTGCTGCTTGTCTTGATTTTTATCAGTTTTATCGGAACAGGTAAATACAAGATTATCATTGCACTGGGTGTGATGTTTATTCCAAGCTTTGCACGAATAGTGCGAAGTGAAGTGATACGATACAAATCCCAGGAATTTGTCCGGAGTGCCCAGGTGATGGGTGCGGGCAATCTGAGAATTATATTTGTTCATATTCTGCCAAATACAGCGGTCAGCCTGCTGACAGCGGCAGCAATCGGCTTTAACAATGCCGTTTTAGCAGAGGCAAGTATGAGTTATCTCGGATTGGGGGTACAGCCACCGGATCCAAGTCTCGGACGTATGCTTTCGGAGGCGCAGGCGTATATATTTACTGCACCGTGGTATGCTATTTGGCCAGGTGTTGTCATCGTGCTTATTATTCTCGGCTTCAGTCAGATCAGTGAAGGGCTGAGGGCCATCAGCGATTAGGAGGAACCTATGGATAAGGAATTATTAAAAATTGAGAATTTGACCATTGGTTTTCCAACAAAGAGTGGCATACACACAGTTGTGGATCATGTCAATCTTGAGGTGGGAAAAGGAGAAATCGTAGGAATCGTCGGTGAATCCGGTTCCGGCAAATCCATGACATCCCTTGCGGTGATGGGATTACTGAGTGAAGAGGCTCAGGTGTCTGAGGGCTCCATCCGTCTGAATGGACAGGAGCTGCTTGGCATGAGCCGTGAGGAAAGACGAAAGATCCAGGGGAGAAATATGTCCATGATCTTTCAGGAGCCGATGACTTCATTAAATCCGGTTATGAAAATCGGTACCCAGGTGGGAGAAAGTCTGAAACTGCATACAGATTTAGATAAAGAAACCATTCGAAAACGTGTGATTGAGACCCTGGCAAGTGTTGGCCTGAGAAATCCGGAGACACTGATTGATCAGTATCCTCATGAGATTTCAGGAGGTATGCGTCAGCGAGTGATGATCGCCATGGCCATTATCAATCATCCGGATCTGATTATTGCGGATGAACCGACAACTGCCCTTGATGTAACTGTGCAGGCACAGATTTTGAATCTGCTGAAGAAGATTCACAGGGATACGGGAAGTTCAATTCTGTTTATTTCCCATGACTTGAATGTTATCAAGGAAGTCTGTCAGAAGGTTGTTGTCATGTACAAGGGCGTGATCGTAGAACGCGGTGATGCCAAGGAAGTACTGAAGCATCCAAAACATGAATATACCCGCAAACTGGTGGCGTCTATGCCGGATCAGGTCAAGAAGAGTCAAAATACAAAGAAGCTTCTTGAAGTGAGCAATCTGAACGTTTATTATAAGGAAAACAAAAAGCTGTTTTCAAGTAAAAATCAGCGCAAACATATTATCCACAATATGAGCTTTGATCTGTATGAGGGAGAAATCCTCGGCGTTGTAGGAGAGAGTGGATGCGGAAAATCTACACTGGCCAAGACGATTGTCGGTTTGAACAAGGAATTCGACGGCAAGATGGAGATGGATCATCTGAAACCGCAGATGGTTTTCCAGGATCCCTTCAGTTCCCTGAATCCGGCCAGAAAGATTGGCTGGATCATGGAGGAGCCTTTGAAATTAAAAGGTATAAAGGATAAGAAGCAGAGAAAAGAAATGGTTGACCAGATGTTGGTCGAAATTGGTCTGGATCCGTCCTTTGCCAATCGTTATGCGAGAGAGCTTTCAGGTGGACAGCGTCAGAGAATCAGTATTGGCCTTTCACTGATGCGAGGTGAGAAGCTGATTATTGCAGATGAACCTGTTTCTGCACTTGATGTGACGGTACAGTCCCAGATTCTGCGCTTGCTTTTGAAGCTGCATGATGAAAAGAATCTGACCTACATGTTTATTTCTCATGATTTGAATGTTGTCCATCATATGTGCCACAGAGTAATCGTTATGTATCTTGGAAGAATTGTGGAGATGGCAGATGTGGATGAGCTCTACGATCATCCGTGTCATCCGTATACGAGAATGCTGTTTGACAGTATCCTCACGGATGAGGAAAAAACAGCAACAGATTGTGTCACTGTTAATGAATTATTGCAGGATGCCAGTGAAAATGAGGGTGGATGTCCATTTTACCATCGCTGTCACTATGCCGGTGAGAAGTGCCTGAATGATGTGCCGGCGCTGACAGATATTGGTACACCTGGTCATCCGCATTATGTAAGATGTGAAAGGATAGAATATGGAGAGAAATATACGGCTGCTGATTGAGTATGATGGAGGCAGATATGATGGGTGGCAGCGCCTTGGAAAAGGGCACGGTGTAACGATTCAGGGAAAACTTGAGGATGTTCTCGGTAAAATGACGGGAGAGAAAATCGAACTGATCGGTGCGGGAAGAACAGATGCTGGTGTACATGCTTATGAGCAGGTAGCTAATTTTCATACGAACAGTCAGATGAAGTGTTGGGAGATGAAATACTATCTGAATCGTTATCTGCCGGGTGATATTGCTGTCAACCGGGTGGACGATGTGCCGGAGCGTTTCCATAGCCGTTACAATGCCAAAGCCAAAAAATATCTCTATCGTATTGCTGTCGGCGATGTACCGTGTGTTTTTGACAGAAAATATACTTGGTATTGTTTTGACAAACTGGATGTGACAGCTATGAAAAAGGCAGCAGCCCTTCTCGTAGGTGAGCATGATTTCAAAGCATTTTGTTCCAATAAGCGAACCAACAAATCAACCGTGCGTGAAATCTATGATATAGATATCTACGCAGACACAAGAGAACTGCAGATCACCGTTTATGGCAATGGCTTCTTATACAATATGGTAAGAATCATTGTAGGAACATTGATCGAGGTCGGCAAAGGTGAACGCCGGCCGGAAGAAATGACAGCCATTCTTGAAAGCAGAGACAGAACAAAAGCCGGGGCAACCGCTGCGGCACAGGGACTGTTCCTTCAGGAAGTGGAATATTAGACGATCATTGTGAACTGTTAGTGGTTTATGAGAACCTATAAAAATACCGGCTTCACAGCAGGCACGTTTGCACTGCCTATCGCTGTCAGCGGTACATAAGATGCCAAAAAACGGCATCTAAGTACCGGACGCGATAGAAGCACCTGCTGTGAAGCCGGTATTTTTATTAGGTTCATCTAAGTGCTATTGATAGTTCACAATGATCTGCGTATAGAAAGAGAGAAGCGGAATGTTAGCCCATTTTATGAGGTAAGGATTCCTTATGATGCGGAGATTTTATCCGGAGGAAATATCTGCCGGGAGGCGTTCATGGCGAAACATCGAGAATTCTGGAAGAACAAAGATCCACAGTTAAGCATGTCAGGTGCTTCTGGTGCGGCCGGTACTTAGGTGTTGTTTTTTTAACACCTTATGTACCGCTGCCAGCACCAGGCAGTGCAAACGGGCCTGAATGCTTAACTGTGGATCTTTGTTCTCAAAAGCCAGGGATGTTTCGCTGCCACCCCCCTCCCGGCAGATGGTGGAATTTAGTATTTTGTAGATATTAATAAAAAAGTTTAAAAAATTTAAAAAAAGTACTTGACGTTTTTGCTTTCCTGTTATATAATTCTTTTTGTCAAGAGACATTGGGCTATCGCCAAATTGGCAAGGCACAGGATTCTGACTCCTGCATTTGAAGGTTCGAGTCCTTCTAGCCCAGCTACTAGGTCAGACATCTTGCTGAGGCAAGATGTCTGTTTTTTTTATGTAATAGGAAATTCCGAGGAATTCCCTATTACATAAAAAGGCACTAACGCGTCTGTGATGCGCACTCGCGCAAAGATGTAGATTGTCGCAAGCGACCGCGCTCGGCGCGAGAATGTGCTTTGGCACATTCTTTTTTAATCCTGCGACAGATGAAGAGAGGAGACGGAGAATGTATATACATGACAGAAGAGTCACTTACAGTGAGATTTCTATGAGGGGTTATGCAGATATCGCGCAGATTGCCGAATACTTTCAGGACTGCAGTGTGTTTCAGTCAGAAGTGCTTGGAATAGGACTTGAATATCTGACCGAACATCATCTGGCATGGCTTTTAGCTTCATGGCAGATTGATGTCGATACATATCCGGAGATGGGTAGTCAAATCAGGGTGAGTACATGGCCATACAAATTTGATGCTGCATTTGGGTATAGAAATTTTATGCTTCAAGATGAGAACGGAAAGCGTATAGCAGTTGCTAATTCACAGTGGATTCTTGTGGATACAGAAAGTGGACGCGTGGTTCGGATTACGCCTGAGATTGCATCGCATTATCCTATGGAAGAAAAAGCAGATATGACCTGTGCACCGCGAAAGATTGCCTTCAAAGAGGAGAAAAAGGAGCAGAAACCAATCTGTGTTCCAAAAGCATTTATTGATACCAATCAGCATATGAACAATGCACAGTACATAAGAACGGCATTGGAGTATGTTCCGGAGACTTTCCATATTCGCCAGGTGCGTGTAGAATATAAGAAAGCAGCTGTGCTTCATGATCAGCTGCATCCGTTTGTTTATATGGATGAGCAGATAATAAAGATCCTTCTTGGCGACCAGGAGGCACATCCATATGCTGTTGTAGAATTTAAAAATCAGATATAAATAGGATATAGGGAGAAGAACATGATCGAATTAGGTAAAAAACAAATTTTAACCGTTAAACGTATCAAAACATTTGGTGTCTATCTTGGATGTGATGGAGAAGATCAGGCTGTATTGCTGCCGGCAAAATATGTGCCGGAGGGAAGCGGGATTGGTGATGAGATAGAGGTTTTTGTATATCGTGATTCCCAGGACAGACTGGTGGCAACAACATTGGAGCCGAAACTGAGACTGGGAGAAACCGCAGTACTTGAAGTGAAGGAAGTAGGCAAGATTGGTGCATTCCTTGACTGGGGACTTGAGAAGGATCTTTTCCTTCCTTTCAAAGAGCAGACATGGCGCCCGGAGAGCGGACAGAGTTGCCTGGTTGCATTATATATTGACAAGAGCCATCGACTTTGTGCAACGATGAAGGTTTATGAATATTTGAAAACAGACAGTGACTATCAGAAGAATGACTATGTCGAGGGCATTGTTTATCAGATCAATGAGCATTATGGTGCCTTTGTAGCAGTAGACGGCAAATATCATGGCATGATTCCGGCAAAAGGCGTTCATGGCGGCGTAAAAATCGGTGCCCGTGTGCATGCAAGGGTTGTCAAAGTCCGGGAAGATGGCAAGATGGAATTATCCATGTCAGAGACTGTCAGTGTTCAGATGGACAAAGACGGGGAGAAAATCCTCAGACTTCTGGATAGTTATGACGGCGTCCTTCCTTTTACGGAGAAAGCCAGCCCGGAAGTGATCGAGCGTGAGCTTGGCATCAGCAAGGCGGCCTTTAAACGTGCTGTGGGAAGGCTGCTGAAGCAACAGAAGATCATGATCCAGGGCGGAAAAATCCGACGGATAGGTTGACAAAAAAGCGTATCATTGGTATAATCTTTTTGTAACAATAATGTAATAACTTACAATTGTTTATTAACAACTTGTAATTGGCACTCAACAATTACAGTATATGAACAAAGTAAAGTATAGAAAAGAGGTATACCGATGGTGAATCATAGATATAAAAGAGCTGTGTTAGGTATTACCACAGCTCTTGTTATTTCTGCATGTACAGTGCCGGCCATGGCAGCACCGATTACAATTAATACAGATCAGAGCATATCAGTTGTCAGCACCGACAGTACCTATGCAGGCGGTTTGGATCTTGAAGCCAGAATTATTACAACGGTTGAACAGGATCAGCGCTCTCCATATGCGAAGAAGGGTATCGCTGTGACAGATGATTATCTGAAGATCCGTACAGAGCCGAATAAAGATGCAGATGTAGTTGGTAAGCTTTATACGGGTTCCGGATGTGAGATCCGGGATATCAGTGATGGATGGGCTCATATTATATCCGGTGACTGTGAAGGCTATGTAAAGGCAAAGTATCTTCTGACCGGAACAGATGCTGAAGCTTATGCTGAAGAGCATAATGTTTCAGAATTAGTGGCAAAGTCCCAGAATGAGCAGATGTATTTATATGAAGAACCTTCAGCGGATTCCAAGATCGTGACAACTGTATGGGATCAGGAACTGACTGTGCTTGGGACATCTGATGATGGCCAGTGGGTACAGGTGAAGGTTGGTGACAATACAGGCTATATTCCTGCTGATTCTGTTATTCTGGATGTGAAGTATGAAGAAGCTGTTTCTGTCGAAGAGGAGCAGAAGAAGGCGGCAGAAGAGGCAGCCAAGGCTGAATCTGAAGCAGCAGAAGCCGAAACAACAGAAACAGAAGCTGAGACCGAAGAAACTGAGACAGAGACAAAGGAAACAGAAGCTTCGGAGACTGAAGCAGATCAGACACAGGATTCTGCATCATATACAGATGTGAATGAAACAGTATGGGCAACATATTCTGTATCCATCCGTTCCGCAGCATCTACAGATGCAGATAAGCTTGGCGTGCTGGTGGGAAGCTACAGTATTACACGTACAGGTGTTGGTGACAATGGCTGGAGCAAGGTAGATTACAATGGCCAGGCAGGTTATATCAAGAGCGAATATCTGACAGCAACCAAACCTGCTGATGCTTCTGATGATACACAGCAGACTGTTGAAGAGAAGGAAGAAACTGTTTATGCAACAGCCGGTGTGAATATCCGTGCAAAAGCATCCGCAGATGCAGATGTGATCGGAACATTGATTGCAGGCTACAGCATTACACGTACATCTGACAGCAATGGCTGGAGCAAGGTCAACTATGACGGTCAGACAGGTTACATCAAGAGTGATTATCTGACAACGACAAAACCTCAGGCAGCTGAGAACAATAATACATCTTCTTCCTCATCCTCTTCAAAGAGTGATATTGAAGAAGTAAATGAGACTGTTTACGCAACAGCTGGTGTGAATATCCGTGCGAAAGCATCCGCAGATGCCGATAAGATTGGAACTCTTGTGGCGGGCGGCAGCATTACACGAACAGGCAAGACAAGCAGCGGCTGGAGCCGTGTAGATTACGATGGCCAGACAGGTTATATCAAGAGTGATTATCTGACAACAACAAAACCAACTGTTACAAGCAATACAACAGCATCATCTTCATCCTCCAGTTCTTCACTGGGACAGCAGATTGCAGATTTTGCAGTACAGTATGTAGGCTATCCATATGTTTACGGCGGCAACAGCCTGACAGAAGGTGTTGACTGTTCCGGTTTCACCCAGCAGGTTTATCTGCACTTCGGTTATTCTATTCCGAGACGTGCAAGTATTCAGGCAACAGTGGGAACATCCGTAGCCATCAGTGATCTTCAGCCTGGAGATCTGGTATTTTACGGTGACAGCGAAGGTGTAGGCCATGTTGTTATCTATATCGGCAATGGACAGGTTGTTCATGCAAGTACACCATCAAAGGGAATCATCATTTCCGATCTGTACTACAGAACACCAATGTGTGCAAAACGTATTATCTAATCAATATACAAAAGAAAACGGTGTATTTACAGAGAAATTTGTGAATACATCGTTTTCTTTTTTTGTTTCCGGTGGAGGGAATGTTTCATTATGAAAACAATCTGAAAATGGACAATTGTGAGAAGTGCACAATAAATATGCCAAAACATGTCGAAGTTGCCCGATAGATGATAGGCATAGGTGGAAAGTTATCACCAAGTTATCCACAGGTATAAATGCTGAAAATACGCCATTTTTAAGTTATACACAGAGTTATCCACTTTATCCACAGGTTTGTGGATGAAAAAATGGTGGATATCTTACTGAACAAGACAAATATATGTTTTGGCTAAAACGTAAAAACTGTCAAAATTGCAAAAAAAAACTCGAAAGTACTTGACTTTAATATTGACAAATAATAGTGAAAATCGCATAAAAAATTCTAAATAAAATACATATAATAACCAAAAAAGTGATTTATTTTTTGAAAATTTAATGAATTGACTTGAAAAAATCGGTATTTATGATATAATAATTTTATAGTTTTACAAGTTGTAAGACAGAAACACCCTGATTTGTAATCAGTGGAATATAGATGAAGGAGATGGTTATATGCGTTATATCATCAGCGGCCGCAATATCACAGTTACAGAAGGATTGAAAGAAGCCATATATGACAAACTTGGCAAGCTTGAGAAGTATTTTACTCCTGATACAGAAGTGATTGTTACATTAAGTGTTGAGAAGCAGCGTCAGAAGATTGAAGTGACCGTTCCAGTGAAAGGACATACCATTCGTGCAGAACAGTCCAGTGATAATATGTATGTATCCATTGATCTTGTGGAAGAGATCATTGTTCGTCAGTTGAGAAAGTACAAGACGAGAATTGCGAACCAGCAGAACAGCAGGAAGAATTTCCAGCCGGCTTATCTGGAAATGGAGACAGATGGTGATGAGGAAGTGAAAATCGTCAGAACGAAGAAGTTTGCCATCAAGCCGTTGGATCCGGAAGAAGCTTGTGTTGAGATGGAACTGCTCGGACATTCATTCTTTGTATTCCGCAATGCACAGACCGATGAAGTCAATGTTGTTTATAAGAGAAAAGGCAACACATATGGTCTGATCGAGCCGGAGAACTAGATTTTATTTTTGCTGCCAGACTCAAAATGGGTCTGGCAGTTTTTTTACGCTTTTTTTATTTGCAAATGCCGATATATAGTGTTAGAATAAATTCGTTATAGACACGTTTCGGGTGCGCCGTGACAGAGAGATAGGCGGAATATAAGCGGGCGCACAATTCAGTGATTTTAGGAGAGAACTATATGGGAATTTTCAGCAAGATTATGGGTACACACAGTGAACGAGAACTGAAAAGGGTATATCCAATCGTTGATAAAATTGAAGCCATGGGACCTGCCATGGAGAAGTTATCGGATGAAGAGCTGAGGGCAAAGACAGACGAGTTCAAGAAACGTCTGTCCGAGGGCGAGACACTGGATGATCTTCTGGTGGAAGCTTATGCGGTTGTCAGAGAAGCGGCAACCCGTGTTCTTGGCATGCGTCATTACAGAGTACAGCTGATCGGTGGTGTGATCCTGCATCAGGGACGTATTGCAGAGATGAAAAGCGGTGAAGGTAAGACACTTGTGTCTACACTCCCGGCATACTTGAATGCACTTGAGGGCAAGGGGGTTCATATTGTTACAGTCAATGATTACCTGGCTAATCGAGATGCAGAATGGATGGGTGCTGTCCATCGTTTTCTTGGACTGAGTGTCGGTGTTATTTTGAACAGTATGAATTCTGATGAACGTCGCGCTGCCTATCAGTGTGATATCACTTACGCGACCAACAATGAACTTGGTTTTGATTATCTGCGTGATAATATGGCTGTCTATGAGAAGCAGCTTGTGCAGCGTGAGCTGAATTATGCGATTATTGATGAGGTGGACTCCGTATTGATCGATGAAGCCAGAACACCTCTGATTATTTCCGGTCAGAGCGGCAAGTCAACGGCACTTTACAGCACATGTGATTATCTGGCCAAACGTATGACAAAGGGCGAACGTAAGGGCGAGATTAACAAGATGACAGTCATGATGGGCGATGAAATTGAAGAGACCGGTGATTTCATTGTCAACGAGAAAGAGAAGCATGTTGTTCTGACAGAACAGGGTGTCAAGAAGGTAGAGGATTACTTCCATCTGAACAACCTTGCAGACGCCGAAAATCTTGAGATCCAGCATGTTATGACACTGGCGCTTCGTGCCAATTATCTGATGTTCCGTGATAAGAACTATGTGGTCAAAGACGGCGAGGTTCTGATTGTTGATGAATTTACAGGTCGTATTATGCCTGGCCGACGTTATTCTGACGGTCTGCATCAGGCAATTGAGGCAAAGGAAGGCGTGGAAGTGAAGCGTGAAAGCCGTACGCTGGCAACGATCACACTGCAGAACTTCTTTAATAAATACAACAAGACGGCAGGTATGACAGGTACTGCTCTGACAGAAGAGGAAGAGTTCCGTGAGATTTATGGTCTGGATGTTATCGAGATCCCTCCGAATAAGAAGGTTATTCGTGTGGATCATGATGATCTTGTATTCGGTACACACAGAGAGAAGATCAATGCCATCGTCGAAGAAATTATTGAGACACATAAGAAGGGACAGCCTGTACTGGTTGGTACAATTACCATCGAAGGCTCTGAAGAAATCAGCAATCGTCTGAGAAAAGAAGGCATTCCGCACACTGTTCTGAATGCGAAGTTCCATGAGAAGGAAGCTGAGATTGTTGCCCATGCCGGTGAAAGAGGTGCGGTAACCATCGCTACCAATATGGCTGGTCGTGGTACGGATATCAAGCTCGGTGACGGTGTGGCTGAACTGGGCGGTCTGAAGATTATTGGTACAGAGCGGCATGAATCAAGACGAATCGACAATCAGCTGCGAGGCCGTGCCGGACGACAGGGAGATCCGGGTGATACAAGATTTTTTATTTCTCTGGAAGATGATTTGATGCGTCTGTTTGGTTCAGATAAGATGATGAAGGTGTTTAATGCACTGTCTCATGAAGACGGGATGGCTATTGAACATAAGATGCTTTCCAATGCTGTTGAGAAGGCGCAGAAGAAGATTGAGTCCAACAACTTTGCCATTCGTAAGAATTTGCTGGAATACGACCAGGTGAATAACGAGCAGAGAGAACTGATCTATGAAGAGCGCCGCCGTGTATTAAAGGGCGAGAATATGCATGATGAGATCGTCCGTATGATCGGTGATGTTATCAAGGCAGAGGTCAACGATGTGATTGATGAAGGACAGGCACCGGAAGAGTGGAATCTTCTGCTTTTGAACCGTACATTACTGCCGATTGCACCGATTAAGCCATTATCCATGAACAAGGATGATTATAAGGGGTATACAATAGATCGTCTGGTTGATGAAGTAACAGAACAGGTCAAAGATCTGTATGCGAAGAAAGAACAGGAGATTACAGAGGAAACAGGTTCTGCGGAGACATTCCGTGAGGTAGAGCGTGTCTTCTTGCTGAAAGTCATTGACAATAAGTGGATGAGCCATATTGACGATATGGATCAGCTGAGACAGAGTATTTCTCTTCAGGCTTATGCACAGAAGGATCCTGTCGTTGAATATCGTTATGCAGGTATTCAGATGTTTGATGAAATGATCGCAGCGATTTCCAAGGATATTGTGATGATCATGCTGCACATCCGCAAGAAACCGGAAGTGGAGCGCAAACAGGAAGTGAAAGTGACAGGAACCAACAAGGACGATTCAGGTCCAAAGAAACCTGTTCAGAGAAAGAACAAGAAAGTCCAGCCGAACGATCCTTGCCCATGCGGCAAGTGTTATCCGGACGGACGTCCGATCAAGTATAAGAACTGCTGTGGCCGCAATCAGTAATGTGGCCGGTGGGAATTTAAATAAAAATCGTGCCTGCTTTGCAGACACGATTTTGCACCAGGGCCTGTAAAAGTGCCCTGACATATAGAAAGAGGTGATTTTGGTGGTCGAATTCGATCAGATTAAATTTGCTCTGAACGGCTATGCCGTACCATTAAAAGAAGTGGGGGATTCACTTTGACCTGGCTGGTAAGAAGTCAAGGATCGAAGAATTAGAGCGTATGATGGAGGAACCTGGTTTTTGGGACAATGCAGACAAAGCCAACAACTCCATGAAGGAATTAAAGAATTTAAAAGATACTGTTGAAGAATATCATCGCCTTGAGACAGCATGGGAAGATGTAGAAACTTTGCTGGAGATGGGCTATGAAGAGAATGATGCATCTCTGATTCCGGAAGTTCAGGAGGCCATGGTAGATTTTGAGAAACGTTTTGAACATCTCAGAATTAAGACACTGCTTTCAGAAGAATACGATGGAGACAATGCCATCGTCACACTGCATGCCGGAGCCGGCGGTACGGAGGCCTGTGACTGGGTCGGTATGTTGTTTCGTATGTATACAAGATGGGCTGAGAAGCATGGCTTCGCGACGACTGTTCTGGATTATCTGGATGGTGAAGAAGCCGGCATCAAGTCCGTAACTGTTGAAATTGCCGGTGAGAATGCCTATGGTTATATGAAGAGTGAGAAAGGCATTCATCGTCTGGTGCGTATTTCACCGTTTAATGCAGCAGGCAAGCGGCAGACATCTTTTGCATCCTGCGATGTCATGCCGGATATTGAAGAGGATCTGGATATTGAGATCAATGATGATGATCTTCGAATTGATACGTACCGTTCCAGCGGAGCCGGCGGTCAGCATATCAATAAGACATCCTCGGCGATTCGTATTACACATTTGCCGACAGGGATTGTTGTCCAGTGCCAGAACGAAAGGTCTCAGCATATGAACAAAGATAAAGCGATGCAGATGCTGAAAGCCAAACTGTATCTTCTCAAGCAGCAGGAGAATCAGGAGAAGCTTTCAGGTATTCGCGGTGAGGTCAAGGACAATGCCTGGGGAAGTCAGATCCGTTCATACGTCATGCAGCCTTACAAACTAGTCAAGGATCATCGTACAGGTGCCGAGAGCAGCAATGTGGATGCGGTGATGGATGGAGATATCGATCTTTTTATCAATGCTTACCTGAAGTGGAACAATCTTTTAAAAAATCAGCCGCAGGAGCAATAAAACAGTTGCAATGGGGGATAATTTGTGCTACTATCGTTCTAGTAAAAACAAGTGTATTTCCTATGCGAACAAAAGGTGGATTTTATGGATAAAAGTGGCAAATATTACATTGTAAAGGAACGGGCATTGCCTGAAGTTTTACTGAAGGTTGTGGAGGCAAAGCGTCTGATTGATTCCGAGAAGGCGATGACTGTACAGGAAGCAACAGATGCCACGGGTATCAGCAGAAGTTCTTTTTATAAGTACAAAGATGATATTATTCCTTTTCATGAGAATGTCCATGGACGGACCATCACACTGAGCATACAGTTAGATGATGAGCCTGGATTGTTGTCTGGAATATTGGGTAAGATTGCAGATTATCATGCCAATATACTGACGATTCATCAGGCAATCCCGATCAATGGTGTAGCATCATTGACATTGAGTATCGACATTTTGCCGACAACAGGAGATTTTTCTGCACTTGTGGAGAGACTGAATGCCATGAAAGGCATTCATGACATAAAAATACTCGGAAGAGAATAGACACAGCACAGGTCTGAGTGCAGGAGGAGATTATTGTGAATATAGCTGTTTTAGGATATGGTACAGTAGGTTCAGGCGTGGTAGAGGTTCTGACAACGAACCGCGAGACAATTACAAAGCGCGCAGGTGAATCAATTGATGTAAAATATGTCCTGGATCTTAGAGATTTCCCGGGAGATCCGATACAGGAGAAGATTGTGCATGATTATCAGCCGATTCTGGATGATCCGGATGTGAAAATTGTTGTAGAAGTGATGGGCGGTGTTGAACCGGCTTACACATTTGTCAAGAAAGCACTTCAGGCAGGTAAGAGTGTAGCAACTTCCAACAAGGAGCTGGTGGCTAAGCGTGGTGCAGAATTGCTGGCCATTGCCAATGAGAAGAATGTTAATTTCCTTTTTGAGGCCAGTGTCGGCGGCGGTATTCCGATCATTCGTCCATTGAATCAGTCCCTGACAGCAGATGAGATCGATGAAATCACAGGCATTCTGAATGGTACAACAAATTACATGCTGACAAAGATGGATACAGAGGGTGCGGATTATGATACCGTTCTGAAAGAAGCACAGAACAAAGGCTATGCGGAACGTCATCCTGAGGCAGATGTGGAAGGTTATGATGCCTGCCGTAAGATTGCAATATTAACTTCTCTGGCCTGTGGCAAGCAGGTGGATTATGAAGATATCCATACAGAGGGAATTACACATATTACAGAGACAGATTTCAAATATGCCAAAGCGATGCATATGGGCATAAAGCTTCTGGGAACGAGCAGAAGAGAAGAAGGCGGTCTGTTTGCTCTTGTTGCACCAATGATGGTTGCAGAGGATCATCCGCTTTACAGTGTGAATGATGTGTTTAATGCTATCCTTGTGAAGGGCAACGCATTGGGTGATGTGATGTTCTACGGCAAGGGCGCCGGCAAACTTCCGACAGCCAGTGCAGTTGTTTCTGATGTGGTGGATGCAGTCAAGCATATGGGCACTCATATTATGACCATCTGGCAGCCACAGAAACTGAAGCTCTCTGATTATGAATGCTATCAGAGCAGATTCTTTGTTCGTGTGAAAAATGGCACAGAGGATCAGGTGAAAGATTTATTCGGTGATGTGGACATCTGCCATGCAGAAGGTGTTAAGGATGAGTATGGTTTTGTGACAGAACCAATGACAGTGAAGACTTTTGAAGAGAAGAAATCACAGCTGGATGGCTTCATTGCACGTATTTTCATGAATTAACAAATACTGTAACTGTTCAGAGCCAACCTCCAAAATGCTACGCATTTCGTCGGTGTGGCGTATCCGCCAAATAAAATTTCAAAAACAGTCTTAAAAATGTAAGCATTTTATATCTGTTTTTTGAAATTTTGCTTGGCTCTGAACAGTTACCAAATAATAAATAAAAGTGATCGGGGCTGCGGCAAGAATAATATTATTTTGCTGCAGCCCTGTTGCATCTCTTTTCAAATCAAATATAACAATCAATAAGGAGAGAAGTATGATAGATATTGAAGCAAAACTGAGCAGTGAACTTGGTGTTGAGAAATGGCAGGTGACGGCGGCTGTACAGTTGATAGATGAAGACAATACCATTCCATTTATTGCCCGTTATCGTAAAGAAAAGACAGGGGCACTCAATGATGAAATACTGAGAAAACTATATGAACGTCTGGTATATCTGAGAAATCTTGAAGACAAGAAACAGCAGGTGATCGCAACGATCCGGGATCAGGGAAAGATGACAGATGCTTTGCTGAAACAGATTGAAGAGGCCCAGACACAGGTAGTTGTGGATGATTTATATCGTCCATATCGTCCAAAGCGCCGGACCAGAGCCATGATCGCCAAAGAAAAAGGCCTGGAAAAACTGGCGGTAGCTGTAATGGCACAGAATCTCAAGCATTCCGTTGAAGAAGAAGCAGCAGTTTATGTATCCGAAGAAAAGGGCGTGGCCAATATCAAAGAAGCTGTGGAAGGTGCATCTGATATTCTGGCTGAGAATATTGCAGATACAGCAGCCTACCGCATGTGGATCCGTCAGCAGTTTGAAAAAGAAGGCTGCCTTGTGTCGGAGGCAAAGGATGATCAGACAAAATCTGTTTATGAGATGTATTATCATTTTTCGGAACCTGTGTCAAAAATTGCGGGACACAGAATTCTGGCTATCAACAGAGCAGAAAAAGAAAAGATTATCAACGTTACTATTGAAGCACCAGAGGCATCTCTGATCGGATGGCTGAAACGGCAGGTTGTCCATCAGAAAAATCCATATACAACACCGATGTTGGAAGCAGCAGCGGAGGACAGTTATCGCAGACTGATCGCGCCTGCTGTGGAGCGCGAAGTAAGAAATGCACTGACAGAAAAGGCTGAAGAGGGGGCTATGACTGTTTTCGGAAAGAATCTGCATCAGCTGTTGATGCAGCCTCCGATCAAAGGACAGACGGTTCTTGGATGGGATCCGGCATTTCGAACAGGCTGTAAACTGGCTGTTGTGGATCCAGCGGGAAAGGTCTTGGACACAGTTGTGATCTATCCGACAGAACCGCAGAAAAAAATTGATCAGGCCAAAGAAGTTCTGAAAAAGCTGGTTAAGAAGTACGGGATTACTTTGATTTCCCTTGGAAATGGAACTGCTTCCAGAGAATCCGAGCAGGTGATTGTTGAGTTTCTGAAAGAAATATCTGAGAAGGTGGCCTATGTGATCGTTAATGAAGCAGGTGCCAGTGTTTATTCCGCCAGCAAACTGGCAACGGAAGAATTTCCGAATTTTGATGTCGGCCAGAGAAGTGCGGCATCCATTGCAAGACGATTGCAGGATCCATTGGCTGAACTGGTCAAGATTGATCCAAAAGCCATTGGTGTCGGACAGTATCAGCATGATATGAACCAGAAGAAACTGTCAGAAGTATTGTCTGGTACCGTTGAGGACTGCGTGAATAAAGTCGGCGTGGATTTAAACACGGCTTCTGCATCATTGCTTGAATATGTTTCCGGCATCAGCAAAACAGTAGCCAAAAATATCGTGGCTTACAGGGAAGCAAATGGTCGGTTTGACAACAGAAAGCAATTGCTGAAAGTGTCGAAGCTGGGACCGAAAGCTTATGAACAGTGTGCAGGTTTCCTGCGCATCAGCGACGGCAGTCAGCCTTTGGACAATACAGGCGTTCATCCGGAAGCGTATGATGCTGTTAAGAAACTGCTGTCAGAGCTGGGAATAGAACCTGAAAAACTTCGTGAAGGAAGCATTCCTGTCCGAATTGAAGATTATGCGAAGATGGCGGAAAAATTATCGATTGGTGAGATTACGCTGCATGATATTGTCCATGAACTGAGACGTCCGGGAAGGGATCCGCGAGAAGATATGCCGAAGCCGGTACTTCGCACGGATGTCCTTGAAATGAAAGACTTGAAACCGGGCATGATCTTAAAGGGCACAGTCAGAAATGTCATTGATTTTGGTGTGTTTGTGGATATCGGTGTTCACCAGGACGGATTGGTGCATATTTCACAGCTGACGAATAAAAAATTTGTCCGTCATCCAATGGAAATGGTCAGTGTCGGTGATGTGGTGGAAGTCAAAGTGATGTCTGTTGACCTGGCGAAGAAACGTATTCAGTTGACAATGATTCTTGATTAATATACTATTATAGATTAGATACAAGGAGGCAAAATGGACGAGATTAAATTTAAGATTACATTAAAAGTGAATGATCTTTACTATTTTATGATGCATCATTATTACAGCAAGCCTGCAGGTATCATAGGCCTGGTGCTCAGCCTTGGTTCACTTGTATTGCTGATTACCCGATGGAATGTGACAGATGCAACTGCCAAGATGCTTTATTTTATCATTGCAGTGCTGTTTACCGTTATTAATCCACTGATGCTGAGGACAAAGGCAAAGGCACAGATCCAGAGGAACAAATCTCTGGGCGGCGGTCTGGAATATATTTTGTCAGATGAGCACCTTTCAGTATGCCTTGGAGAAGAAAAGGCGGATATTGAATGGAACCAGATCATTAAAGTCAAAGATAACGGCCGGGAACTGGTGGTTTATATGACCGCAGCTCGTGCTTATATCTGGCCGAAGGACCAGCTGGGGGTGCAGTATGACGCTGTGACAGCTTTCTTAAAGAAACATATTGATGCAGGAAAAATAAAAGTGAAATAATTGCTCAGGACAATTAAAAATCGAGAGAGTCAGATTATGAAGATAGAAACATTTAGTGCGGAAGAAACATATAAAATAGGTGAGCAGATGGGCAGGGAGGCCAAGGCAGGAGATGTTATCTGCCTGATTGGCGATCTTGGCGTTGGCAAAACCGTGTTTACCCAGGGATTTGCAGCAGGACTCGGTATTGCAGAACCGGTCAGTAGTCCGACATTTACGATTGTTCAAACTTATGATGAGGGGAGAATCCCGTTTTATCACTTTGATGTTTATCGAATTGGTGATGTGGAAGAAATGGAAGAAATCGGATTTGATGAGTATATTTTCGGTGAAGGCGTCTGCCTGATCGAATGGGCCAATCTGATCGAAGAAATTCTTCCGCCCCATTACCGGACAGTGAAGATAGAAAAGGTACTTGAAAAAGGTTTTGATTATCGAATGATTACAATCGAGGCGGAAGGAGAATTGCTGTGAAGATATTAGTATTGGAGAGCTCCGGCATGGTGGCTTCAGTTGCAGTGGTAACCGAAGAAAAACTGGTGGGGGAATATACAACAAATTTTAAAAAGACCCATTCGCAGACATTATTGCCTATGATGGACACATTATTGAAGATGATCGGTATGCCGATTCGGGAGATGGATGCCATTGCGGTATCCGGTGGCCCGGGTTCTTTTACCGGCTTAAGAATCGGCTCCGCAACAGCCAAGGGACTTGGCCTGGCATTAAATATTCCGATTATCAGCGTGCCTACGGTGGATGCCATCGCTTATAATCTGTTTGGAACAGATGCAGTGGTGTGCCCACTGATGGATGCCCGCAGAAATCAGACGTATACAGGATTATATGTTTTTGAGGATGATCAGATGAAGTGCATTTCAGGCCAGAAAGCGGTGATGCTCAGTGAGATAGTTGATGAGATCAATCAGCTGGGACGCAAGGTGATCTTTCTGGGAGACGGGGTGCCGGGATTTAAAGCTTATATAGAAGAACATATTCAGGTACCGCACAGCTATGCACCGATTCATCTGAGTCAGCAGAGAGCAGGTGCCCTTGGTGCACTGGCACTTCAATATTATCATGAAGGCAGATATGAATCAGCAGCGGATCATCAGCCGGATTATCTCCGCCTTTCGCAGGCAGAAAGGGAACTGGCTGCCCAAAAAGGGCAGGAAAAGGCATGATCATAAGAAAAATGGAACTCAGGGATCTGTCGCAGGTAGTGATGATTGAGGAAAGTCTTTTTAGTGATCCGTGGACGGAAAATGCTTTTCGGGATACGTTGGATCAAAAAGAGGCGGATTTTGTTGTTGCTGTCAGTGAGCAGGAAGAGATTATTGGCTACTGTGGGGCTTACAGAGCACTGGATGAAGCGGAAATTGTCAATGTTGCCATCAGGAAAAAAGATCAGAATCAGGGAGTCGGAGCTGGAATGGTTCGGACACTGATTGAGGAAGAAAAGAAAAAGGGTGTTCACTTTTTTATTCTTGAAGTGCGGGAAAGCAATTTATCGGCACAGCACTGTTATGAGAAACTTGGATTTAAAAGCATCGGTATCCGCAAAAATTTTTATGATTGCCCGAGGGAAAATGCCCTGATCATGCAGATGGAAAGTATTGCCGGTGACGAATGAAACGTATTTTTGTATAATAGACCTTGTCGACAAAGATCATTATTGGGAAAACAGGGGAGGCTTCTATGAAAAAATACGATGAGATAATTAAAAAAGAAGTATTCGTATGTAATTGCTGCGGAGAGCAGATTGCAGCTGTTGACGAGAGTGACAGGGCGGCTTTTCTGGATGTGCGCAAGGCATGGGGATATTTTTCAAAGTGGGATGGCTGTATCCACCATTTTCATATATGTGAAAAATGCTATGAAAAAATGATACAGTCATGGCTTTATCCGCCGGATGTGGCAGAACAGACGGAATTGATGTAAAAATAGACATTGTGCCGGAGCCCTTGGCGGAGGGTGATAGATAGAAAGAGGAATGATATGCTGGATTTATGTTTGCTTGGAACAGGAGGAATGATGCCGCTGCCGTACCGGTGGCTGACATCGTTGATGCTGCGCTACAATGGCAGCAGTTTATTAATTGATTGCGGGGAAGGTACACAGATTGCTATTAGAGAAAAGGGATGGAGCTTCAGACCGATTGATATTATCTGCATTACCCATTTCCACGGAGACCATATTAGCGGCCTGCCGGGTATCCTGCTGGCTATGAGTAATTCTGACAGAACAGAACCGTTGACCATGATCGGGCCAAAAGGTCTGGAGCGTGTTGTAAAAGCACTGAGAGTGATCGCTCCGGAATTGCCATTTGAAATTAAGTTTATCGAGTTGACGGAGCCGCAGCAGCAGATCCGTCTTCACGGATATGTGATAGATGCATTTAAAGTTAACCACCGCGTCACATGCTATGGATATAGTATATTTATTGAGCGTGCAGGTATGTTTGAGGTTGACAAGGCGAAACAAAATGACGTTCCGATGCGGTTCTGGAGCAGGCTGCAGAAGGGTGAGACAATAGAGTCGGACGGACGTGTGTACTTTCCGGAACTTGTTCTGGGGCCGGCAAGAAAAGGACTGAAAGTGACCTATACAACAGATACCAGACCGACGGACAGCATTGTCAGAAATGCCAAGGATTCGGATCTTTTTATCTGTGAAGGTATGTATGGTGAAAAAGGTGATGTCAATAATGCGGTCAAATATAAGCATATGACTTTTGAGGAAGCCGGAAGACTGGCAAAGCAGGCCGGCGTCAAAGAACTCTGGCTGACCCATTACAGTCCGGCATTGAACAGACCGGAGCAGTATATTGAAGATGTACGTCAGATTTTCCAGAATTCTTATCCGGGCAAGGATAAGAAGTCGCTGGAACTGAATTTTGAGGAGTCATAAAAATGGATAAAGATGTTTTAATTTTGGCCATTGAAAGTTCATGTGATGAAACTGCAGCTGCAGTTGTAAAAAATGGCCGTGATGTGTTGTCAAATATTATTTATTCCCAGATCGAGCTGCACAAATTATACGGTGGCGTTGTACCTGAAATTGCATCAAGAAAACATATCGAGAAAATCAATCCGGTTATTACCGCAGCTTTGGAAGAGGCAAAAGTGACACTGGATGATATTGATGCCATTGCTGTTACTTATGGACCGGGACTTGTGGGCGCTTTATTGGTAGGTGTGGCAGAAGCCAAGGCAATCAGTTATGCATCAGGTAAACCATTAGTGCCGGTTCACCATATCGAGGGACATATTTCTGCCAACTATATTGAAAACAAAGATCTCGAACCACCTTTTTTATGTATGGTGGTATCCGGGGGGCATACACATCTTGTCCTGGTCAAAGATTATGGGCAGTATGAAATTATCGGCAGGACTCATGATGATGCTGCGGGAGAAGCTTTTGACAAAGTAGCGAGAGCCATTGGTCTGGGATATCCTGGCGGACCGAAGGTGGATAAGCTGGCAAAAGAAGGCAACGGTGATGCGATTACATTCCCGAAAGCACATATTCAGGGAGCACCTTTGGATTTTAGTTTCAGCGGCGTCAAATCAGCTGTTCTGAATTATCTGAACGAGTGTCATATGAAGAATATAGAAGTCAACAGAGCGGACGTGGCAGCCTCTTTCCAGAAAGCGATTGTTGATGTTATTGTTGAACATACAATGAAGGCTGCAAAGGAATACAATATAAAGAAAGTTGCTCTTGCCGGAGGTGTTGCATCCAATAGCGCACTCCGCGGTGCAATGGAAGAGGCCTGCAGCAGACGCAATATCAAATTCTACCGACCATCTCCATTATTATGTACAGATAACGCAGCCATGATCGGTGCGGCAGGTTACTACGATTTTCTGAATGGCAAAAGAGCCGGGCTTGATTTAAACGCCGTACCAAATCTGAAGATTGGAGAGAAGGCATAATGACAGCGGATGGAAAAAGAACAGCAGCGGTTGTTCTTGCAGCAGGCAGCGGCAAAAGAATGGGAACTGCTGTGCATAAACAGTATCTTCTGATTAAAGACCGTCCGGTGATTTACTATACACTTCAGGCATTTGAAGATTCTGAGGTGGACGAGGTCATTCTTGTGACGGGAGCAGATGAAGTTGACTACTGCCGCAAAGAGATTGTGGAGGCTTATCGCTTCAAAAAGGTGCGTGATGTTGTAGCGGGCGGCAAGGAGCGCTATGATTCCGTCTATGAAGGTTTAAAGGCTTTGTCAGGGTGTGATTACGTCCTTATTCATGATGGAGCCAGACCGTTGATTTCAAGAACATTGATTAATGCCAATATTAACTGTGTGCAGGAAACAAAAGCCTGCATTACAGCTGTGCCTGCAAAAGATACAATTAAGGTGGCGGATGACAATGATTATGTGGCTGATACACCGGATCGCTCCAGATTGTGGCAGATTCAGACGCCGCAAAGTTTTTCGTATGCCCTGGTATTGGAAGCTTACAGGAAGCGGGAAGAGGCCATGGATGGCACAATGACAGATGATGCTATGGTGGTTGAAAAATATACCAGTCATCCGATCAGACTATTAAAGGGAGATTACCGCAATATCAAGATCACAACACCGGAAGATCTGGTGATTGCAGAGGCTTTTTTGGATAATTTGTAATTGTTGTAATTTTTTTTAAAAAAAGTAAAATTAGTTGTTGACATTTAGCTTTTGAGATGATAATATATCTATTGTCGCGTGAGACCTTCCATGAAAGGAACAACGCAATGGAGAGGTGTCCGAGTGGTTTAAGGAGCTGGTCTTGAAAACCAGTGACTCCGCAAGGGGCCGTGGGTTCGAATCCCACCTTCTCCGCTGTATCCGCTTGGATACTAATTAAATATCGCTTGTAAGTCAGCTTGTTTGGAGAAGTACCCAAGAGGCTGAAGGGGCTCCCCTGGAAAGGGAGTAGGTCGTTAATAGCGGCGCGAGGGTTCAAATCCCTCCTTCTCCGTTTGGTATTTTCCAAAGGAGAACTGGTTGACTGAGTGAGAACGAACATTGACAGCTTAATAATAAAACAATCCCGAAAATTCCTAAAAAGAATTTTTAAGAACACAAACCAAAGTAAAACGGGAAGAGATAACAGCTAGCTGTGAATCTTAACCAAAATCAAACATGAGAGTTTGATCCTGGCTC
>QFCH01002373.1_pt1 | contig 27104 bp, 31 predicted proteins | sample 5346071 | NCBI WGS metagenome assembly QFCH01 (sample SAMN09062255, study PRJNA434731) | Human gut metagenome, whole genome shotgun sequencing project. | isolation source: stool timepoint B chromium assembly | host: Homo sapiens | collected 2015
CCCGCCGAGGCCATCTACCAGGCCTGGTTCGACCGCTCCCTGCACATGAACGGCATCAAGGACACGTCGCAGCAGCACACGTGGGCCTTCATCGGCGACGGTGAGATGGACGAGCCCGAGTCCCGCGGCATGCTCCAGCTCGCCGCTCAGCAGCGCCTGGACAACCTGACCTTCGTCATCAACTGTAACCTGCAGCGTCTCGACGGCCCGGTGCGCGGCAACGGCAAGATCATCCAGGAGCTCGAAGCCTTCTTCAAGGGCGCCGGCTGGAACGTCATCAAGGTCATCTGGGGCCGCGGCTGGGACCAGCTGCTGGCCGCCGACAAGGACGACGCCCTCGTCCACGTCATGAACGAGACCCTGGACGGCGACTACCAGACCTTCCGCGCGAACGACGGCGCCTACGTGCGTGAGCACTTCTTCGGCCGCGATCCGCGCACCAAGGAGATGGTCAAGAACTGGACCGACGAGCAGCTCTGGGAGCTCAAGCGCGGCGGCCACGACTACCGCAAGGTCTACGCAGCCTACAAGGCAGCCATGGACCACACCGGCCAGCCGACCGTCATCCTCGCGCACACGATTAAGGGCTACGCGCTGGGCACGCACTTCGCCGGCCGTAACTCCACGCACCAGATGAAGAAGCTGACCCTCGAGGACGCCAAGCAGCTGCGCGATCGCCTCCAGATCCCGATCACGGACGAGGAGCTCGAGCGCGATCCCTACATGCCGCCGTACTACATGCCGCCGGCCGATCACCCGGCCCTGCAGTACATGAAGGAGCGCCGCGAAATCCTCGGCGGTTGGGTGCCCGAGCGCCGCGCCGACCGTCAGCCGAAGCTCCCCGCCCTGCCCACGCGTCCCTTCGAGGCACTGTCCAAGGGTTCCGGCAAGCTCGAGGTCGCCACAACCATGGCTCTCGTGCGTCTCATCAAGGACCTCCTCAAGGACAAGGAGGTCGGCAAGTACTTCGTGCCGATCATCCCCGACGAGGCCCGTACCTTCGGTCTGGACGCGATCTTCCCGTCGGCGAAGATCTTCAACACGACCGGCCAGTCCTACACGCCGGTCGACGCGGACATGATGCTGTCCTACCGTGAGTCCGAGCAGGGCCGCATCCTGCACACGGGCATCACCGAGGCCGGCTCGGCCGCCGCCTTCCAGGTCGTCGGCACGGCGTACGCCACGCACGATCTGCCGATGGTGCCGATCTACATCTTCTACTCAATGTTCGGCTTCCAGCGCACCGGCGACCAGTTCTGGGCCGCGGGCGACCAGCTGACCAAGGGCTTCGTTATCGGCGCGACCGCCGGCCGCACGACGCTTGCGGGCGAGGGTCTGCAGCACATGGACGGCCACTCGCAGGTCCTGGCTGCCACCAACCACGCATTCGTGTCCTACGATCCGGCCTACGCGTACGAAATCCGCCACATCATGGCGGACGGCCTGGAGCGCATGTACGGCGACGCGGGCGACCGCGATCCGAACGTCATGTACTACATCACCGTCTACAACGAGCCAATCCACCAGCCGGCCGAGCCGGAGAACGTGGACGTCGAGGGCATCATCAAGGGCATCTACAACCTCGATGAGCACCAGAACTTCGGCGGCCCCAAGGCTCAGCTGCTCGCCTCCGGCGTGGGCGTGCCGTGGGCGCGCGAGGCCCGCGAGCTGCTGGCCCGCGACTGGGGTGTGGACGCCGCCGTGTGGTCCGTGACTTCGTGGAACGAGCTGCGCCGCGACGGCCTGGACGCCGAGGAGCACAACTTCCTGCATCCGTCCGAGCCGCGCCGCACGCCCTACGTGTCGACGAAGCTCGCGGGTCGCGAGGGTCCGTTCGTGGCTTCCTCCGACTTCGACCGCATGCTGCCCGACCAGATCCGTCAGTGGGTTCCCGGCGACTACCACGTGCTCGGCGCGGATGGCTTCGGCTTCTCCGACACCCGTCGCGCTGCGCGTCGCTGGTACCACATCGACGCCGAGTCGATGGTCGTGCGCACGCTGGCTGCCCTGGCCGACAAGGGCCAGGTTGACCCGTCTGTCGTCCAGCAGGCGATCGAGAAGTACGACCTGTTCAACTGCTCGATCCAGGGCAACGACCACGCCGGCGAGGAGTGATCGTCGCTAGGCCCGCGCTCCTCCATCGCGGCGCCCAGCGGTCATGAGAACGAGGCCGGGGATCCCCACGCGGGGTCCCCGGCCTCGTCGTTTGTGCCAAGCAATGGGATCGGCACTGCCTGCCCGCCGTATCCGGCAGACAATAGACCCATGCACGTTCCCTACGAAACCGAGAAGTTCTACTACGGCTTCCCCGTCTACATCCTCGCCTACCCGGACGAGGCCGTCGGCGTCGGCATCACGACGGGTTCGTCGTCATACTCGCTGGGCCAGATGGTCATGATCGGCTGCGACTCAACGACGCATGCTGCCCGCGCGATCAAGCGCTCTGGCGTATGTTCCCTCAATCTGTTCGGCGCCGAGGCCATGGGTCTCTTCGAGTACGCCGGAACAGTGTCGGGCGGCGACAAGCTCAGGGATGCTGGACTGGCTTCGAGCAACTACGACGGCATTCCCGTCCTCGATGACTCCCAGATGACCCTCGTTTGCCGCGTCCTGGAGGCAACGGAGGACGGGACCTACACGCACTTCCGCTGCGAGATTACCCAGCGCCTGGTGGCCCCCTCACTCATCGACGAGCAGGGTCGTTTCCGCTACGAGGATCTGCGCACCGTCGAGTATGTCGGAGATGCGCGCAGGCGCATCTACCGCTACTTTTCGGACCGTGTGGAGCGTTTCGGTACCTTCGTTCGTTCATTCAAAGAATCGCTCCTCCCCTAGCTCCGTCACGTACCAACAACAAAGGCCGGGGACCCACGCAGGATCCCCGGCCTCGTCTGTACGTAGAGGCTACTCAGCTCTCGTCGGTGCCCGCGTACTTCGGGTTCGCGAGGTTCTCGGGCGAGAGGATGCGCTCGACCTCTTCCTCAGACAGAAGCTCCATGTCGTGGATGACCTCGCGGACCGTCTTGCCCTCGGCCGCGGCGCGCTTACCCACGACGTCGCCCAGGTGGTGACCAATGACGTCGTTGAAGTACGTGACGATGCCGATCGAGTTCTCCACGTAGCCGCGGCACACCTCTTCGTTGGCGGTGATGCCGGTGATGCAGCGCTCACGCAGCGTATCGCAGGCATTCACGAGGAGGTTGATGGACTCGATGAGCGCCTGCGCGATCACGGGCTCCATGACGTTGAGCTGAAGCTGGCCCGCCTCGGCCGCCATGGTGACAGTCTGGTCGTTGCCGATGACCTTGAAGCAGACCTGGTTCACGACCTCGGGGATGACGGGGTTGACCTTGGCGGGCATGATCGACGAGCCCGCAGCCATCTTCGGCAGGTTGATTTCGTTGAGGCCGGCGCGCGGGCCGGAAGCCAGGAGGCGCAGGTCGTTGCAGACCTTGGACAGCTTGACGGCGCTGCGCTTAATCGTGGCGTGCATGGACACGTAGGCGCCCGTATCGGACGTGGCCTCGAGGAGGTTCGGCGAGCCGACGACGCGCGCACCCGTGATGCGACGCAGGTGGCGCACGACGACCTGCTGGTAGCCGTCCGGGGTGTTCAGGCCGGTGCCGATCGCGGTCGCACCGAGGTTCGTCTCCAGGAGCAGCTCGGCGTTGTTGACGAGGCGCTCATCCTCCTCGCGCAGCGTGTGCGCGAAGGCGGAGAACTCGCTGCCCAGCGACATCGGAACGGCATCCTGGAGCTGCGTGCGGCCCATCGTCAGAATGTGGCGGAACTCGGCGCCCTTCTCATCGAAAGAGTCGGCGAGCTCGTCGATGGCCTTGCGCAGCCGGTTCACCTTGCGCCACAGGGCGATGCGGAACGCCGTCGGGTAGGCGTCGTTCGTCGACTGGGAGCGGTTGACGTGATCGTTGGGGTTGATGATGTCGTAGCGGCCCTTCTCCTCCCCCAGGATCTCGAGCGCCAGGTTCGCGATGACCTCGTTCGCATTCATGTTGACGGAGGTGCCGGCACCACCCTGGAACTGGTCGACGGGGAACTGGTCCATGCAACGGCCGTTTTCGATGATCTCGTCGCAGGCTGCGATGATCGCCTCGGCCTTGGCCGGCTTCATGGCCTTGAGCTGCATGTTCGCCATGGCGCACGCCTTCTTCACCTGCGCGAACGCGCGGATGAGTTCGGGTGCTTCATTGATCGTGCGACCCGAGATCTGATAGTTCTCGATTGCTCGCAGCGTATGAATGCCCCAGTACGCGTCCTCGGGTACTTCGCGGGTGCCGAGCAGATCTTCTTCGGTGCGGGTCAACGTTGTTCCTTCCGTCTGTTCGCCCGCCGGTTCATTCCGGCAGGTGCGCCTCCATGGTAGGCCCTGTAGGCCCGAAATTCCGGCACTTTACGAACATTGGAAGCGTCGTTGAAGCTCCGCTGGCACGGCCTTTCGCTAGTGATTGGACGCGGCGTCAGAAACGGCGTCAAGCAGGTCCGCGAGCGTCACCCATTCCTCGACCTGAGCGTCATTCAGCGTCACCTTCGCCTCGCGTTCCACGCGCGCGACGACGGCGTAGAGGGACACGTCGTCCATATCCAGATCGCCGCGCAGCGTGAGCTCTCCGCGCGCGTCTGCGGGATCGAGGTCCGCCTCGTCGAGCACGGCCTCCATCGCGGCCTCCCGGGCGCGGTCCTGGGCGGTCTCAGCGGCGCTTTCGGACGAGGCAGGGGCCGCGTCGGGCGCCTCGTCGGACGCATCGGGGTCGACCAGCTGCGCTAAGCCTGCACGCAGCTGGTCACCGAGCAGGTCGGCGATGGAGCCCATCAGCCGACCCGGTTATTGAGCCAGCGCACGGGTGCACCAGCGCCCGCGTGGCGGAAGGATTCCAGTTCGTCATCCCAGGCCTGGCCGAGAGCCAGATCAAGACCCTCGCGCAGCTCCTCGTACGTCGTGGCGGACTCCAGGGCCGCACGGATGCGGTCCTCGGGCACAACAACGTTGCCGATGGTGTCCATCTGGGAGTGGAAGATACCGAGGGAGGGCGTGTGGCACCAGCGGCCACCATCGCTCGAGGCCGTTGCTTCCTCCGTCACCTCGTAACGCAGGTGCTCCCAACCGCGCAGAGCGGACGCCAAACGGGCGCCCGAGCCGATCGGTCCGACCCACGAGAACTCGCAGCGAACCATGCCCGGCGCCGCTTCCTGGTCCGACCACTGGAGGTGAACCTCCTGGCCGAGCGCGGTGCCCAGCGCCCACTCGATGTGCGGGCACAGAGCGGGCGGTGTTGAGTGCACGAAAAGTACACCGCGGGTGTATGACCCTCTCATTGTTCCTCCTGTTGGCTTTGTCAGGATCGTCTTCCCCTACGCCCTAAACTGCCGTGAGTCGCAATGATCTGCGCCGAGACGGCGCACACGATGTGGTTACAGGATAGTCGAACGCGCCTGGGAATGCACTCCATTCCCCGGCGCGTCCACGCCTCTACGAGGCCAGATGCTCAGAAGCCAGCGTTGCGGATGTCGCGCAGCGCCTTCTTGCGGGTCGGGCGATCAAGACGGTCGATGTAGATGTGGCCGTCAAGGTGGTCGCACTCGTGCTGGATGCAGCGCGCCATGAGCTCCTCGCCCTCGACGACGACCTTCTTGCCGTCCAGGTCCGTGCCCTCGCAGCGCGCGTACCAGGCGCGCTCGGTCGGATACCACAGCTCGGGCACCGACAGGCACCCCTCGTCGCCGTCCTGGTACTCGTCTTCGCTCAGCGCGACGATGCGGGGGTTCAGCACGTAGCCGATCTCGCCGTCGATGTTCCAGGAGAACGCGCGCAGGCTGACGCCGATCTGGTTGGCGGCCAGGCCGGCACGGCCGTCCATGTCGACGCCCTCGAGCAGGTCCTCCACGAGTGCCTTCACGTTCGGCGTGATCTCCGTGATGGGATCGCAGACGGTACGCAGGACGGGGTCACCGATGATGCGGATGGGACGAATAGCCATGTCACTCCCCCTTCAGGGCTGCAGCGTGGAGCTCGCGCAGGCGCGCGACGGCTTCCTCAACGGGCACGACGATGGTCTCACCGGTGGCACGCACGCGGATCTCCACCTCGCCGTCGGCCAGCGAACGACCGACAACCAGGCCGAAGGGCACGCCCACGAGCTCGTAGTCCTTGAACTTCACGCCGGCGCTCACCTTACGGCGATCGTCGACGAGAACGTCCAGGCCGACCGCGTCGAGCTGCTCGCCCAGTGACTGCGCGGTCTCGAAGACCTCGTCGCCCTTGCCGGTGGCCAGGACGTGCACATCGAAGGGAGCGATCTGTGCGGGCCAGCTCAGGCCCTTGTCGTCGCAGTTGGCCTCGGCCAGCGCTGCCATCACGCGGGTAACACCGATGCCGTACGAGCCCATGGTGACGACCTGGGTCTTGCCGTTCTCGTCGAGGACGGTGAGGCCCAGGGCCTTGGCGTACTTGCGGCCCCAGCTGGAAGATGTGGCCGATCTCAATGCCGCGCTCCAGGTGGAGGGGGCCCGAGCCGTCGGGCGCCAGGTCGCCCTCGCGCACCTCTGCGGCCTCGATCGTGCCGTCGGCGGTGAAGTCGCGACCCATGACGAGGTTGAGGACGTGACGCTGCTCGGCGTTCGCGCCTGTCACCCAGGCGGTCACCCCTCGACGACACGCGGGTCCACCAGGTAGCGCACGGAACCGGAGGCGTTGCCGTCCTCGTCCACGACGCGCTTGGGCGAGTTCGGGGTCCGAGAACCGTGGGGCCGATGTAGCCGCGCACCAGCTCGGGGTGCGGCTCAAAGTCGGAATCCGACGCCATCTCGACCTCGGCGGGGGCCACGGAGGCCTCGAGACGCTTCATGTCGATACTCGCGGTTGCCGGGGATGCCCACCACGAGGAGCTCGCGCTCGCCATCCGGGATGCGTCAGTGTGACGACGACGTTCTTCAGCGTGTCGGCGGCGGTCCAGGGGCGGTCCTCGCGCGGGTACTGCTCGTTGAGCAGGTCAACGAGCGACTCGATCGTCGGAGCGTCGGGGGTGGGCACCTCGAGGGGCGCGGGCACGCCGGACGCATCCTGAGCCTCGGGCACGGGGGTGGTCACAGCCTCGGCGTTGGCGGCATAGCCACCCGGGGACGCCACGAAGGTGTCCTCGCCGATCGGTGAGGGGTGCAGGAACTCCTCGGAGCGCGAGCCGCCCATCGCGCCGCTCATCGCGGAGACGATGACGTAGCGCAGGCCCAGGCGCTGGAAGATGCGCTCGTAGGTGTCACGCTCGGCCTGGTAGGAGGCGTTCAGGCCCCTCGTCGTCAATGTCGAAGGAGTAGGCGTCCTTCATCACGAACTCGCGGCCGCGGATCAGGCCCCGGCGCGCGGACGAGCCTCGTCGCGGTACTTCGTCTGAATCTGATACAGCGTGGCGGGCAGGTCCTTGTACGAGGAGTACATGTCCTTCACCAGCAGGGTGAACATTTCCTCGTGCGTGGGGGCCAGAAGGTAGTCGCCGCCCTTACGGTCGTTGAGCTTGAACAGCGTCGGGCCGTACTCTTCCCAGCGGTTCGTGGCCTTGTAGGGGTTCTGCGGGGATTAGGCCCGGGAAGTGAACTTCCTGAGCGCCCATCGCGTCCATCTCCTCGCGGACGATGTCCTCGATCTTGCGCAGGGTCCGCAGACCGAGGGGCAGCCACGTGTAGATGCCGGGGTGCGGAGCGGCGGATATAGCCGGCACGCACCAGAAGCTTGTGCGAATTGACCTCGGCGTCGGCCGGGTCTTCACGCAGGGTTCGCAGGAAGAAAGTCGAGAGATTTCGAAGCATGCTCCAAGAGTACGGCACGCACAGGGCCCGGGGCCACCGGCACAGCCGCGTAGCCCCTCATCGGCACGTCAGCGAAACTCTCAGATAACCGCGCGGGTGCCGAGCTCGCGTTCACGGGCACCCGGGTGCGACGCGTAGTAGCGGCGGGCCATCCAACCCGGGTATGCCCACGCGGGCAGACCACCGAAGTAGAGGGCCTGAACAGCGGCAGCACCCATCAGGGCGAGCACACCGATGACGAGGCCGAGCGAACCAAGCGTGTCGAGGCCGCGTGCCTCGCGCGCCATCAGATCCGCGGTCAGGAACCACAGGAGAGACAGGAGCGGCATCAGGGGCCACACGACGCGCCCCATCTCACCGGCCGCGTGTCCGGCACCGAGCTCGAGACGCACCGAGACACGGCGCGCGCTGGCGCCAATGCCGAACCAGGCCCACGCCCACACGAGAGCGATAGCGAGACCGACGAGTGCGATCAGAGCGGTGGAGTTGGACACAGCGTCCCCCTTCGGACAAAGCAACATCCCCGTTGGCGTTGCGTACTAGGTGATACTACAACATCAACGGGGATTGCTGTCCAACCGAAAAGGCGGGAACGAGACTAATCAGGCATCAACGAGGCCACCGACGCACGCATCGCGCAGATCGCGCAGCATGGACAGCGACGACAGCGACTCGGCGGCGACGCCCGCCCACGCGAGCGCACGGTCGCGCCCCTCGGCCACGTGACGCTCACGGATATGCAGGAGCGTGCGCGAGGGCGAGAGCGGCAGGAGGGCAATGACGCACGTGCCCGAGGCCTCGGCACCCTCCGGGGCGGCCGGAGGGGCGACGCGCATCAGGATGTGGTCCTCATCCTCAATGTCGATGATTGTGGACTCGTCCTCGGGCTCAAAGACGTGGCCGAGCACATCCCAGACGACCGACGCGGGTGCGTCGATCGCGATACCGCGGTCGACCACGACGTTAGCTCCGGGAAGAATGAGGTCGCCGGGCAGCGACACGTCCGCCTGCGAGGCCGTCAGGCCGATACGACGAGGAAAGCCAGTGGCCGCAACGGCGCACGCGCCAGCAACCAGGGACAGGCACGCGAGAGTACGAATACGCATGGATTGCTCCTCAAAAAGCTCAGAAGTCGATGCCCGGGAGCTTAACGTCCGGGGCGGTAATCGGGGCGACCTCGACACTTCCGGAACCCGGCTCGAGGCCAAGCTCCTCGGCGAGGGCGTTTGCGCGGCGGATCAGGGTCTCAACGATCTGATCCTCAGGAACAGTCTCGACGACCTCGCCACGGATGAAGATCTGGCCCTTGCCGTTGCCGGATGCGACACCCAGGTCCGCCTCGCGCGCCTCTCCAGGGCCGTTGACAACGCAGCCCATGACGGCGACTCGCAGCGGAACAGTCAGGTCCTTGAGGCCCTCAGTCACGTCTTCGGCAAGCGTCCACACGTCCACCTGCGCGCGACCACAGGACGGGCACGAGACGATCTCGAGCGTCTTCTCGCGCAGGCCCATGAACTCCAGCATCTTCGTGCCCACCTTGATCTCCTCGACGGGAGGCGCGGAGAGAGAGACGCGGATCGTGTCGCCGATGCCCTCAGCCAGCAGAATGGAGAAGGCGGACACGGACTTGATGGTGCCCTGGAACGCGGGGCCGGCCTCGGTCACACCGAGGTGCAGGGGCCAGTCCCCCGCTTCAGACAGCATGCGGTAGGCCTGGATCATCGTCAGCACATCGTGGTGCTTGACGGAGATCTTGAAATCGTGGAAGTCATTCTCCTCGAACAGCGAGGCCTCCCAGATCGCGGACTCGACGAGGGCCTCGGGTGTCGCGCGACCGTACTTCTTGAGCAGTCGCGGATCCAGAGAACCGGCATTGACGCCAATGCGCAGCGAGACTCCGTGGTCAGAGGCGGCCTTGCAGATGTCCTTCACCTGGTCATCGAACTTGCGGATGTTGCCCGGGTTCACGCGAACCGCACCACAGCCGGCCTCGATCGCCTGGAACACGTACTTCGGCTTGAAGTGGATGTCAGCGATCACCGGGATACGCGACTGCTTGGCGATGATCGGCAGCGCGTCCGCGTCCTTATCCGTCGGGCACGCCACGCGCACAATGTCGCAGCCAGCCGCGGTCAGTTCAGCGATCTGCTGCAGCGTCGCACCAATATCGTGCGTCTTCGTGGTCGTCATGGACTGAACGGATACGCGGGCGCCCCCGCCCACGGGCACGTTACCCACCATAATCCGACGCGTCTGCTTGCGCGGGAACGGCGACGCCGCGACTTCGGGCATACCAAGATTGATTTCACTCACCGATTCATTATCGCGCACTGTGCGCATCCTTCCCACACGGACCACGCACGCGTGGTCAGGCTCGCTTTCGTCGGCGGGCTCCTCCGCCCACCTCACTACCGGGTCGTCAGCCCAGCGACACCGGCTTGACGATATCCGCCACGATCAAAATGACACTCATAGCGACCAGCAGACCGCCCACCGCCCACGTCAGGGGTACCAGGCGAGCGGTATCCGCCGCACCCGGGATCCTCTGCCCCGCGCACACGAGCAATCATGCGTCGCACCCCCTCATACACGGGCACCCGAGAATGTGCCCGCCGTCCAGGGGCGGCAGCGGAATGAGGTTGAAAACAAACAGGGCCATGTTGAGCGATGCCAGCAGGCTCAGCAGCACCGCAACAACCTGACGAGTATCCTGCAGGCCCAACGCCTGAGAATCGCCCGTGACCTCCCCGGCCAGGCGGCCGACGCCTACCACGGACACAACACCCGAAGCAGTCCCGCTTTTCGTCGGTAAACACCGAGCGGCCCACCTGCCACACCGCCTGCGGCAGCCGCGTCACGACCGCCGTCGTCCCGGTAAACATCTGCCAGTTGGCGGCGGCCACGTCAGACAGTGAGGCCGACACATACTCGTAACCGGCGGTCACGCCGACAATGCGCGCCCCCTGAGATCCCGTCACCGGAGACACCCTCAGGTCGACGGTGCCACCGTCGCGCTCGACCGTCAGCACAGCGGACTCACCCTCCTGGGTGGCTCCCACAGCGCGCTGCAGGTCAGCAAAAGTGGCCACAGGCTGCCCGTTCCACGCGACGACCGTATCCCCGGGACGAACCCCGGCCTCGTACGCGGGAGAGGACACCTCCCCCGACGCGCTCGTCACCGTGGTCGGCACCTCCGCGATGGTGCGTGACGCCGTCGGGGCACCAATACCCATCATGGCGATGGCGGAGAGCACGAAGCAGATGAGCAGGTTCATCAATGGACCACCGAGCATGACGGTGATCTTCTTCGGAGCGCTCAAGTGATAGAACGCGCGGTGCTCCTGCCCTTCTGGGATCTCCTCGGCCGAGGCCTCGCGCGCCTCTTGGGCGAGAGTCGGCTTACCGCCGCGGCCCACGAGCCGCGTGCCCGGGCGCGCGGGTGCGTACATGCCGACGATCTTCACGTAGCCGCCCAGCAAAATTGCGCGCAGGGCATACGTCGTGTCGCCGATCTTCTTCTTCCACAGCGCAGGCCCAAAGCCCACCGCGTAATCGGGAACGAGGACACCGAACTTCTTCGCGGGGACCATGTGCCCCACCTCGTGAAGGGCGACAGACGCCAAAATTCCGATGACGACAACGACGATACCGACGAGAGAGCCCACGCTCACATATCCTTCCACTGGCCGGCGCGAACAATCTCGCGTGCGCGCTGATCAGCCCAGCGCTGCGCGGCCACAATATCTTCCAACGAGGGATCGGCAACACCCTCGTGCTCGTGCACGACCGTCGAGACCGTGTCGACAATCGCCAGCCACGGGACGTCCCCAGCGATGAAGGCATCAACCAGCACCTCGTTCGCGGCGTTGAGCACCGCGGGGTGTGTCGCCGACGCGGCGACCGCGAAGCGCGCGAGGTCGATGGCGGGGAACGTCTCGTTATCAACCGGCTCGAACGTCCATTCGGAGGCCGCTGACCAAGTCAGAGGGTTCTCCACGTCATCCAGGCGCTCCGGCCATGTCAAACCAAGCGCGATCGGCAGACGCATATCCGGGGGCGACGCCTGAAGCGTCGTCGCGCCATCGCACCACGTCACCATCGAGTGCACGATGGACTGGGGGTGAACAGTTGCGACAATGTGTTCGGGTGCCACATCAAAGAGCAGGTGTGCTTCGATGAGTTCCAGTCCCTTGTTGATGAGCGTCGACGAATTAATCGTGACGACGGGACCCATCTGCCACGTCGGGTGCGCGAGCGCCTGCTCTGCACGCACACCCCGCAGCTGGTCGCGCGTTCGACCACGGAACGGACCCCCCGACGCTGTCAGCACGAGGTCGGCAACCTCGGAACGCCCCGACACAACAGGAGAGGTCAGACCACGCTCGTGCACGCCCGAGGCAAGGGCCTGAGCGATCGCCGAATGCTCGGAGTCCACGGGGACGATCTGCCCCGGGAAACGCATGGCGTTCTTCACAAGGGCGCCACCAACGACGAGAGACTCCTTGTTCGCCAACGCCAAACGAGCACCGCACTGCAGAGCCGCAAGCGTCGACGATAGGCCCACTCCCCCAGTGATGCCGTTGAGCACCACCGGCGTCGCACTCGGGTACAACTGCGTCGCACGTTCCACCGACGCACACACGACCTCAACCGACGCGCGTTCACCGACGAATACCTCGGGGCATGTACCGCCCAACGACGCGACGGCAGCCGCCAGCTCCTCGCGCACGTCGCGAGCCACACCCACGTACGTGGGATTCAGAGCGACAATCTGCACCGCAAGCTCAGTAATTGATGCACCGCCCGCGCTCACACCGATCACGTCGAAACGCCCGCTGTGTGCTTCGATCACCTCACGCGCCTGGGTACCGATCGAACCCGTCGATCCCAGCAGCACGACGGGAATTGTGGACGTATGTTCCTCCACCAACACGGGCATCAGTCGACCGCGAGCAGGATCTCGACCGCACGGCCCAAGTACGCGTCGACCGGACCTTCCGCGTAGGCCTTCTTGCCTCGCTTGGGCCGGAAAGTCGCCGTACGGATTTCCTCGGCGGTCAGATCGCCTGCCTCGTCGAAGTACGCGGCGATACGATCCAGAAGATCATCAACCTCGTCGCAGGCGTAACCGCGGCCCGAGGTCGGGTGCGAGAAGCGCTCACCGCGGGGACGCTGGAGGCGCGGGTACAGCGTCGTCGCGCGGTCCGCCACGCGGTCGTACCACGCGGCCTCCCCCTCGGCGGCGACGGAATCCGCGCGATCACGGTTGACGAACGCTGCTTCCAGACGGTTCATCGCCCCATCAACGGCTTCGATGTCGTAACCGCGGCTCTTCAGCTCGAACGTCGCCAGACGCACCTGCTCAGAGCTGAACTGCTCCGGAGGGACGCCACCCTCGTAGGCGCGACGCGCATCCTCAAAAAAAGCATCGACCTGTGCGCAGTCGTAGCCCTTCGAGAAGAGACCAACCCTAGGAAACTCAGTCATGACTACTCCTTTTCCTGTGTCATGGAACGAAGAATCTGATCGACGGCCTCAGGCGTGCCGAAATCAGCATACTCAGAGGAAGCGGGAGTCGGCTCCACACCTGGGAGCCTCGCAGCGTGAACGTCACTGCCAGCACTATTCTCATGCTGCGTCACCCGCCGACGCTCGGCATGACGCAGCATCTCAATGAGACGGTCGATCTCCGCGTCGACCTCCTCGTCATTGAAACCGCGCAGCTTCACAGAAAACTCCACATCCAGAGCCTTCTGAGCCGTCACGACCCTGTCTGGGTCCGTCTCCTCGCCCATCAGTGTGCGCTCAACGTCCGCGAGAAACGTCAGGACCTCGTTCGCGTCGTAACCCATGCGCAAGAAACTGCGAGAAAACTCTGTCCTGATCACGCGCGCGCCTCCCTGACCGGTCGCTTACCCTCAGCAACCGCTGTGGCCAGCTGCCCGCACGCCCCATCGATATCCGAACCGCGCGTATCTCGAATCGACGTCGCAATGCCGTTGTCACGCAGGCGCTTGACGAATGCCTCCTGGGCGCTGCGCGTCGACGCCGTCCAAATAGAACCCGGCGTGGGGTTGAGAGGAATCGGGTTGACGTGCACCCAGCCGTGGCCTCGTTTATTCAGCTCGTCGGCCAACAGCTGCGCGCGCCATTCCTGATCGTTCATGTCCTTGATCAGTGCGTATTCGATCGACACACGTCGCCCCGTGGCCAGGAAGTAGGCACGAGCAGCATCCAGGAGTTCGCCGACTTTCCATCGCGAGTTGATCGGGATCAGTTCGTCACGCAGATCATCGTCGGGGGCGTGCAGCGAGACCGCGAGGGTCACAGGCATGCCCTCCCCCGCCAACTTCTTGATCGCCGGAACCAGGCCAACAGTAGAGACGGTGATGTTGCGAGCGCTCATGCCGAAGCCCTCGGGCGCCGGATCGATCAGGCGATGCAGGGCAGCGACAACGGTCTTGTAGTTGGCGAGAGGCTCACCCATGCCCATAAAAACAACGTTCGACAGGGTCGTCGGCCCGCCCGCCAGCTTACCGTCACGGCACGAGGCCTGGGCCTCGCGCACCTGATCGACGATCTCGGCGGTCGACAGGTTACGCGTCAGGCCCATCTGGCCCGTCGCGCAGAACGGACACGCCATACCGCAGCCCGCCTGCGAGGACACGCACAGGGTGGTGCGCTGCGGGTAGCGCATGAGAACAGACTCAACCTGCGCGCCGTCGTACAGCCGCCACAGATCCTTAATCGTGCGACCGCCGTCAGCCTCGAGAGAGACCACCTTCGTCACGAGGCCGGGAAGGAGCGCCTCCGACACCGCGTCGCGCATTCCCACTGGGATATCGCTCATCTTCGCGGGATCCGCTTCGAAATGCGTGAAGTAGTGACGCGAAAGCTGATCGGCGCGGAAACCCGGCAGGCCAAGATCCTTCAGCACCTGCTTGCGGCCTGCCGCATCCAGGTCGGCGAGGTGCGACGGCGCCTTACCCCGCCGCTTCGCAGTGAACGACAGAACCGGCTTTGCGTCCTTGTGCGTCGCGCCCTCCGGCGGCTGGTCCGTCGGGCGCACCTCACGGCGCGAGCTACGGCGCTGAAGGTCAGCCAGGCTCGTCGCCATACGTTCGTGAGACCCGCGAGGTTCCTTCGTCGATTGACTCAATGGCTAGACTCCCAAGAAATACCCGGCAGCGCCCACGCGAAAATAAAGTAGGCAACCGGCGCGCTCATGAGCAGCGCGTCCACTCGGTCGAGAACGCCGCCGTGCCCAGGCAGGATCTGCGACATGTCTTTCAGACCTGCCTCACGCTTGATCAGCGACTCTGTCAGGTCCCCCATCGTCCCCACGAAAGCAATGGCGATACCGGCGATGAGGCCCCACCACCAGGCGGCGCCGAGTAGCCACAGACCCACCGAGCCGACAGCCATCGCGGTAATCGCGGAACCGGCGAAGCCCTCCCACGACTTCTTCGGAGACAGAGCGGGAGCCATCGGGTGCTTGCCGAACATGACGCCGGCAGCCCAGCCACCCGTGTCGTTGGCAATCACCATCAGCTCGAAGACAACGAACACCCACGGGTTATGCCATGCCGCGAGCATCAGGACAACGAAAGACGCGAGGAAGGGAACGTACACGGCCGCAAACGTCGAGGATACGACGTCACTCATGCGTGATTCCTGACGATGATCGAGCAAACGCCACGCCGCACACACAAACACCGTGATGTACAGAGCGAAGAGCATACCTTCGCTGCCAAGCCACCACGCGCAGGTCACCATGCCGATGGAGCCGACGTACAGCGGCGTGACCGTCAGGGTGACGCCCATGCGCGCAAACGCACCCGCCAGCTCCCAAATACCAACGAGGCACACAAAAGCGATGACGCCAACGAACGCAGGCAGCGACGTAAACAGCGGTACCGCAACTGCGGCAATCAGGACAACCGCAGTGGTAATTGCCTGCGGCAGGTTACGCCCGGCCTTCCCCGTCGACCCACTCGCGGGATGATTGTCGCGAGTGGGCCCCGGGGAAAAGACTCGGGCAAGAATCGAACGATCAGTTGATGCCATCAGATCGTCAGCAGTTCGCTTTCTTTCGTGGCGAGCATCTTGTCGATCTGCTCGGTGTGAGCCTTGGTCATGGCGTCCAGCGACTTTTCAGCGCGATCGACGTCGTCCTCGGAGGCCTCGCCATCCTTCTTCAGGCGGTCGAGCTGATCCTTGGCCTTACGGCGCACGCCACGCACGGACACGCGACCGTCCTCAGCCTTGCTCTTGGCCTGCTTGACGTATTCCTTGCGGCGTTCCTCCGTCAGGGCGGGCAGAACGACGCGCACAACGTTGCCATCGTCGGTCGGGTTGACGCCGAGGTCGGACTCGCGCAGCGTGCGGATGATCTCCTGCGTCGCGGTGCGGTCGAAGGGCGAGATGAGAACAGTACGGGCCTCGGGAATCTGGAAGCTCGCAAGCTGCTGCATCGGCGTGGGGGCGCCGTAGTAGTCAACCATCAGCTGCTCAAACATCGAGGAGGTCGCACGTCCGGTGCGAATATTCGCAAACTCGTGGCTGGCCGCGTCCACGGCCTTGTCCATCTTTTCCTCGGCTTCGAGGAGAATATCGTCGATCACTATGTGCTCCTTATAAGTCAGTGGTCTGTGAAGGTTATATCACGCCGTCACTAGGGTACCGATTTCATCGCCCATCAGCGCGCGGGTGACCGCACCGTCGCCGCCCATGCCGAAGATGCGGGTGGTCAGCCCGTTGTCGCGGCACAGCGCCAGCGCAGATCCGTCGATCACCTTCAGATCGCGGCGCAGAGCCTCCGAGTACGTCAGCGTGTCGAATCGGTGGGCATCGGGGTTCTTGTTCGGATCGTCGTCGTACACGCCATCCACGCCGTTCTTGGCAACGAGGAGTTCGTCGCAGTGAATCTCAAGGGCGCGCTGTGCTGAAACGGTGTCCGTGGAGAAGTATGGGAGGCCGGCACCTGCGCCGAAGACGACCACGCGGCCCTTTTCCAGGTGACGAATCGCTCGAAGCGGCAGGTAGGGCTCGGCAACCTGCGCCATCGTGATCGCGGTCTGCACGCGGGCGGGGACACCCGACTGGTCGATGAAGTCCTGGAGTGCCAGAGCGTTCATCACGGTACCGAGCATGCCCATGTAGTCTGCTCGCGAACGCTCGAGGCCCTCTCGCGCAAGCTGAGCGCCACGGAAGAAGTTACCGCCGCCCACGACGATCGCAACCTGCACGCCCTCGCGCACTGCCGTCGCGACCTGCTCCGCAATGTTGCGGACGACCTTGGGGTCCAGGCCAATCGATCCACCTCCGAATGCCTCTCCGGACAGCTTGAGCAAAACGCGGCGGTTCGTCGACATGACGCTTCTCCTTTGTAACGGCCCGGGAAGGGCGGAACGGTTAAGAACCATACTACCTGGTAAAAGGGAAGCGGCCCCGCCGTTCGGCGGGACCGCTCCCATTTGTCAGCAAGCTGACGACGTGGCCAGATCAGGCACCGACGTGCACGCGCACGAAGTTGGTGACCGTGGCGCCGGCCTCCTTGAGGACCTGAGCAACGGACTTCGAGGGGTCACGCGCGAAGGCCTGGTCAACGAGGCAGTTGTCCTTGTAGAACGCGTTCAGGCGGCCCTCAACGATCTTGGGAACGATGTTGGCGGGCTTGCCTTCCTCAAGCGTGATCTTCTCGAGGGTAGCGCGCTCCTTCTCGAGCACGTCGGCCGGAACCGAATCGCGATCGAGGTAGGCGGGCATGTAGGCGGCAACGTGCATCGCGATGTCGTGGGCAACGGACTTGCCGGCGGCATCGGTGACGACGAAGACGCCAACCTGCGGGGGCAGGTCGGGGTTGGTCTGGTGCAGGTAGAGGTCGACGTTCTCGCCCTCAACGCGCACGATGCGGCCAACCTGCAGCTTCTCGCCAATGATGGCGGCGAAAGCGTCCAGGCGGTCCTTGACGGTGCCCTCACCCATGGGGGAGGCGAGCAGCGCGTCCAGGTCGGCGGCACCAGAAGCGACGGCGGCGGCCAGGACCTCGTTGGAGAAGTCGATGAACTTCTGGTTCTTGGCAACGAAGTCCGTCTCGGAGTTGACCTCGACCAGCACGCCGACGGTGCCGTCGGTCTGCGCGGCCAGCAGGCCGGCGGAGGCCTGGCGGCCCTCGCGCTTGGACAGGGACTTCAGGCCCTTCAGGCGGATGATCTCGAGAGCCTTCTCGGCGTCGCCGTCGGCCTCGGTCAGAGCCTTCTTGACATCCATCATGCCGGCGCCGGTCTGCTCACGCAGCGCCTTCACATCTGCAGCGGTGAAATTCGCCATCGGATGATTCCTCTCAGTTAAAAGTTCAGTCCTGCTTGGTGGTCGACTCTTCGGCGACCTCAGCGGCGGCAGCTTCGTCAGCCTTGACCTCGCCCTCGAGGAGCTCGCGCTCCCACTCAGCCAGCGGCTCAGCAGCGGCTTCTTCGCCCTTGCCCTTGCGGACGTCGGAGCGAGCGATCAGGCCCTCGGCGACGGCGTCGGCGATCACGCGGGTCAGCAGCGCGACGGCGCGGATGGCGTCATCGTTGCCGGGGATGCGGTAGTCGACCTCGTCGGGATCAGCGTTGGTGTCGAGGATGGCGACGATCGGGATGCGCAGCTTGCGAGCCTCGGAGACCGCGAGGTGCTCCTTCTTGGGGTCGACGATCCACACGGCCGAGGGAACCTTGGTCATGTCGCGGATGCCGCCCAGGGTGCGCGAGAGCTTGTCCTTCTCGCGGCGCATCATGAGCAGTCGCGTTCGTGGTGTGACCGGAGGAGGCCGCGTCGTCGGAGTCGGGCTGCTCGAGTTCCTTCAGGCGCTGCCGACGGGTGGCAACGGTCGAGAAGTTGGTGAGCATGCCGCCGAGCCAACGGTGGTTCACGTAGGGCATGCCGACGCGCTGGGCCTGCTCGGCCACGGCTTCCTGAGCCTGCTTCTTGGTGCCAACGAAGAGCAGGGTGCCACCGTGGGCGACGGTCTGCTTCACGAAGTCGAAAGCGATGTCGATGTCAGCAATGGTCTGCTGCAGGTCGATGATGTAGATGCCGTTGCGCTCGGTGAGGATGAAGCGCTTCATCTTCGGGTTCCAACGGCGAGTCTGGTGGCCGAAGTGGACACCGGACTCGAGGAGCTGACGCATGGTAACGATTGCCATGGTTCGTCCTTTCCCCGCAAGTCGCGAGTGATCAGTGGGGTTTCCCCCGGGGTTATCGGTTTGCTGTGCGCGTTACGCACCCTGGTGCCATGACCGGCGACCATCCCCGAAGGGACCGAAGCCGCCGCGCCTCGCTCCCCTGGCGGTTTCCCGTGGGTCGCGATAATGGCACGCGAAGTCACCTGCACAGAGCAAGTGCCCGGCTATCTTACCTCACAAGTGCACACATGTCCGACACCAGGCGGATGAGACGTTGCCTACTGGATTAATCTTCGACGAGGCCGGGGCAGGTTGGCACAGAAACGCCGTCTTCGCTCGTTATCCACAGGACCAATTCCGAAGTCACCCATATCCACAGGTGCCTCACAACAGCTGGACGAACAGTGCTGCAGCTCCCAGTCTGTAGTCATGACTCCACCACAGCCGTCACGCACCCGTTTCTTCGCGGCGTCACTCATCTTCTTCGTCGTTCTCGCACTGCTTGTCCCTGATGCAGCGTACGCAGATGCAACGCCACGCGACGAGCGGTGGCAGTGGCCCACGGGCACACCGGTGCCCGTCGTCGCAGGATTCGCACCACCTGCCCACGATTGGCTGCCCGGGCGTCGTGGAGTCACACTGCAGTATCCGGCAGGCTCCCCGGTCTACGCCTGCTCCGCGGGAACGGTCACCGTCGCTGGACCGGTTGCGGGCCGCAGTGTTGTCTCAATCCTTCACAGCGTCGGAGGGCGGGACATCTGGTCGACGTACCTTCCCATCACCCCCACCGTTGTCGTCGGTGAGCACGTGGAGAAAGGTGACATGATCGGGGTCATCGAAGGGGACTCCCAGACACTGCACTGGGGGGCGAAAACTGGGCGACGAACGTACATCAACCCGATACGCATGACGCTCGGGCATCCGCGGCTGTTGCCATGGGATGACGCGCCATAACGAATGCCCAACCGCAGGAGGTGCTAGTAGTGATACAAGAATCATCGGAAGCAGTGCCAACACCTCCAGATCAGAGCGCTTACGCGCGCGGGTGTGCCCGCTGGTAGATCGCGCTGAGCCGGGCGGTATCCACGTGGGTGTAGCGCTGGGTAGTTGACAGCGACGAATGCCCCAGCATTTCTTGCACCGCGCGAAGGTCGGCACCTCCCTGCAGCAGGTGCGTCGCCGTCGAGTGCCTCAGCCCGTGGGGCGCAACGTCGTGCACACCGGCGTGTGCCGCCATCTTGTGCACCATCGAACGCACAATGCGCGGATCGATGCGTCCACCCTTATCTCCGAGGAAGAGAGCCTGTCCGCTCCGTTCTCCGGCCAACTGGGGACGGCCTCGCACGAGCCAATGATCGAGCGCATCGGCTGCGGGAGGCCCGAAGGGAACCACCCTCTCTTTGTTGCCTTTACCGACGACCCTCACGGTGAGGGCCTCACGGTTCAGGGACGAGATGTCGAGGCCGCACACCTCGGAGACGCGCAGTCCGCAGGCGTACGTCAGCTCGAGGATCGCCCAATTGCGGATCTGGGAGGCACCTCCCGCCGACGCTTCATCCCGAGCGGCGTTGAGAAGCACCCTCGCATCGGATTCGTCGAGTGGAGACGGCAGACGCTGATCGGCACGTGGAGATGACAGGAGCGCCGCGGGGTCGCTCACCAGGATTCCTTCACGCATTGCCCAGGAGGTGAAGTTGCGAATCGCGGCGGTGTGGCGCGCGATAGTCGAGCGCGCTCCCCCATCCGCGAGGGTGCGAGCCAGCCAGGAACGCACTGCGCGCTGCGTGAGCGCCTCTCGCAACTGCTCAGGGGTCGCGTCCGCGTCGAGCGAGAGGAACTCCATGAGCGAGTGAAGATCCCCGAGGTACGCGGAAACTGTGTGGGGGCTCATCCGCCGCCCAAGGCGCAGGTACTCTTCCCAGCGCTCCCCCACGTTGCCTGTCATATCGATATCCTATGGCCTGCCTCCGCCTGTTCGCGTCCAGCCACGCGTCGTTCCGGCCACTAGGCCCGCAACCGAGAGCTCCATGAGCGCGTAGTTCACTTCTTCGCGCGACAGGGCCGCGGCGACACAGATCGCTTCGACCGACGCGGGAGCACTCCGGGGAAGTGCCTCCCACACCCGACGTTGAGTCGGCTCCAGGGCATCAACCCCGTGATCGTCGTCGACGGGCATACCGAACAGAGGCTGGGTGGCGTCAACGCTCACCGGGCGCACGAGTTCGAGGGCGTCGCGCCCATCGCGGATGATCGTCGCTCCGTTGCGCGCAAGCTCGAGGCACCCCACTGACATCGGCGCGTCGACCGCGCCGGGGACTGCGCCTAGCTCACGCCCGTATTCCATGGCACGACGCGCCGTCGCAAGGGCACCGGAGCGCGCTCCGGCCTCGACAACCACGGTTGCTCCGCTCCACGCAGCGATCAGCCTATTCCGTGTCAGGAACCGCCATTTCGCTGGCCTGGCGGTTGGCGCAACCTCGGAGATCAGGGCGCCACCGCCATCAAGGACGGCGCGAAAGTCGCCACCGTGGCACGCGGGGTAGGGATTGCACACGCCCCCTGCGAGGATGCAGATCGTGCGCCCACGCGCGGACAGCGCACCCCGGTGAGCTTCTATGTCAATGCCTATCGCACCCCCAGACACCACCGTCACCCCTGCCGTAGCAACGAGTGCCGCCATGTTGCGTGCGCACCTGTTTCCCGCGCCGGTGGAAGCGCGAGCTCCCACGATAGACAGATGATGATCCGCCTGCGGAGCCTCGGGCAGGTCGCCGAGGAACCACAATCCCATTGGCTCCTCCTCCCCCAGGCATGCAAGGTGCTCTGGCCAGCGTGGATCGCCGGGTGTCATGAATCCGCCGCCCGCACGAGCGACGCGTGTCAGCTCACTGTCGATGTCAACCGAGAGGGCGCGCTGCCTCCACCGATTCCACTGCGTGTGCCAGTCAATCCTCGAGTGACGGGCAAGCGCCAACGGCGGTGCCGACCAGCTCCCGATCAGCCACGCGCGCGCATCTCGATCCCCTAAGGACTGACGAAGAATGCGTGCGCACGGATCAGCCGGCTCAGCGACGGCAGACCACCAGGCGGCCTCCCACAGTTCAGTGTCATTCATAGTGATCCGCTCCGTTCCGCAGCTGCTGCGCTGCAACAATGTGGTCAAAGGTGGGCCGAGGCGCAGCCTCGAGATCGGCGAGCGTCCATGCCAGGCGTAGCATCCGGTCGATTCCGCGCATAGACGAGTGACCGGAATCGACGAGCCGATCAAGTTGATGAATGAGAGAAGCATCGATGCCTGAGTGGTGTCGCAGCCACGCTCCCGGAAGCTGCGCGTTCATGGTCCACGGTGTGTCCTTAAGACGCGTGCGTGCCCGCGAGCGAGCCTCGATAACACGCCCACGTATCGACGCGGAATCACGTGTCTGTGTCGACGCCAGGTCCGCCCGGCTGGGGGTATGCACGTCAATGCGGATGTCCATTCGATCCAGCAACGGCCCGGACAAACGCGCGAGATACCTGCGTCGATTCATCGACGAACAGGTGCACCGACGTCCTCCGTATCCGCCTCCGCACGGGCAGGGATTTGACGCCATCACCAGTTGGAATGCGGCGGGATATCGCGCCTGAACACCGGAGCGGTGCACATGGATGACGCCCGATTCAAGGGGTTCACGCAGCGAGTCAAGGACGGAGGGAGCAAACTCGGCAGCCTCGTCCAGAAAGAGGATCCCCCCATGCGCCAGCGAGGCTGCCCCGGGGACGAGCGTGCGTGTGCCGCCACCGATCAGTGCCGGCATGGTCACCGAGTGGTGTGGGGCTTGGAATGGAGGCCGCGTCATCAGCGATATCGAGGAGGGCAACAGGCCCGCCACCGAATGCAACGAGGTGGTGACGAGAGCGGTGTCGGCGTCGAGATCTGGAAGTATCGTCGGGAGTCGGGAGGCGAGCATCGTCTTGCCGGATCCGGGCTCTCCCAGAAGAAACACGTGGTGCCCACCGGCAGCGGCAACTTCCAGAGCCGCAATTGCTTCCGGCTTACCGCGCACGTCGGCCATGTCTGCGAGGGTCGTATCACCGTCACGTTCCCCCTCGCGGTGCACACCCATCCTCCCGTGGAACGGAGCCTTCACAGCCTCTCCCCCGGCCCACGCGATCAGGTCAGCCAGATGCGCGAAGTCCAGGACATCAATGCCGCTGACCAGACGCGCTTCCTGGGCGCATGCCGACGGCACAATCACCCGGCGAACGCCCCGCGAACGCGCCGCGAGGACAGCCGGCAGCACCCCGCGCACCGGCTGAATACTTCCATCCAACGCAAGCTCACCAACGAGGACCGCATCCTCAAAAGCCACCGGTGAGACAAGGCCCGTGGCCAGAGCAATGGACGCCGCGATCGAGAGGTCAAAAGCCGACCCCGACTTCGGAATGCCCGCAGGGGACAGATTCACGGTGATGCGTTGGTCCAAGACGTCCAGGCCGCACGACTCGAACGCAGCGCGCACGCGATCGCGTGCCTCGCGCACGGAGGTGTCGAGCAGGCCGACGAGCGTGAACGCCACGAGGCCCGACCCCGCGTATGTCTCCACGTCGACAAGGTGCCCCTCGATACCGACGATGCTCATGGAATACGTGCGCGCAAGCCCCGGCCCTCTCATTGCACACCCCGCAACCACACGACCTCTGCCCCCAGAGCGCGAAGATCCACGGCCTCGTCCATGGGAGCCGGCCACGATTCCAGCATCCGCGCGTCCACGGTGATGGCGACGACGTCGATACGCACACGCGAAGCAAGATGACCGTGGGCCCTGCACCACGCACCCGTCAGCGCTCGAAGCCGCGCCACCTTGCGATGGTCGACCGACGCAAGCGCACTCCCCTTCCTGCGCCCGACCCTGGTGCGCACCTCCACGATCACGGTCCACGAACGCGACGGATCGGTCTCGTCACGCGCGATGATATCGAGCTCGCCCCGGCGACCATCACGCCAGTTAGTGTCAAGAAGGCGCAGACCAGCCTCTTCGAGCGCCAGTCGAGCGGTGTATTCGCCCGCAGCGCCAATGGCCCGACGATCGGGCCGTGTTGAGCATTCCATCATGGATCACCTCCACACCCACAGTGCGCCAACCAAGGACAGCGGCACAACGCGAAAACCGCCCCCTGTGGATAGGGAGCGGCTCGCACTATGGCCTGTGGATAACCGCGCGCGGCGGTGTCACTGAAAGTTTAGGGGATGTCGAGCTCAGGCTTGGAGAGCTCCTCGACGTTCACATCCTTGTAGGTGATGACGCGCACCGAGCGCACGAAGCGCGACGAGCGGTAGATGTCCCACACCCACGCGTCACTGAGCGTCAGTTCGAAGAACACGTCGCCGCCGACCGGGCGTGCCTGCACATCAACGTGGTTGCACAGGTAGAAACGCCTTTCGGTTTCCACGACGTACTTGAACAACCCGATGACGTCGCGGTACTCCTTGAAGAGTTCCAGCTCCAGATTGTTTTCGTAACCTTCGATTTCTTCGCTCACGCAACCATCATGCCGGGCCGCGCGCCCAGCCGAGCCACGCCACCCCGGCGCGCCCTACTTTGTGGCCTGGGTCGGCATCTTCCACGAGCGGCGGTGCTGATCCGACACGCCGAGCTCTGCGATAGCTCGGGTATGCGCGGCCGAGCCATACCCCTTGTTCGACGCCCATCCGTATCCAGGATCGTCGATCTCTTGCATGAGGTGATCGCGTGCGACCTTCGCAAGGACCGACGCCGCAGCGACGACTGCGCACGACGCATCGGCCTTGACCTGCATATGAACGGGGAGCTCACGCCCGAAGGGATCCTCCGGTCCATCAACCAAGCCGAATAGATCATCGGGAGCGGACAGCCAGTTGTGCGAGCCATCCAGGAGCACACCACCGGGCACGAGGCCATCGCTGGCAACGTCGGCAAGTGCGCGGCGCCCGGCCAAACGCAGGGCCGCGATAATACCCCACTGATCAATTTCCTGCGGCGAGGCGTAACCGACGGATGAGGCGAGCGTCCACGAGCGGACGGGCTCGACGAGTGCCTCGCGTCGACGCGCCGTCAGCGCCTTGGAGTCGGTGAGTCCTTCCGGGACGGGAGGCGCATCGATACCGATCACAGCGACGCCGACCGCGACGGGACCAGCGAGGGCCCCGCGGCCCACCTCGTCCATGCCGGCGACGGTGCCCCAGCGCTGTGCCAAGGAGACCTCAAGATCACGCGACGCGGTCGTCATGAGGCGGCGGGAACGGAGGCAAAAACTTCGTGGTGCGCGATGTCGGTCGTCCACCGGGAAGTCGGCCAGATGACGGCCTGAACGGTGCCCACAACCGACGACACCGGGACGTAGGGCGACTGCCCAGAACCCATGTGATAGCGCGAATCAGCGGAATTCGAACGATTGTCACCCATCACCCACAGGTGTCCCTCGGGAACGACCACGTCGAAGGTACGTTCACCGCAGGGCACCTGGCCGTCGGGAACATATGTTTCGTCGAGTTCAACCCCGTTGACGCTCACCTTTCCGTTCGCGCTCGTGCAGGTCACGTGGTCGCCACCGACGCCGATGACACGCTTGACGAGTGTCTGTTCGCCGCCACCCGGAATGAAGCCGGTGAACTCGCCGAGCTGGCGCAGAATCGAGGGCGATGTCGTTTGCGAGCCGCCGAGCCAGCCGAGCGTGTCGTCAAAAACAACGACGTCGCCGCGCTGAACGTTCGATGTCAAGGCATCGATGCGCGACACAGCGATGCGGTCATCTTCGACGAGCGTGTTGTGCATCGACGGGGATGGGATCCAGAAGACCTGAACGATGAATGCGCGCAGCAGCGAGGAAATGACAAGAGCCACAACGATGATGATGAGGATCTCGCGCAGCCACACAAGCGGGTTACGCCGTGCCCGAGCCTCCGCGCGGTCACGATCCCGAAGCGACGGCGAGTGCAGCGGTCCGAGCGTCGAACCTGCAGTCGGGGGCATGCAATCTCCTTGTCGTTGTGTCAACCATCCAAGGATACGGCGAGGCCCGACACCGGCGCGCGGTGTCGGGCCTTTCCGTGAAAAATGCCAAGGCTTGCGCCCGGCTGGCCTCACTCGGCCTTGCCGGAACGGTGCTCCTTGATCTTCGCGGCCTTGCCGTGACGCTCACGCAGGTAGTAGAGCTTGGCGCGGCGCACGTCGCCCTTGGTGACGACCTCGATGTGGTCGATCGTGGGGGCGTGCACAGGGAAGGTACGCTCGACGCCCACACCGAAGGAGACCTTGCGGATGGTGAACGTGGAGGACACACCGTGGCCGCGACGCGCGATCACGACGCCCTGGAAGACCTGGATACGAGAGCGGTTGCCTTCGATGACCTTGACGTGCACCTTGAGGGTGTCGCCGGCTCGGAACGAGGGGATGTCATCGCGCAGCGAAGCCGCATCAACGGCGTCCAGCTTCTGCATTTCTTCTCCTTGACGCATCTGCCGCAGGTCGGAAGCGCCTGGTTGGGCGGGTCGAACCCGCTCATTTGACGTGTGATTGTGCGCCTTGGTGTCCCCCTGCGGCAGGATGAACCGCGCACAATCTCGGCTATTATCCCACAACAAAGTACGCTGGGGCTAGTGTGAGCGCGCCTTATGCGGTGAGATCACGCACCATAACGACGTCATAGTTGGTCACTCCACCGACGTCGAAGGTTCGCGTCGAACGCTTGCGGAAGCCGTGGCGCTTATAGAAAGCCTGCGCGTTCTTATTGCCTCGGTTTGTGCCCAAGACAACGGCCTCATGCCCCATGTCGCGGGCATCGGCAACAGCGCGCTCGATCAGCGCATCCGCAACACCGCGTCCCCGCCACGCCTCGTCCACGTAGCACTTCGACAGGTACGCGCTCCCCTCATCGACGCGTCCGGGACGTACGAGGTCGCTCGGCAGCGCATCGGGTCCGACGTGGGTGAGTACGTAACCGACGAGCCCGCCCGGGACCTCGGCAACGAACAGGCGGTGACGCTTGGGATCGGAAATAAGAGCGTCAAACACGTCGGCGCTGAGCTGCGTGGCGACATGCTCCACAATCGCTTCCTGGGACAGGTTCTCCGGACAAGCATCCGGGAACGTGCGCGCCGCA
>QFCH01002295.1_pt1 | contig 27089 bp, 29 predicted proteins | sample 5346071 | NCBI WGS metagenome assembly QFCH01 (sample SAMN09062255, study PRJNA434731) | Human gut metagenome, whole genome shotgun sequencing project. | isolation source: stool timepoint B chromium assembly | host: Homo sapiens | collected 2015
CGCCCTTTATCGGATAAAGTAAAATGCATCTGCCGTTTATCCTTATCCCCCAAATTACGGACGATTAATTCTTTCTCTTCAAAGGAACGATGAGCTCTGGAGGCAATGGAGTTCCTGAAGCATCTGAATTCCGTATTCAAGGGCCGAAAGGATGGCACGGTCATCATTGCGGAGGAGTCCACTGCATGGCCAATGATTACAGGCGATCCGAAAGAGGGCGGCCTGGGATTTAACTATAAGTGGAACATGGGCTGGATGAATGATTTTACCAACTACATGCGGTGCGACCCTCTTTTCAGGAAAAACAATTATGGGGAGCTGACATTTTCCATGCTGTATGCCTACAGTGAGGATTTTGTGCTGGTATTCTCCCACGATGAGGTGGTTCACGGCAAGGGTTCCATGATTGGCAAGATGCCGGGTGAGACCCTGGAAAAGAAGGCCGAGAACCTGAGGGCTGCCTATGCCTTTATGATGGGGCATCCCGGCAAGAAGCTGCTGTTTATGGGCCAGGAATACGCCCAGACGGCTGAATGGAATGAGGGCGCGTCCCTGGAGTGGGGACTTTTGGAGTATCCTGTTCACAAGAACATGCAGGATTATGTGAAGGCGCTTAACAGGCTGTACCGTGAGCACCCGGCTCTGTATGAGATGGATTATGATCCCGATGGTTTTGAGTGGATTAACTGCAGTTACCAGAATGAGAGCATGATTATATTCCTGCGAAAGAGCAGGAAGAGTGAGGAAACCCTTCTCTTTATCTGCAATTTTGACAATATGGAGCATGAGAAATTCCGTGTGGGCGTGCCCTTCCACGGTAAGTATAAGGAGATATTCAACACTGATGCCAAAGACTTTGGCGGAGAAGGCCGGGTCAACGGGCGTGTCAAGACATCCCGGAAGCTGGAATGGGATGAAAAGGACGATTCCATTGAAGTCTATATACCGCCGATGAGCGTCAGCATCTACACATGCACGCAGGCGGAAGAATCCGAGAAGCCTGAGGCAAAGAAGCCTGGAGTTAAAAAGGCAGCAGATAAAAAGCCTGCGGCCAGAAAAGCGGCATCCGGAAAAACAGCGGCTAGTAAAACAGCGGTAAGCAAAACAGCGTCCCCAAAGAGGATAACTGCTGTGGCGCAGGAGACAGAAGGCGCTGCAGTTGCAAAGGATGTACAGAAGCCTATGGCTGCGTTCAAGGCAGGGCAGAAGCAGATAATCACAACCAAGGAAGAGCAGAAGCAGATAGGCACGTCCAGGGAAGAACAGAAGCAGATAGGCACGACCAAGGAAGAGAAGAAGCGGATAGGCACGACCAAGGAAGAGAAGAAGCAGATAGGCACGACCAAGGAAGAGAAGAAGCAGATAGGCACGTCCAGGGAGGTGCAGAAGCAGATAGGCACTTCCAGGAAGAAGCAGGAGCAGATAGGCACGACCAAGGAGGAGCAGAAGCAGATAGGCACATCCAAGGAAGAACAGAAGCAAATAGGCACATCCAAGGAAGAGCAGAAGCAGATAGCCACGTCCAAGGAGGAGCAGAAACAGCTAGGCACTTCCAGGAAGAGGCAGGAGCAGATAGCGACGTCCAAGGAGGAGCAGAAACAGATAGGCACTTCCAGGAAGAGGCAGGAGCAGATAGCCACGTCCAAGGAGGAGCAGAAGCAGATAGGTACTTCCAGGAAGAAGCGTGAGCAGATTGGCACGTCCAAGGAAGAACAGAAACAGATCAGCACGTCCAAAAAGAGCCGGAAGCAGATCGGGACAGCTAAGAAGAACCAGAAGCAGATAACCGCTTCAAAAACCGAAGGCAGTGAAACAAAATAGGTGATTGGGAATAACTGGAGCGCAAGGCCGGGGGCTTTGCGCTCCCTGTTATTATATGGTATAATGGCGAAAGACACTGACCGGACCATGGGCATTCCAGGAGGGATGGCAGGGTGAAGGATGCTTGATACGGTTACGCAGAGCGCAAATTGGACAAACAGCCGGAAGAAAGCAGGTTTCAGACACATTCTGGTGCGATTGGGGTGGGGTATGTTTTCTTATATTAAAAATCAGTGGCTTTCAATCTCGTTGAAGAAAAAGCTGGGTGCATTTTCCGTGGTTGTCATTTTGGTAATGGGTCTGTCCATTGCCTTCAATATGCTGGTCATGAATTTTTCCCTGGAGAGTTTTAACGTGATACTCAATGACAATTCCCTCTGCTATGATGTGCAGGAGTCCATGGAGCAGGAAGCGGATGCCTTTGAACTCTATGTGAGGGAGAGGTCATGGGAGAATGCAAAGCAATACAGGCTGGCCTGTTTTAAGACGGAGAGCAGTCTGGAGGCCCTGCCCTTTGACTATGATGTCATTGGGCCTGAGCGGTATGCAAGAACGTGGAATATTAAGAATGGCTATGAAGGCTACCAGACATTCCGGGACCAGGTCCTCCACATGGACCAGTCGGATGAAGGGTTTGTGGAGCAGCTGTACAGGGTATATGGAATGCAGGGGTATCTGCAGACGTATGCCAGAAGACTGATGCAGTCTACCCTGAAGGAGGGAAAGCGCAGCTACCAGGAAAAGGTTCCTCTCCTCTATGACCTTCCCTACATGATTATGGCCTGTTCCGTCCTGATGATTATTACGGTTATCTGTCTGACCAAGCTTCTGTCCAATACCCTGATTGCCCCCATGGTAAAGCTGGCCCACAGCTCCAGGGAGATAGCGAGAAATGATTTCGGCGGTGAGGACCTGGTGGTGGAGAACCGGGATGAGATGGGAGAGCTGGTACAGGCATTTAATAAGATGAAACATGCCACAGAGGGGTATATCAATACCCTGAAGGAGAAAAATGAGATGGCGGAGCGCCTCCACAAGGAGGAGGTGGAGCGCATTGAAATGGAGAAACGTCTGGACGCAGCCCGTCTGGAACTGCTTAAGAGCCAGATTAATCCCCATTTCCTGTTTAATACCCTGAATATGATATCCTGTATGGCTAAACTGGAGGAAGCCCAGACCACAGAGCGGATGATATCCAGCCTGGGAAATCTCTTCCGCTATAATCTTAAGACCTCGGAGCAGATTGTGCCCCTGGAGCGGGAGCTTAAGGTGGTGCAGGACTATATGTACATACAGCAGATGCGTTTTGGCAGCCGTATCAGCCATGACCTTAGGGTGGAGGTGGACGGCAGCGAGACCATGATACCGGCTTTTACCCTTCAGCCGCTGGTGGAAAATGCCATCATACACGGCATAGCCAGGAAGGAGGAGGGAGGGAGGATATTTTTAAGGATATGGAAGCGGAAGGACAAGATAGTCATTTCCCTGGCTGATACCGGTGTGGGGATGGAGGAAGAGGCGCTCAAAAGGCTTATGGATGCCCTTAAGGGACACCGGACAGCCAGGGTGGGAATTGGGCTGGGGAATATATATCAGAGGATTAAATCCATGTACGAGGATGGGGATTTGAGAATCTACAGCAAGGCAGGCAAGGGGACCGTGGTACAGATTATCCTGCCTGCCGCCCGGGAAGAGGACTATCAGAAGATATAAGGGGGGAACGGATGTTGCGTTTACTGATTGCGGATGATGAGATGATTGAGAGGCAGGTCCTTTATAAGACGCTGCAGAAAAATCTGGGGGACAGGTGCCGGATTTTCCAGGCAGCCAACGGCAGGGAAGCCCTTAAGATCTATGAGGAAGAGAAGATACAGATTGCCATTCTGGACATCGAGATGCCGGGCATAAACGGCATAGAAGCTGCCCAGCAGATCCGGCAGGCCGACAAGGACTGCTGCATCATATTCCTGACAGCCTTTGACGAGTTCTCCTATGCAAAAAAGGCCATCACGGTAAGGGCCCTGGATTACCTTCTGAAGCCTTACGACGAGGAGGAACTGATGTTAGTGGTGGAGGAAGCCATGCATATTGCAGGGGAACACCGGCAGGATGAAGGGGATGGGGATGAAAATGAAAATGAGATTCCTGCGCCGCCAGACACAGAGGAGCCGGAGGACGGAGGACATGCCCGTCTGTCAAAGGTTACATCCTTAATCAGCCAGTACATACATGAGAATTATATGTTTGACATTTCCATGCAGGATGCCGCAAGGGCCATGAATTATTCAGAGGCCTATTTCTGCAAGCTGTTCAAGCAGTGTTTTGACCAGAATTTCACATCCTACCTGACACAGTACCGGATAAAGGAGGCCAAGAAGATGCTAAGCCAGCCAACGGTCAATGTGAAGGAGATTGGAAGGGCAGTGGGCTATGGGGATTCCAATTACTTTGCAAAGGTGTTCAAGCGCATAACGGGACAGAGCCCCACAGAATACAGATTGTCTATTTTCCAGAAGGGATAAAGATTGTATAAAGACCATATATGTGATATTTGCATAAATGGATGGGAGAAACAAGTTAAAATCCTACTATGATTCACAAAAATTTACTATGTTCAGAAACGCAAAATACTCTTATAATAAAATCAGTGTTAAGAAAACATAAAAATATCATGTGAAAGCATGAAAAAAGTATTAAGAGGAGGACACGTTTCATGAAAAAAAGATGGATTAGTACCGCGTTGTGTGCAGCAATGGTAGCCGGCTCCCTGGCAGGCTGCGGCTTAAAGAGCCCTGATGCAACCACAGCGGCTCCCGCAGCAACTGAGGCACCTACAGAGGCCGCAAAGGCAGAGGGGGATGCTGCTGAGGAGTCAAAGACAGAAGCAGCTGATACCGAGGCAGCAGCTGATACCAGCGACATGCCTGAGGTCACTCTGGTTATGGCAGAGGTTAACCCGTTAGACACCATTGTGGGACAGACTGATACCAAATTTAAGGAGACTGTTGAGGAACTGTCCGGCGGCAAGATTAAGATTGACCTGCAGGCCAGCGGTGTACTTGGTTCAGAGAACGACGTTCTGGATACCATGCTTGGCGGCGGCGGCACCATTGATATTTCCCGTATTTCCGCATTTGCCCTGACAAGCTACGGCGCTGAGAAGTCCGTGCTTCTGTCCATTCCTTATACATTTGCAAACCGTGACCACTTCTGGAAGTTTGCTGACAGCGAACTGGCTCCTGAATTCCTCATGGAACCTCATGACAACGGACTTGGCGTAAGAGGCCTGTACTACGGCGAGGAAGGCTTCCGTCACTTCTTCACAGTTAAGGAAGTTAAGGGCTTAGACGACTTAAAGGGCATGAAGCTGCGTGTGTCCAATGACCCGATTATGAATGGTATGGTGGAAGGCCTCGGCGCAAGCCCAACGGTTGTTTCCTTCAACGAACTGTACTCCGCACTTCAGACCGGTGTTGTGGACGGTGCTGAGCAGCCAATCGCAAACTACAAGTCCAACGCATTCCAGGAAGTTGCACCAAACCTGATTCTGGACGGCCATACACTGGGCGCAATCCAGGTTATCATCACAGATGAAGCATGGGATAAGCTGACAGAAGAGCAGCAGAACATCCTGATGGAAGCCGGCAAGGTTGCATCCCAGTTCAACAGAACCATTTCTGAGGAAGCTGAGAACAAGGTGCTTGAGGAATTAAAGGCCGATGGCATCAACGTGGTTGAGGTTCCTGATATCAAGCCATGGCAGGATGCTTGTAAAGGCATCATCGAGTCTTCTACAAAGGACCAGGCTGAACTGTATCAGCAGATTCTTGACATGAACAAATAATAAACGGCAATCAGACAGGCACAGGGCAAATGAATAAACTCTGTGCCTGTAGTTTTTGAAAGGGGAATCAATATGCCTGCAATATTTCAAAAGATTGATAAAATCAGGCCTGCATATGATATGACATACAGGGTTGTACTGTTCCTTTGCAAGCTGCTTCTGGTAGTGGATATCCTTATCACCACCATGGCTGTGGCAGGAAGGTACATTTCGTTCATTCCCGATCCTGCGTGGAGTGAAGAGGTTGTTCTGACCTGCATGTCCTATATGGCAGTGCTATCGGCAGCTCTTGCCATCAGAAGAGGCGCCCATATCCGCATGACCGCATTTGACCGGTATCTGCCCGCCAAGGTGGTAAAGAGCCTTGATATCATCGCTGACCTGGCAGTGCTTGCGCTGGCGGTAATCATGATTACAGTGGGCTGGAAGTATGCAACAGGAATCGGATCCAAAGGTACCTATGTGAGCATGCCCAAGGTTTCCAGGTTCTGGATGTATTTCCCGGTGCCTCTGGCCGGCGTGGCCATGCTGGTTTTTGAGGTAGAGGCCTTATACAATCATGTTAAGAGTTTCTTTGTAAAGGAGGGGATGGAGTAATGGATGCAAATAGCATGGCAATTCTGGTTTTGCTGGGCAGCTTCTTCCTGATGGTATTCTTACGGTTCCCCATCGCTTATGCGGTGGCGCTTTCATCTGTGTTCTGCCTTTTGTTCCAGGGACATAACCTGACTACCATCTGCCAGCAGATGGTAAAGGGAATCAGCTCCTTCAGCCTGATGGCAGTTCCCTTCTTTATCACCATGGGATGCCTGATGGGTTCCGGCGGTATTTCCGAAAAGCTGATTGCACTGGCCAATGCATGTGTGGGCTGGATGCGGGGCGGCATGGCAATGGTTAATATTGTCGCTTCTTACTTCTTTGGCGGTATCTCAGGTTCTGCTTCTGCAGATACGGCTTCTCTTGGTTCCATCCTGATTCCCATGATGGTGGACCAGGGATACGATGACGATTTCTCAACAGCAGTAACCATCACTTCATCCTGTGAGGGACTGCTGGTGCCTCCCAGCCACAATATGGTTATCTATGCCACCACGGCAGGCGGTATCTCCGTGGGAAGCCTTTTCCTGGCAGGATATATACCGGGAGCACTGCTGGCCGTAACGCTGATGATAGGATCCTATATCATTTCCGTTAAGCGCAATTACCCTAAGGGCGAGAAGTTCAGCATCATCAACCTGATTAAGCAGCTGAGTGTTTCCTTCTGGGCTCTGGCAGCTGTGCTGATAGTTGTATTCGGCGTGGTGGGCGGTGTGTTTACGGCCACAGAGTCCGCAGCAGTTGCTGTTATCTACAGCCTGATTGTCAGCGTGTTTATCTACAGGGGACTGGACTGGAAGGGCGTATGGAGAGTCCTGGGAGACAGCGTGGACACCCTGTCCATTGTAATGATTCTCATTGCCACATCCAATATTTTCGGATTCTGCCTGACCCAGCTGCATGTGCCTATCCTGGCCGCCAGCGCAATCACCGGCATGACCAATAACCCCATTATTCTGGCCCTGCTGCTGAACCTGATTCTTCTGGTGCTCGGATGTATCATGGATATGGCGCCAATCATCCTGATTGCAACCCCTATCCTGCTGCCTATCGCCACATCCATTGGTCTGGACCCGATTCAGTTTGGTATCATGGTAGTGCTTAACTGCGGTATCGGACTTCTGACACCTCCTGTTGGCGCTGTTCTGTTCATTGGCTCTGCGGTTTCCAAGGTGCCCATGGAGCGGGTGGTTAAGGCTACGCTTCCATTCTATGTGTGTATGATTATCACCCTGCTGCTGATTACCTTTATTCCGGCTGTCAGCATGTGGCTTCCATCTGTACTGGCCCACTAATAAATGAATACCGGAAAGCAGTTTATCATGTTATAATGAAAGTTCAGAGTGGCGGCCATGTCGCCACTCTGTTAAGATTCAGGACATCCGTACAAGGAGCATATGAATGAGATACAAATACACATACAGGACAACGGCGCGGGATTTATGGCAGCTTTCCATGTATTATATATACGGTTCGCTGGCAGGACTTTGTAATATCATATTTACAGTGGCGGCATTTGCCTTGGGATTCTCCAGGTGGGACCAGGCCCAGGGGATCGTGAGGTGTCTCATTGTGCTGGGGTGCTGCCTTTTTACAGTTATCCAGCCGCTTATGATTTATGCCAAGGCAAAGAAGCAGGCGGCGGGGATTACCCAGGACACCCAGGTTTCTATTGACGACAACGGGCTTTACATCCGGGTGGGCGATGACACGTCGCAGCTGCCGTGGAAGTCGGTAAAAAGGATATCCAGGAAACCTGCCATGATTATCATATTCAGCGATACCACCCATGGATTTATATTTACAAACCGTGTGCTTGGAAATGAGAAAGAAGAATTTTACCGTTATGCCTCCTCTAAGGTGGAAGGCAGGAATGTGCATAATTAAAGGACAGGCCCTCCTTGACCGGGTCTGGTAACTGGGGTATGATATATGCGAAGGGAGGGACGGCTGCTTGAGAAAAAATGTGATTTACCTCATGGGCTGCGCCGCTGTCATGATTCTGGCCGCGTCCTGTGCAGGCAGAAGCAAGGACAGCACGGCGCAGAAGACAGTTCCGGAGTTCGTCCTGACATATGCTGAGAATCAGGCGGAGGATTATCCCACCACCCAGGGAGCTTATAAATTTGCAGAGCTGGTATATGAACAGACCGGGGGCAGGGTGGAGATACAGGTCAATGCGGGCGGTGTTCTCGGAGATGAGAAAACAGTGATTGAACAGCTTCAGTTTGGCGGGGTGGATTTTGCCAGGGTATCCCTGTCGCCCCTGGCTGAGTTTGTGCCCAAGCTGAATGTACTTCAGATGCCCTATCTGTATACAGGAAGAGAGCACATGTGGAAGGTGTTAGAGGGGCCCATTGGCACGGATTTCATGAATTCCTTCGGCGGTTCCAGCCTGGTGCCGCTGTCCTGGTATGATGCAGGCGCCCGTAATTTCTACAGTACGGCCGGGCCCATTGAGTCCCTGGACGACATGAAGGGGCTTAAAATCAGGGTCCAGGAATCTGAACTGATGATGGATACGATTCAGGCTCTGGGTGCCACGCCGGTGCCCATGGCTTTTGGGGATGTATATTCAGGCCTGCAGACAGGGGAGATAGACGGGGCCGAGAACAACTGGCCTTCCTATGAGTCCACCAGGCATTATGAGGTAGCCAAATATTTCACCCTGGATGAACACACCAGGGTTCCGGAGCTCCAGCTGGCAGCCCAGTCCACCTGGGATAAGCTGCCCGAGGAATACAGGAACATTATACGGGATTGTGCACAGAAATCAGCCCTGTATGAGCGTGAACTGTGGGATGAGCGTGAGAAGACCTCAGAGGACAGGGTCAGGAGAGCCGGATGCGTGGTGACGGAGCTGGATGCCAGGGAGAAAGAACGGTTCCAGGAAGCCGCGGCCCCTATGTACGAAAAATACTGTTCTGAATATGTGGATATTATTGACGATATCATGGACGCGGGCAGACAGTGACAGGCTTCAGATTGGACAGGTATAGAAATGAATTAGAATATAGAGCAAAAAACAGACCATGGTCCGTGCAGTGGATCCATGGTCTTATTTTGATTGATTTTTACAGATAGACTCAGATAAGTGTCAGCCCAGGGGTACGATGGTGACATTATCCCCCGAACCGTTATCAGGAGACGGTGCCTGTGATGCCTGGGTAGGTGATGGTGCCTGCGGCGCCTGAGTGGGAGACGGTGCCTGTGACGACTGAGTAGGCGATGGCGTCTGGGGGTCGGCGGGAGACAGGGCAGCTGTTGTGGCCGCGGTGGATTCTGCGGCTTTAGTGGTTTCTGCGGCCTTAGTGGTCTCCTTGGCTTTGGTGGTTTCCTTGGCCTTGGTGGTTTCCTTGGCCTTGGTGGTTTCCTTGGCCTTGGTAGTCTCCTTGGCCTTGGTGGTCTCCTTGGCCTTGGTGCTTTCTTTGGCCTTGGTGCTTTCCTTGGCCTTGCTGGTTTCCTTATCCGTGCCCGAACCTTTGGAGCTGCTGCCGTTAGTGCCGTTGGTGCCGTCTGAAGGGAATTCCTTGTCACGGCCGCTGAGGTCTATGCCGTCTTTCACGCTGAAATAGGAGCCTTTTATGGTATTGCCCGCGTAATCCGCCACAAACACTACAAGAGTCTGGGTATCCATGGGGAAGGTAATCTCTCCGGATTCTTTATTAATATGGCTGGGTTTGACAGTCTTTTCCTCTTCATCCGTGGCATAGACAGCATCAAAGTTAATACCGGACTGGCTGTCCTCCGCTGTAATGGTTAGAATGCCGTTTTCCATCACATAATCTTCCTGTATGGTAGGCGCCATATCGTCCAGGGCTTGAATGGTGTCAGACAGTCTGGCAGACATTCCGTTCCATCCCTTCACATATATCTGCAGGGTTCCGTTGCTGGTCAGGGTGGCAGTGTAGACTCCCTTTTCCTTTTCCATTTCAAGGGGCTGGGATTCCATGGTGACGCTGGTTTCGCGTATGGGGAGAAGGGAACGTATGCGGATGGATATATCCACGCTGCGGTAATCCCTGGTGTCAGATACATCATACTCTATCTTGGGTTTGGATGTGGCCACAATGAATATGACCAGATTGATTAGGATAAAGGGGAGTATGTAGAATACCAGGGTATGCAGTTTTCTGTTATCGTTCCATGAACGTTTATTATAGGTGTTGCGTTTTGTGCTTCTGCCGCGGTTGCCGCCGTAAGAACCGGAAGCACGTTCGCTGCGGGGAGCCGAATATGACGAATGACGATCCATGAATTATCCTCCTTAAGTATTGCGGAAAAAATACTTCTATAGCATATCAGAAATTCTCTTTTCTTACAAGTTTAACTTGGAAAATGGCAAAGATTCCACAATACCCTTCAAAATGCCGCTTGAATATGTTATGATAGGTATGATTCCTGACATCAAAGGGAGAGGTACATAAGGAATATAAATAGTGCTATCACAGAAGGAGTAAGACCTATGATTGGAGAAGCGGCTGCGTTTGCAGATAAAGCCCACAAGGGAGCTTTCAGAAAGGGCACGAAGATTCCGTACATCACGCATCCCATGGAGACGGCAGTGATTGTGTCCGCCTTTACGGATGATGAGGAAATCATTGCGGCAGCACTGCTCCATGATGTTATGGAGGATGCAGGAGTTACCAGGGAAGAGCTGGAGGACGCGTTTGGTCCCAGAGTAGCGGATCTGGTAGTGGATGAGAGCGAGGATAAAAGCCGCAGCTGGCAGGAGAGAAAGACCCGTACGGTCAGGCATCTCTGCACGGCTTCCAGGGAGATTAAGATATTGGCTCTGGGGGACAAGCTCAGCAACATGCGCTGTACGGCCAGGGATTATCTGGTGGTGGGCGATGCCATATGGCAGCGGTTTAATGAGAAGGATAAGCAGAAGCATGCCTGGTACTATTGGGGGATAGCCCATGCTCTGAAGGAGTTGGAGGACCACCTGTATTTCAAGGAATATGTGATGTTATGCAGGACCGTGTTCGGTGAGGATGTTATTTCCTCAAATAAAGACATGATGCGAGGAGAATGTGAATGATCAGATTTGGGAAAAAGTCAAAGATTCTGGCTGCTGTCTTGGCAGCCGGAATTATTTTAAGTATGCAGGGAATGACGGCATTTGCCGGCAGCACAGGGGTAGGTGCGGTTAAGTCGGCCCAGACAGGTCCGGGTGTGGCAGCACAGAATGACAGCCAGACAGGCCAGCCGGAGGGACAGACAGTACAGCCGGAGGGGCAGAACGGCCAGACAGGCCAGGCGGAAGGCCAGACAGTACAGCCGGAGATCCAGACAGGCCAGCCAGAGGGACAGGCAGGCCAGCCGGAAGGCCAGACAGGCCAGGCCGAGGGACAGACAGCTCAGCCGGAGGGACAGGTAGCCCAGCCGGAAGGCCAGGCAGTACAGCCGGAGGGCCAGGAACAGAGCGCACAGCCGGTCCCGGGCCAGGAACCTCTCCAGGTAAATTACAGCGCTTTTATATTGCAGCAGGGATGGAGCGCGGTCACGGCTGATAACAATTTGTGTTCAGCCCCGGTCAACTCATGGGTCACTGCCGTAAAGGCTAATCTGATTCATATTCCGGACGGTACACAGGTGGGCATTCGCTACCAGGTGAATCTGAGCGGTACGGGTTGGCTCTCCTGGGCGGAGGACGGAGCTGAGACAGGAGGAACAGAAGGCGTCATGCCTCTGGAATCCATACGTATGGAACTGACAGGCAGCGGCGCAGCCGCATATGATTTATACTATAAAGTACTTCAAAACGGCGCCTGGACAGACTGGGCGGCCAATGGTGCGTCCGCCGGACAGGAGGGTGCAGGCCTCAGGGTGGACGGCATACGGGCTTCCATTACGGCTAAGGGTGCAGGGATTCCTGCGGATCCGGTGGTTTCCCATGGGATTGACCCGTCCAGGCCTATGATTGCCCTTACATTTGATGACGGACCCAAGACATCCGTGACCAGCCGGATACTGGACAGCCTGCAGGCCAATGGAGGAAGGGCAACATTCTTCATGCTGGGCTCCAATGTGAACGCCAATGCAGGGGTAATCAGGCGCATGGCGGACCAGGGATGTGAGGTTGCCAACCACACCCATGACCACAAATATCTGACCAAAATCGGTGCTGAGGGAATTGTAAGCCAGGTGGGGTCCACCAACCAGAAGATCCAGGCTGTCTGCGGCGTATCACCGGTCCTCATGCGCCCGCCGGGCGGATATATTGATGGGGCGTCCCTTAACGTGCTGGGTTCCATGGGTATGCCTGCCATCATGTGGTCTATTGATACCAGAGACTGGCAGCACAGGAATGCGCAGAGGACCATAGACACTGTGCTGAGCCAGGTTAAGGATGGGGATATCATACTGATGCATGATATCTACAGTACAACAGCAGATGCGGCGGTGGTGCTGATTCCGGAACTGACAGCGCGGGGATATCAGCTGGTGACAGTAAGCGAGCTGGCGGCCTACAGGGGAGGAATCGTTCCCGGACACAAGTACAGCCAGTTCAGACCGTGATTCGGCTGACCATGCAGCGGCAGATAAATTTGAGACGGTATTCCTTCTATCGGAGAGGGGGTACCGTCTTTTTGTCCGTCTTTCTGTCAATGGGGGCCGGGTACTGATTGAGCGTCCCGGCATATAAGTCCCGGCATATAAGTCCCTCCATATGAGATGAATAATATGGGAATTACCCTTGATTCTTGTTCTCAGGTTATGTATAATAAGACCACAGATTGTTTTCTTCAGACATCTGGCTGTGCGTCTGCACAGAGGCGGGGTTTTTATTCTGAAACCCGTGTTTCCCATTTTAACAGGCAGTTTTTATTTGTGCACATTGACATATTCATATGATTTGTATACTGTTCTCCGGCAGTTAGTAAAATGGCAGATAGCCGGGAGGAATGCTTATGGCAGATAGAGGGAAAGGAATACCGTTGGAAAAACGGATAAATATAAGTGGAAAAATGGGCAGGGCTGTGTTTGCTGTGACTGCCGTGACGGCAGCTGTATTCTGGCTGTCAGGCAGTGCGGGCGGCCATGGAGGCGCAGGAACCGAAGGACGGGGAACGTTATGGCGCAGAGCTTCGGATCACCAGGGACGCGGAGACGGAAGAGGACGGGGGAATCCGGGAACCGGCTGACCGGTATTGGGACGGTAATGGAAAGGAGTACCGGCTGGATTCCTGGGAGATAGTGACAATTCCGGGACAGGATGTCAGCCGGCATCTGGAGCGGAAGATGGTGTATACCGGTGTGGAAGGGGCTGAAGAGATTCCCGGGTCCATTTCCCAGAAGGAGGATGTAGCGGGAAATCAGGCAGAGGGAATCCCTATTCCTCAGGAAAAGCCGGATTGTAAGAGAGGAGTGGCAGGATGGATTTGCGGCGCCCGTCACCTTTCACGCCTATGGTGCGGATGAATACCAAGGAGGCTCCCTGGTTATACCGGGGGACGCGGTTTTAGAGACCTGTGTGTCCATGGGAGGGCAGCTGCTGGAGTTTATGGGCCTGTCTCCCCTGGAGTACCGCATACTTTTTGCAGACTGGTCAGGGGAGTCATACGAGGATGAGGAGGGGAGAATGTGCCGCCAGGCCATGGTCTGGGGTCAAAAGCTCCTTAGGGACTATGAGGCCGAATATGAAGGGAGAAGTCAGCTGGACAAAACCGGAAACCCGGGAACTGGAGATGGTTTACAGGCAGATCCCTGAGGTTTCTCCCGCAGCTTTGCAGACAGTTCAGGGGGCAGACCATGTACCTGTACCGGAGATTCAGGGTGAGGAACCGGTGGGGAATCTCTGGTACTGGGTACGCAGCGGTTTTGTCATAACAGTGGGGGCCGGACTCATAGGCATAGGCGTGGGACTGCTGGCTCTTTTGGCAGTGTGGTACAGGCAGAACCGGCGGGAGCACCGAAGAAGATGCCTGCCCCGCATAAAAGGTTGAGCCCTGCGGCTCAGGTATGATATACTTTACATAACAAGGGAGGGATAAACTCCCGTAAGAAAAGGAGAACAGATATGACAAATCCTGTGTATGACAAGCTGAGAAACTGCTATGACAGCATAAAGGATAAAATTCCCTTTGAACCTAAGGTGGCACTGGTGCTGGGGTCCGGCCTTGGCGACTATGCGGAGCAGCTGGAAATCCGGGGTACCATTGATTACCATGATATAGAGGGATTTCCGGTATCTACGGTACCCGGACATAAGGGCAGGTTTGTGTTCGCCCGCATAAATGAGGTTCCGGCCGTACTGATGCAGGGGCGTGTCCATTATTATGAGGGCTATCCCATGTCAGATGTGGTCCTGCCTGTCCGGCTTATGAAGCTTATGGGAGCGCAAATCCTCTTCCTGACCAATGCGGCCGGCGGAGTCAATTATGATTATGGGGCAGGGGATTTTATGCTCATAAAGGACCAGATATCCTGCTTTGTTCCCCTCACCCGCTGGTGGGGCCGAACCTGGAGGAGCTGGGACCAAGGTTTCCCGGACATGAGCCATATATACGATGAGGATCTGAGGGACATCATCCGTTCCACTGCTCTTGAGCTTGGTATCAGGATACAGGAGGGGGTCTATGTGCAGCTCACAGGACCTGCCTATGAAAGCCCGCATGAGGTGAAAATGTGCAGGATACTGGGCGGGGATGCAGTGGGTATGAGTACGGCCTGCGAGGCAGTGGCGGCCAATCACATGGGGATGAAGATATGCGGTATATCCTGTATATCCAATCTGGCCTGTGGTATGACAGACGTTCCTTTGTCCCACAAGGAGGTCCAGGAGGCGTCGGATAAAATGGCCCCTCTCTTCAAAAAACTGGTATCAGAGTCCATCAGAAAACTGGGGCGTATTTAAACTTTTATGAAAAATTAAAGAAAAAGACATAGTAAAATAGTGTTTTTCGTAGTAATATGTAACGTGGACAAAGGCAGGGGGAATATGCTGCCCGTCCTGGCATAGTATATGACATATCATGATTTAGAAAAGAGGAGATTATTATGAAGAGACACTATTTGGCAGTTGCAGTCCTGGCACTTGCATTGGGGATGACAGCTTGTTCTTCCGGCAATAAAGAAACTACAGCGGCCCCAACTACTACAGCAGCACAGACTGAGACAGAGAAAGCGGCAGAAGCAGAAGACGATATGGAACTGGAATACTTCTATGGTTTTGTGGGAGAGGTAGCTGATAAGGTGGTTACCGTTAAGGACGACGAAGGCAAAGAAGTGAAGTTTGATGTATCTGAGGCTAAGATTGAAGGCGCAGATGCCATTGGAGAAGGTGATGAGGTAGAGGTTGCCTACGCAGGTGAGCTTTCCGCAGACACCACCAAGGCAAAATCAGTGGATATCGTTACATCTGCAGCAGCAGAGGCAGCGGAAGAGGCAGCCGCTGAGGAGGATGACATTGTCACAGGAACCGTAGAGAAAGCAGACGACAATACCCTGACCCTGACCACGGACGAGGGTACATATACCTTTAACACCAAGATTGCGCAGAAGGTATCCAAGGACGGCATCAAGTCCGGCGTACAGGCAGATGTGACCTACTACGGGGACCTGGAAGACGAGACCGACAAACCGGTGGCCACCAAAATTGTGACCGAGGATGCCATGGACTCAGAAGACGCTAAGATCAATACTCTTTCCGGCAAGGTGGCAGAAGTTGGGGCGGATTATGTGGTCATCGACACAGCGGACCCGGAGAATACCCTGTTTACCTTCCTGGGAAAAGAAGGCATGTTTGACAAACTGAAGGTTGGGGATACCGCAACTGTTATCTACGAGGGAACCCTTACAAACAAGACAATTACAGCTACCGGCGTGAAGTAGAGAAGATGCAGCTGGCCGCGGCACAGACAGATAAGGACTGTGCCGCGGCATTTTTTATTTAAAATAATTAGCACTCGACCCTTGACAGTGCTAACAACATGTGTTATAGTACGACTAGAACAAAGATGACAAAGCACAATTCCGTAGGCCGCTGCTTCCGGAGGATACACACAGGCATTCTGGTCAGAGGCGGCAGAGAAGAAAGGGGAATGGGCAATGAATATTAATAAATTTACTCAGAAGTCAATGGAAGCAGTTCAGAACTGTGAGAAGCTGGCATATGAATACGGAAACCAGCAGATTGATGAGCAGCACCTTCTGTACAGCCTGCTGACCCTGGAGGACAGCCTGATTCTTAAGCTGATTACCAAGATGGGAATACAGGGAGATATGTTTTCCAATGAGGCAAAGCAGGCAGTGGAGCGTCTGCCCAAGGTAAGCGGCAGCGGCCAGCTTTACATCAGCAGTGATTTGAATAAGGTACTCATAAGCGGAGAGGACGAGGCAAAGGCCATGGGTGATGAATATGTATCCGTGGAGCACTTGTTCCTGTCTCTTTTAAAGCATTCCAATAAGGAAATCAAGGCATTATTCAAGTTATATAATATAACCCGTGAGACATTTCTTCAGGCACTGTCCACAGTAAGGGGCAACCAGAGGGTGGTCAGCGATAATCCTGAGGCCACCTATGATACATTAGCCAAATACGGATATGACCTGGTGGAGCGGGCCAGGGACCAGAAGCTGGACCCGGTTATCGGCCGTGACAGCGAGATTCGTAATGTTATCCGTATCCTCTCCCGTAAGACGAAGAACAACCCGGTGCTTATCGGTGAGCCCGGCGTGGGCAAGACAGCCGTGGTGGAAGGTCTGGCCCAGAGAATCGTGCGGGGGGATGTTCCGGACGGACTGAAGGATAAGAAGCTCTTTGCCCTGGACATGGGAGCCCTGGTGGCGGGAGCCAAGTACAGGGGTGAATTTGAGGAACGGCTGAAGGCTGTGCTGGAAGAGGTAAAAAAGAGCGACGGGCAGATTATTTTGTTTATTGATGAGCTGCATACCATTGTGGGTGCAGGAAAGACAGAGGGGTCAATGGACGCGGGCAATATGCTAAAGCCCATGCTGGCCAGGGGAGAGCTTCACTGTATCGGCGCCACCACACTCAATGAGTACCGCCAGTATATAGAGAAGGACGCTGCGCTGGAACGAAGATTCCAGCCGGTGATGGTGGATGAACCCACGGTGGAGGATACTATCTCCATACTGAGGGGACTTAAGGAGCGCTATGAAGTATTCCATGGAGTGAAGATAACAGACTCTGCTCTGGTGAGCGCAGCCACCCTGTCCGACCGGTATATTACCGACCGTTTCCTGCCTGATAAGGCCATTGACCTGGTGGATGAAGCCTGCGCCATGATTAAGACTGAGATGGATACCATGCCTGCGGAGCTGGATGAGATGTCCAGGAAAATCATGCAGATGGAGATAGAGGAAGCAGCCCTTAAGAAGGAAACAGACCGTCTGAGCCAGGACCGCCTGGCGGATCTCCAGAAAGAGCTGGCTGAGCTTCACGATGAGTTCGCGTCTAAAAAAGCCCAGTGGGAGAATGAAAAGGCCAGTGTGGACCGTCTTTCGTCCCTCAGGGAAGAGATAGAGAGTGTAAACAGGGAGATTCAGGACGCACAGCAGAAGTATGACCTGAATAAAGCGGCAGAGCTGCAGTATGGCAGGCTGCCGGAGCTCCAGAAGGAGCTGCAGGCGGAAGAGGAACGCATACGCAATGAGGACTTAAGCCTTGTGAGGGAGAGCGTTTCAGAGGATGAGATTGCAAGAATCGTATCCAAATGGACCGGAATTCCGGTTGCCAAGCTGACAGAGAGTGAGAGAAGCAAGACCCTGCATCTGGATGAGGTTCTTCATAAACGTGTGGTGGGCCAGGATGAAGGCGTGCAGCTGGTAACCCAGTCCATCATCCGTTCCAAGGCAGGCATCAAGGACCCCACCAAGCCAATCGGATCCTTCCTGTTCCTGGGGCCTACCGGTGTAGGTAAGACGGAGCTGGCCAAAGCCCTTGCTGAGGCGTTGTTTGACGACGAGTCCAACATAATTCGGATTGATATGAGTGAGTATATGGAGAAGCATTCCGTGTCGCGTCTTATCGGAGCGCCTCCAGGATACGTTGGATACGACGAGGGAGGACAGCTGACAGAGGCCGTGCGCCGCAAACCATACAGCGTGGTGCTGTTTGACGAAGTGGAGAAGGCCCATCCGGACGTGTTTAACGTACTTTTGCAGGTCCTGGATGATGGACGTATCACGGATTCCCAGGGCAGGACCGTGGACTTTAAGAATACCATCATTATCCTCACCTCCAACATCGGTTCCCAGTATCTGCTGGAAGGAATTGATGAGAACGGAAACATCAGGCCCCAGGTGGAAAATATGGTTATAGATGAGCTTCGCGCCCATTTCAGACCGGAGTTCTTAAACCGTCTGGATGAAACCATACTCTTTAAGCCCTTAACCAGAATGGATATCGCAAGAATTGTGGATCTCTGTGTGGCAGACCTGAATAAACGTCTGGCCGACAGGGAACTGACCATAGAGCTGACAATGGGAGCCAAGGAATTCGTAACGGATAAGGGATATGATCCGGCTTATGGTGCCCGTCCCCTGAAACGTTATCTCCAGAAGAACGTGGAGACCCTGGCAGCGAGAATTATACTGGGTGACGGAGTCAGGGAAGGAAGCACCATTGTCATAGATGTGGACGAGGACAAAACACGGCTGATTGCATATGTGGAATGATGTTAGATAAATATATATGAAGATACAGGTGAGGGAGTGAATCTGCGCAAACAGGTTCTCTCCCTTGCTTTTTTCCATAAATTAGGAGGTATTTTTCAGAAAATTTCTAATGAAGAAATATAATTACATCAACTTCCGGGGATGACGAAAAAAGTAGGGAAAATACCCTAATTTCATGTTGAAAACGTTACTTGCAGGTGATATAATCGTTTCTGCTGAAAGCCGGTGTACCTATAGCCAGAATAGAACTAGATATAGGGTATTTGATATAAATTTAATCAATATGAGGTAATAGAAAGCAGGTAGAAATTGTGAGTACCATTCCGAAAGACCCAGTTATTTTGCTGAGTTATGTAAACACGCAGCTCCGTGACAATTATAGTTCTCTGGACGAGATGTGCCAGGCATTGGATGCGGATAAGTCCAGGATTATATCTGTGCTGTCTGGTATTGGCTACCAATATGAGCCGGCTCAGAATAGTTTCCGTTAATAAAATCATATATAAGTGTTTTGCGGCCGGCTTTGTCTGACTTATATCAGATAAAGCCGGTTTTGTACATATGAATGCGATATGGAAAGGGGGAGGGGAGCCATGCCGCGTTACAGATACAGGGCGAAAAGTGAAGATGGCAGAGTTCACTGTGGAACCGAGAAGGCAGACAGCGGCCGGGCTCTTTTCGCCATACTTAAATCCAGGGGACTCTATTGCTATGAATACAGCTCCCTGGAGCGGACACCCTCAGCGCGTCCGGCAAAGCTGAATCAGAGACAGCTTCCTCTGCTGTGCAGGCAGTTAGCAGCCATGCTGACAGCCGGAGTGCCCCTGTCCAGGGCTCTGGAGGTGAGCGCGGGGTCTGCCAGGGATAAGACCCTTAAGGTGACGCTTGCCGGACTCAGGGAGAGCATACACAAGGGGCGTACCTTTGTCAGAGGCCATGGAGGAGATGAAGGGAGTATTTCCCAATCTGCTGGTTTATATGACGCGCACGGGCGAGTCCAGCGGAAGGCTGGACGAACTGCTCCATAAGATGGCGGGGTACTACGGACGGGAGGAAGAATTAAATGGCAAGGTGCGGGCGGCCATGACGTATCCGGTCATATTGTTTTCTATTACCGTGTTAGCCGCCGTATTTATGCTGACCACGGTTCTGCGCAGTTTGCCTCCATGCTGCAGGAGCAGGAGCTGCCCTGGATTACCCGGATGATGATGAGGCTCAGTTTCAGCCTCCGCAGCCGCGGGGTTCTCTACATTATGCTTATTCTGGTATTGATGGCCCTGTTCAAGGGGATTCTAACATGTCCTTTTGTCCGGCTGCAGGCAGACCGGGCTGTGCTGTATACTCCAATGATAGGAAAACTTTTAAGAACCGTATATACATCCCGTTTTGCATCTGCCTTTGCCGTGCTTTACGGAAGCGGAATTGGAATTCTGGATGCCATGCACACCGTAGGGCGGGTCATGGGAAACTCATATGTGGAGAAGGGACTGGTCCAGGTTGCGGAGAGCTTAAAAGGAGGCGTGATGCTGTCCCAGGCGTTGGATGAGCTGAATCTGTTCCAGCCGGTGCTCATCTCTATGGTGGCAGCAGGAGAGGAATCAGGCGCATTGGATATGGTGCTGGAGGATGCGGGAAGTTTTTATGAAAAGGAGGCAGCCAGGGCAGTCAACCAGATGATTGCGCTTCTGGAGCCAGCCATGATTCTCATACTTGCCCTGGTGGTGGGCAGTGTGGTCATGGCCATCATGATGCCTGTATTTAACATGTACTCGTCAATGCTGTAAGAGGTAAGAAATGAAATATTACATATGTTTGGAAGAGGACAGGATATGTTATGTCCGCGGCAGGTTTAAACGGTGTGCGGGTTCCGGGCTTCGCCGCTGCCTGGAAATAGTGGAGTGGGAATTCGTGGAGCCGGTGCCTGATGTGGCATCGGCCCTGACGCGTCTTGCTGAAAAATACGGCATGGAGGGAAAACGTGTCAATCTGATAGTTGGACGGGATGTGAGGATGATGGGCTTCACCATCCCGAAGGCAGGAAAGAACGCCATGAAAAGGATGGCAGTCAATGAAATGACCCTGCTGGACGCAGATTTTGGAAACCATGCAATAGCCCTGGATCTGAGGGCGAAAACCGGCAGGACAATGGCGGATGTTACTGCCTACTATATGGAACAGCGCAGTCTGGATGCGTATAAGAAGGCCGTGGAGGACGGGAAGATGATATGCGGCCGTGTCCTGGTCCTGCCTGACTGTATGGCCATTATGGCCAGGGAGCTATGGAGGGAAGAGCGGGTTCTTCTGCTGGATGTGAACCAGGCCAGCATGGGCTTTTATGTGTTGTCAGGCGGACATTGTCTGGCATGCCGTATGACAGGCCTGAAGGCCGGCTGTTTTCTGCGGGAGGGAGCAGTGGACATGCTCTGTGAAGAGATGGCGGAGCAGGTGGAGGGCCTGATACAGGACTGCGCTGCGGCGTCGGACGTTTCCTGTCCCGGATTGTATGGTGCTCATGACCTCCTGTATTCCTGACGCACAGGCAGCGGCTGAATATATGTCCGACGGTTTAAGATACCCTGCTAGTGTCAGGATGCCGGAACCGGTGGACGCCGTGTGTCTGGCGGTTTGTGTGGCCGGTTCCCTGGAGGGGAAGAGAAAGGCGCTGGAACTGGAGGAACGGGGATATGAGGATGGAAAGAACTCCATTTCTGGGCCGCGGGCCGTTTATGACCAGAGGCTGGGCCCTGTTCCTGCTTGCCAACGCATTGGCGGCGGCGGGACTGTCCCTTTCACGCGGCCTATCTGGACCATGCGGCAGGGAAAGGCGCTGGCCAGGACAGAGTATGCCATGGAAGGACGGAGTATAAGACCCGTGTCCGTAAATCCATGGAGATGGAAGAAAGAATAGGTGAAATGTCGGCTGACAGGGAGAAAACACGGACAGAGAAGGCGCTGTTGGCCGGAAAGAATCTGCTGGGCATGAATGAATTCAGGGCATTTACAGAGGCCATGAATCCGGAGATGAGAATTGAATCCATTTCCTTTGACGGCGAGGGGCCTTACCTTCAGATGGTGGTGTCCATGGAGCGGGGCTGAGGATGTACCGGCCTACGTGGAGAGGGTGGAACGTTCCGGGTTTTCAGGCAGGCGGGGCACAGCCTGTGGGAAAAGAGCGCAGAGGACAGGGAGACACAGCGGGTATACGCCACTGTTTACGGAACTCTGGGAACGGAGGACGGGATGATGCTCAGTAGCAGGGAGCGGTTTCTCATAGGTGTATTGTTCACCATCATCATCTGGGCTGTGGCGCTGGAAGTATTTATCTGGCCGGGACGCGCCGGATACCGGAAGTCTGTGGAGCTGATGGAAAGCGGGAATCAGCAAAGGGAGGAAATGGAATTTTACCTGAGCCATTATGAGGAACTGGAGCAGAAGTTAAAGGAATGGGAGCGTTTCAGGGATACAGAGGATTTCTTCTACCGGGATATTGATGACATCTTTTATGGACAGGAGCCTGCAGGCCATGGCAGCCAGGGCAGGGGTAAGCATACGCCGCATGAGTATAGGCGGAGGCTGCTGCGGCAGAATTTTCCTATGACACGCAAACCGATGACCCGCAAACCCATGACCCGGAGGAAAGCGGGAAGCCGGCCGTGGGAAGCGGGCCAGCCGGCAGGACGGTAAAGGAATCAGTCATTACCATGGAAATAGAATGTCCGGACCCAAAGGGTGTGATGACGTTTGCAGATGAAATATACAGGGAACAGAAAAGTGTTTTGGTAAGCTTTATGGATGTGGAAGCTGTGTATGAGAGCGGAGAGGATGGACAGGAAACGTATCAGGGAATGAAAGGAATCGTGGAGGTCAGGTATTATTATGAAGAAATCGGTTAGCAGGTCATCCAGAGGAGGGTTTACTCTGATTGAGATTGTGGTATCAACTGCCCTCCTGGCAGTTGTCTGTACAGGGTTTCTGATGATGACGGCTGCCAATGCAGGCCAGCTGTCCGGGGAGCAGAGATTGGAACAGTCTAATTATAACCTCAGCGCCTTGGCCGGCGAAGGGGAGGGAGAGCCTACGGGAGAAACCATTGCAGTGGAGTTTGGCCTGGAAGAAGAGAACGGAGTCCGGGAAATATTTGAACAGTATGAAATCACTGAATCGGAGGAGGATACAGGCAACCATATGACATTTTACAGGCACAGATAAAGGCGGGGAATATGGCGAAAGGAAGCAGGACAGGGAAGAACAACGGAGGATTTACATTGATTGAGACAGTGGCTGGGCTGGCCATTGCCGCGGTCCTGGCTGTATTTATTTCCGGTTTCATCCATCCGCAGATGAAGCTGTATTATGAGCTGGACCGGCTTTCCCAGGCAAAGGCCATGTGCAGCGAGGCGTATCGCGGTCTGGAGGAAAAGCTGAGGTACGGCTATGTATTTTTCTGCGATTACCGGGATACAGGCGTGATATCGTACTATGTAAGGGACAGAGAGGAGATTCCGGATATTAAGGAGGGCAGGTCATACTATGAGGAACTGCCGCCGGTGGAGGACTGGCCCAGTATCTCCGCCGAGGAATTGGGAGTGGCGCAACTGGGCGGTATGGAATTAGAGCTGGATTTTAGCGGAACAGAGAATACGCGGGCCAACGTGAGCATAAAGGTGAAGAAGGACGGGGATGTTATATATGAGCAGGAGGCGGCCATCGGTTCCATGTATGGTTATACCATGGATGGGGAAGGCAGACATGATGGGCAGGGGAAGAACACTAAGTCACAATAATGGGCATACCCGGGGAAGCAGCCTGATGTATGTGGTCCTGCTCATGACGCTTTTAGCTGTGCTGTCCAGCGGATATATGGCTATTTCCCGGTACAATATGAAAGCAGCCCTGAATAACAGGCGATATATGGAGGCCCAGCTCTCCGCCAAGACCATCCACCGTTCCTTCTGCGAGGCAGTAAGCAGCGGGGAGTCCCCGTCCATGAACCTGATCTGGCAGACTTTCCAGGAAGACTGCGACCGGGTCAGGGAAGAATTTGACGCAATGATGGACGAAGAAGAGGCTGAGGAAGGGGAAGATGGGGAACTTAAGGCAGAATCCTTTTCTTCGGAGGAGGACACGGATACAACGGATGCAGAGGAAGAACTTCGCTGGGAACGGTATCTGTACCATGCATTGGGGAACAAGAAATATGTGGTCCGCGGAAAGGGATGTTCAGAGGATTCCGGCGGCACAGATGATGGTGCGGCGGATGCCCCTGCGGCAGACGGTTTTACTACAGACAGTAACATAACAGACAGCACACAACAATTGACATTACATTGACAGCGCATCCCCTTAAATCCCTGGCCACGGTCCGCACCAGGGTAGAGAGCAGCGGGTACAGCTTTTCCATGATGGCGGACATTGTATTTGATGACCGGGACGGATCCGTGATGGTCATTGGCAAACCGTACCGTTCCAGCAGAGGGGATGACCCGGAAGTAAAAGTTTATCTGAATGGAAACGGTGTATACCGCTATTATGAAGGCAGCTGACCATGAGAAATGAAACGGGTGTGGTCCATTACCGGAAAAAACCCAGATACCACAGGAACAGCTGTCTGAACCAAAGACCGCATACCATCAGGGACACTGCAAAAAACGGGGCCATAGGGTACTCTGCGTCTTTCGGCCAACCCTTCCCCGCACAAGAGGGAACTGCATACCAAAGGCCTGCTGCGACATAGCCCATCAGAAGGGCCGTTATTGCAGGGAGCTGCGCCAATCAGCAGACCGCTGGCAGCAAAGAGCTTTACGTCGCCCCAGCCAACGCCTCCCCGGCTAAGCAGATTTACAAGAGCCAGGAAACCGCCCTGCCAGAAGGGAGCCGCCCAGCCGGTTAATAATGGCGGGGTCCGGGATCCGGCTGCCAGTGAGATACAGGACAGAATAAGAATCAGGATATGGATGCCGTCAGGTATGTACATGTGCCGTGCGTCTATAAATGCAGCTGTAATAAGAATACTGGAAAACATACACATAAGGGCTGACTCCATACCTGGCCCTTTTGCCAGGAGACACAGGAGAAAGGCAGATGCAGTGAGAAGCTCCACAGCCGGATACTGAATGGAAACAGGGGCCCTGCAATACCGGCACCGGCCCTTTAGAAATAACCAGGACAGAACAGGAACCATATCGTAAAAGGCCAGTACATGGCCGCATGCCGGACAGTGGGAACGCCCGGTTACAAAATTCTGGTTTGCAGGTATGCGCAGGATACAGACATTCAGAAAGCTGCCTGTCACTGCGCCTAACAGTCCGTATAATACAAAATAGATAAAAACCATGGTATTACCTCGCTTCCGTCATAAACTGCTGTCTGGCGAAAGTATACCATATGGAAGGGAGAGGAGACAACAGTGCCAGATAAAATACCCTATAGAAAACCTGTTGATTGACAGTGGATATCTGACCCCGGAGCCAGCTGGACCGCGCCATGCGTCTTAAGCAGGGAAGGCCGGAATGCTCCATTGAGGAAATACTGACAGAGTTCGGTTATGTTACAGAAGCAGCACTGCTGACCTGTGCAGCTGCCAGGGACCATATGGAGGTGGCGCCTTTTGGCCCTCTCAGGCTGATCGTAAGTCAGCGGCCGTGATTGAGCCGTCCTTTGCCGTGAGAAACCGGATTCTTCCCATGAGTTTTGAGGAAGAGTGTCTTATAGTGGCGGCAGCCTATCCGGTGTCTCCCGATGTGCTGGATGAGGTGGAAACCCTGTCCGGTATGAAGGTCAGGGCAGTGCTGGCGCCGGAGAAGGAACTGAAGCAGGCGCTTAAAAAGGCCTATGGTTCCGCACCGGAGCACGTATACGGAGAGAATCCATATGTTTCAATGGAGAGGCCCGGTGTGGGAGTTGGCGCGGCTGCGGAAGCCTCTGTTTCAGAGCTGGCCTTCATGGAACGGGTGGAAAGCGCTCCCTGTGGTACGCATGGTCAATACGGTCATAGAGGAGGCCTTCCATAAAAATGCCAGTGACATTCATGTGGAGCCGGGAAAGAATGATCTGGTCATCCGCATCAGAATCAACGGGGACCTAATGGTCCATACTACGCTTAAAATGGAATATCACCGTCCCATGATAACCAGGCTTAAGCTGATGGCCGGTATGGACATTGCGGAAAAACGTCTTCCGCAGGATGGAAAATATCATTATGAGCGGGGTGAGGTGTCCACGGACCTGAGAATCTCCACCCTTCCCTCCATTTATGGAGAGAAAGCAGTTCTCAGGCTTTTGGGAAATGACAGGGAATAACTCGCTGATGGATATAAGGCGTCTGGGAATGGGAGGGAAGAACAGAGGATTGTATTTGAGCATATCCTTAAGGCGCCTCACGGTATGGTCCTGGTGACAGGTCCCACTGGAAGCGGAAAGACAACCACCCTGTACGCTGCCATAAACCGGATGGTGAAAAAGAAGATCAACATAGTTACAGTGGAGGATCCGGCTGAGAAAGTTATGGACGGAATTACCCAGGTTCAGGTCAATTCCAAAGCCGGCCTTACATTTGCGTCTGCCCTGCGATCCATCTTAAGACAGGATCCCGGACGTGATCATGGTAGGTGAAATGAGGGATGAGGAGACAGTGGCCATTGGAGTCAGGGCAGCCATCACAGGACATCTGGTTCTGTCCACCCTTCATACCAATGACTGCGCTTCCACAATCCACAGACTCCGCAATATGGGAGTTCCTCCTTATATGGCAGCGGCTTCCCTGTCCGGCATTGTGGCCCAGAGACTGGTAAAGCTGCTCTGTCCAAATTGCCGCCAGCCCTACGAGCCGGACGAGCGGGAGCAAAGGATATTTGCGGAGCGGGGGAGACATATTCCAGACAGGCTGTGGAGGTCTGCGGGCTGTCCTCTTTGCGGGGGTACGGGATATACCGGGAGGACAGCGGTCTATGAGATAATGGATGTGGATGAACAGATTAAGGCCATGATACTTGATAATGAGCCCCTTTCATCCATCCGCAAATACCAGGAAAAGAAAGGCTCCATGCCTCTAAGGGACCATGTCCTGAGGATGGCTGCCGACGGGGAAACCGATATGGAGGAGGCTGAGAAAATACTGTATTCCGTCCAGTAGGGAGCTGCAAACGTACAAAAGAAAAGAGGAGTCATGATAATGAGTATA
>QFCH01001374.1_pt1 | contig 27067 bp, 29 predicted proteins | sample 5346071 | NCBI WGS metagenome assembly QFCH01 (sample SAMN09062255, study PRJNA434731) | Human gut metagenome, whole genome shotgun sequencing project. | isolation source: stool timepoint B chromium assembly | host: Homo sapiens | collected 2015
TGCGGCCGGAGCGGCTGGCCCGGCTGGCCGCCCTGGCGGAGGGGCGGCCCCTCCTCACCGACCGGACCGACGTATCCCTGCGGGTGCTCCCCGACGCCCCCTTTCCCGTGCACACCGGAAGTCAGCTCCACTTCCACCACGGCGCCCGCGCCCTGGTGTGCCGCTGCATCCTCCTGGGGCGGGACGTGCTTCGCCCCGGCGAGGCGGGGTGGGCCCAGCTCCGCTTCACCCAGCCCGCCGCCGCCGCCCCCGGCGACCGGTTTGTGGCGCGCTTCTTCTCCCCCCTGGCCACGGTGGGAGGCGGCGTGCTGGTGGATCTGGCGCCCCCCGGCAAGGGCCGCATGCGGCCGGAGCGGCTGGCCCGGCTGGCCGCCCTGGCGGAGGGGCGGCCCCTCCTGGCGGCGGAATCCCCCGCCGCCCCGGCGGCTCCGGCGGCCCCCGCCCCGTCGGCGGAGGCGGAGGGGGAGCTGGAGGCCCTCTATCTGGGGTACGGCCTGGAGCCACCCCCCTGGGCGCGGGTGGAGCCCCGCTTTGCCGGGCGGATCAGGGAGGCGCGGCGGGCCTGCCGCCGCCTGAAGGAGCGGGGCGTCCTGCTGGAGCTCTCCCCCGGCCATCTGCTCCACGCCGGGGCCGTCCGGGCGGCGGAGGCCCGGCTGCGCGGGCGCTTCGGCCCCGCCCCCTTTTCCCTGGCCGAGGCCAGGGATGCCCTGGGCTGTTCCCGCCGGTGCGCCCTGCTCCTGCTGGAGCACTGGGACGCCTCCGGCGTCACCCGCCGGCAGGGAGAGGGCCGGATTTTTTCCACATCTGCTTGACCCGCGGTGGAAAACCAGCTATGATGGGAGTGGATATGGGGGCGGAAGGGCCGCTGGTGGGCCCCCCGGTCTTCAAAACCGACGGGGACGGCGCTCCCGTCCTGGTGTGTTCGATTCGCACCCGCCCCCGCCACGGGCTCAGAACCGCCCTTTTGGCACGAGGTTCCGCCGGGATGGCGAAACCTCTTAGCCGGGCCGGGCGGTTCTTCGCCTCCAACCGCGACCCACGTTGTTGGGCTCGCGGTTGGGGGGCCGCCCTGCGGGCGTCGGTTGGAAACAAGGCCTTTTCTGTGGAAAGGAGTGCGCCGTTATGTCCAGTATCCCATTCTTTGCCCGCCGCAGGCTCTGCAGCACCTTCAATGCCCAGGAGGTCGGACAGCTCCGCGCCGCCCTCCAGGGCGCGGGGGTGGAGTTTGTCATCCAGCAGGACCGCCAGAACGGTTCCTTTTTCGGCATCGGCCTGCAGTTGGTCCCCCCCTCCGTTGAATACATTATTTATGTCCATGAGGACGACTTTGAGCTGGCCCAGGCCGCCCTTCAGGGCACCCTCAACTGAAAAATGCCCGTGGGCGGCCGTCGGAAGAGGTCTCTTTTTATCGAAAGGAGCGTGCCGTCATGTCCACGATTCCCCTCCTCGCCCGCCGCAGGCTCTGCAACACCTTCAACGCCCAGGAGGTCGGACAGCTCCGCGCCGCCCTCCAGGATGCCGGGGTGGAGTTTGTCATCACCCAGGACAGCCGCCCGGTGGGCGGATTCTCCGGCTATGGAACCTCCGGCCCAGCCCTCCATCTGGGGGCCGGCGCAGCCCCCTTCGAGTACACGGTATATGTGCACAAGGATGATCTGGCCCTGGCCGAGAGCGCCATACAGGGCACCGTCGGATAGCAGCACAGAGCCGCCGCCCCAGTCGGGGCGGCGGCTCTGTTTTTCCATATGCTCCATGCTCCCCGCGGCGTCAGCTCCTTCTCCTCCATTTCAGCAGCAGGGCGGAGTTGAGGATCACCAGCACGGAGCCGGCGTTGTGAACCAGGGCCCCCACCACGGGGTTGAGGACGCCGGTCATGGCCAGCACGATGGCCACTAGGTTGAGGGCCATAGAGAAGGCCAGGTTGAGGCGGATGGTGGTCATCATCCGCCGGGACAGGGCCAGCAGGTGGGGCAGCTCCTCTACCCGGTCATTGACCAGAACGATGTCGGCGGCGTCCACGGCGATATCACTGCCCACGCCCCCATGGCGATGCCCACAAAGGCCCTTTTCAGGGCGGGGGCGTCGTTGATGCCGTCGCCCACCATGCAGATCCGGACACCCGCCTGCTGGGCCCGGTCGATCCAGTTGAGCTTGTCCTCCGGCAGACAGCCCGCCCGGTACTCCCGAATGGACAGCGTCCGGGCGATGTGGGCGGCGGCGTTCTCGTTGTCGCCGGTGAGGAGCACCGGGGACACCCCCTCCGCGCTCAGGGCCCGGAGCATGGCCGCCGCCTCTCCCCGCACCGTGTCCGCCAGGGCGCAGAAGCCGGCGGGGGCTCCGTCCACCGCCAGATAGATGAGGGTGCACCCCTGGGCCTGAAAACCCTCCGCCTCCGCTCTGGCCGTCGGGGGAAGGGCCGCGCCCGCCTCCTCCAGCAGGGCCTCACTGCCTGCCAGGACGGTATGGCCGTCCAGCACCGCCCGGAGGCCCCGGCCGGGCAGGGCCTCGAAGTCCTCCGCCGGGGCGGGAGTCCCGCCTCCGGCGGCCTGCCACCCCCTGACCACCGCTTTGCCCAGGGGGTGCTCCGAGCCCAGCTCCGCCCGGGCCAGCCAGGCGTAGACCTGTTCCTCCGTCACGCCGGGGGACAGGCTGCGCACCGCCGTCACCTCGGGCACGCCGCGGGTCAGGGTGCCCGTCTTGTCGAAGGCCGCCTTGCCCACCTGGGCCAGCCGCTCCAGGGCGTCCCCCTCCCGCACCAGGAAGCTGTGGCGGGTGGCGTTGCCGATGGCCGCCATGATAGCGGTGGGGGTGGCCAGCACCAGGGCGCAAGGGCAGAACACCACCAGGATGGTCACCGCCCGGATCACCTGACCGCTGAACAGCCACGTGAGGGCTGCGGAAGCGAGGGCGGCGATCACAATCCAGGTGGCCCAGCGGTCGGCCAGGCCCACGATCTTCGCCTTGCCCGCATCCGCCGACTGCACCAGGCGGATCATCCGCTGGATGGAGCTGTCCTCCCCCACCCGGGCGGCCTCCATCTCAAAGGAGCCGAACTGGTTGACGGTGCCGCTGAATACCTCGTCCCCCGGCCCCTTGTCCACCGGGAGGGACTCGCCGGTCATCACCGCCTGGTTGACGGAGGTCTGTCCGGCCCGCACCACCCCGTCCACCGGAATGGTCTCTCCGGGGAGCACCCGCAGCCGGTCCCCCACCGCCACGGCCTTGGCGGGGATGCTCTCCTCCCCGGCGGCGGTCACCCGCCGGGCGGTGCGGGGCGTCAGCCGGACCAGCTTTTCGATGCCCGCCCGGGCTTTGGCCACCGTCCGCTCCTCCAGCAGAGAGCCAAGCTGCATGATGAAGGCGATCTCGCCGACGGCAAAGATCTCCCCAATGGCCACCGAGGCGAGCAGCGCCAGGGACACCAGCACGTCGGCCTTGATGTCAAAGCGGGTGAACAGCCCCACGGCCGCCTCCCTGACAATGGGCGCGCCGCAGAGCAGGATGGCCAGCCACGCCGGGTTCACCGGCAGGGCCGCCGGGGCAAAAAAGCTCAACAGGAGGGAACCCCCTCCCAGCGCAAGAAATGTGATATCCCGTTTCATATACCCATACCCCCTATAGGTATATTTATACCCCCACGGGTATTATTTGTCAAGAAAAAAGCGGCCCAAACGGGCCGCATCAGCGTCAGCTCATACGTGAGAAGTGCTCGATGGCTTTGGCGAATTCCGCAATGGTCCGGTCCGCGTCTCCGTGCTCGATGCCGTCCCGGACGCAGTGGTTGAGATGCCCCTCCAGCACCACCTGTCCCACCTTGTGCAGTGCGCTCTTGGCGGCGTTGATCTGCATCAGCATGTCCTCACAGGGCACGTCCTGATCCACCATCTTGTCGATGGCGCCCAACTGCCCGATGATCTTTTTCAGTCTGCGGTGGAGGTTGTCCGCATCCATACACTGTCTCAATGGCTTCACCCACTTTCTTTGCTATGATACCAGCTTTTCGCCCGCCTGTAAAGGCAAAGCGGGACCGGCGCGGCAAGGCGCGCCGGTCCCGGCCGGTGAAAGCTCAGCTCCGCTCCTCAAAGCTGGCGCCGCAGTTGCGGCAGTTGACGGTGATCTTCCCCTTCCCCCGGGGCACCCGCAGATACTGTCCGCAGTTGGGGCACTTGAAGTAGCGGTGCTCCTTGTCCCGGCGGATGGTACGGCGCATCCGCAGCCAGCGTATGGCGGGTCCGGCCAGAGCCAGAAACCGGGCGTTCTCCGCCCGGCGGCGGTCGATACGGCGGGAGAACATGCGGAACAGATCCCACAGGAGCACTGCCAGCGCCAGCCAGGAGAGCACCTCCAGGTGGGGCAGGCCGGACAGAAGAATGAGGACGATATAGACCACGAGGAGGAAAAAGGAGAGCTGGTCGCTTCCATACCGGCCGTACATCAATTTTCGAATGAAGTTCATCACCATGAAATACGGTCGTCTCCTTTGAAGTTAAAAATAAATTTTTTCTGAACTTATGATAGCGCCTCCCTGTTTCTTCGTCAAGGAAGGAAACGTAAACAATATGTGAATTGTCCGCCCGGGACAGCCATTCCGGGGCTTGCGGGACGGCGGAAAACCCGGTATACTGGTAAAAAAGCATGGGAGGGGCGTTTATGGGACGCATCGACAAGGAGAATTACTATCTGGACATCGCCCAGACGGTGGCCGGGCGCTCCACCTGCCTGCGCCGGTGCTATGGGGCCATTCTCGTCAAGAGCGACGAGATCATCTCCACTGGCTACAACGGCGCCCCCCGCGGGCGGCGCAACTGCGTGGATCTGAACTACTGCACCCGCGAGGCGCTGAACATCCCATCCGGGGAGCGGTACGAGCTGTGCCGCTCCGTCCACGCCGAGGCCAACGCCATCATCTCCGCCGCCCGCCGCGAAACCCTGGGCGCCACCCTCTACATGGCCTGCGTGGAGCCGGACACCGGGGCGCTGATTCCCGGCTCCACCTCCTGCTCCATGTGCCGCCGCCTCATCATCAACGCCGGCATCGAGCGGGTGGTCATCCGGGACACCCGCACGGAGTACCGGGTGGTGGAGGTGGCCGACTGGGTGCGGGAGGACGACTCCCTGCCCCGATCCCTTTGAGGCCCAGGGCCGCAGAAATTGATTCCGAACAGGAATGTTCTTGACAGAAGGCCGCCGCAGACTTAAAATAGATAAGGTGTAATATTTTGAAGAACGAGGGGTAAGCTCTTCAAATTTTGTGCGCTCTGCCCAAGAGCGGGCGGGAGCGCGTGCATCCGTTTCATGAAAAAGAACTTTGAAAATCCAAGATATGGAGGTGTGTTGAACCCTTGATGCAGACTGTCATCGCCTGTGTGATCACGGCCGTGGTCGCACTCATCATAGGCATTCCCATCGGCATTCAAATCCGCAAACGCACCGCGGAAAAAGAGATCAACAGTGCGGAGGAGGAGGCCAAGCGCATCATCAACGAGTCCATCAAGAGCGCCGAGAGTAAGAAGCGGGAGGCGCTGGTGGAGGCCAAGGAGGAGATTCTCCAGGCCCGCAACGAGTATGAGCGCGAGGTGAAGGAGCGCCGGGCCGATCTGCAGAAGCAGGAGCGGCGGCTCCAGCAGAAGGAAGAGAACCTGGACCGCAAGACCGAGAACATCGAGAAGAAGGAGGACACCCTGCAGCGCAAGCTGGCCGAGCTGGACGAGGCCCGGGACGAGGTGGCCACCGTCAAGAAGACCCAGATGGAGGTGCTGGAGCGCATCTCCGGCTTCACCGCCGAGGAGGCCAAGAACTACCTCATCAACCAGCTTGCCGAGGAGGTCACCCATGAGTCGGCCATGAAGGTGCGGGAGATCGAGGCCCAGTTCAAGGAGGAGGCCGACACCCGCGCCAAGGAGATCCTGTCCCTGGCCATTCAGCGCTGCGCCGCCGACCATGTGGCCGAAGCCACCGTCTCTGTGGTTCCCCTGCCCAATGACGAGATGAAGGGCCGCATCATCGGCCGCGAGGGCCGCAACATCCGCACGCTGGAGACCATGACCGGCGTGGATCTGATCATCGACGACACGCCGGAGGCCATCACCGTCTCCTGCTTCGACCCGGTGCGCCGGGAAATCGCCCGCATCGCCCTGGAGAAGCTCATCCAGGACGGCCGCATCCATCCCACCCGCATCGAGGAGATGGTGGAGAAGGCCAAGCGGGAGGTGGACGCCACCATTAAGGCCGAGGGCGAGCGCGCCGTGTTCGAGACCAATGTCCACGGCCTGCACCCCGAGCTCATCAAGCTGCTGGGCCGCATGCGCTACCGCACCAGCTACGGCCAGAACGTGCTCAACCACTCCATCGAGGTGTCCCACCTGGCGGGGCTGATCGCCGCCGAGATCGGCGCCGACGTGACCCAGGCCAAGCGGGCCGGCCTGCTCCACGACCTGGGCAAGTCCATCGACCACGAGGTGGAGGGCTCCCACGTGCAGATCGGCGTGGAGCTGGCCCGGAAGTACCGGGAGAACGAGGACATCGTGCATGCCATTGAGGCCCACCACAACGACGTGGAGCCCCGCACCATCGTGGCCTGCATCGTCCAGGCAGCCGACGCCATCTCCGCCGCCCGCCCCGGCGCCCGCCGCGAGAACCTGGAGAACTATATCAAGCGTCTGGAGAAGCTGGAGGAGGTCACCTCCTCCTTCCCCGGTGTGGAGAAGTCCTTCGCCATTCAGGCCGGCCGCGAGGTGCGCATTATGGTGGCCCCGGACAAGGTCAGCGAGGATCAGATGGTGCTCCTGGCCCGGGACATCGCCAAGAAGATCGAGGAGGAGCTGGAGTATCCCGGCCAGATCAAGGTCAACATGATCCGGGAGACCAAGGTCATCGAGTACGCGAAATAAGATACGCACGGGAGGGGCTGCTGGACAGCCCCTCCTTTGTCGAAAGCGGGGAGTTTGCCCATGAAAAAACCGAAAAAAGAAGAAAAGCCCCTCAGCGGCGCTCAGGAGGCCTACGAGTGGCTTCAGATTTTGATTGTGGCGCTGGTGACCATCATCCTGGTATTCACCTTCGTGGGGCGCATCACCCCGGTGGTGGGGGAGTCCATGCTGCCCACCCTCCACGAGGGGGATGTGATGCTGATCCGGGACATCGGCTACACCGATCCCCAGCCGGGGGACATCGTGGTGCTCACCAAGGAGTTTGACGCCGCCAGGGGGCCCATTGTCAAGCGGATCATCGCCGTGGAGGGCCAGACGGTGGACATCGACTACCAGACCGGCGCCGTCTATGTGGACGGCGAAGCCCTGGACGAGCCCTATCTGAACGAGCCCATGGAGGAGCCCTGGTATGAGGATCTCACCTCCGTGACGGTGCCGGAGGGGTCGGTCTTCGTCATGGGGGATAACCGCAACCACTCCAACGACAGCCGGGACGTGACCCTGGGCACCGTGGACACGCGCTATCTGCTGGGCAAGGCGGAGTTCATCTGCTTCCCCTTCTCCGACTTCGGACGCATCGGCTGAGGGAGGCGGCCGCCCCGCCCGGCCGGGGATCATACAATCGGGGGCCGCAGGCAATGCCTGCGGCCCCCGATTGATTTTGTCCTATTTTCCAAACAGCCGGCCCAGGAAGGACTTCTTTTTCTTCGGCTGTTCCGCCGCTCCGGCGGGGGCGGCCTTGTCCAGCTCCTCCAGCTCCTCCTTGGCGTCGAAGCCCAGGTCAATGGCCTTTTGGTAGCACGTCCGGGCCTGTGCCGCGTCGGCCTCCACGCCCTGGCCCTCCCGGTAACAGTCACCCAGCAGGCACATGGCCCGGCCGGAGCCGCCTTCGGCGGCCTTTCGGAACCAATACACCGCCTGCGCCGGGTCAGGCCGTATGCCGATCCCCTTGAGCATGCAGTAGCCCAGGTTACACTGGCCCACGGAGCTGCCCTGTTCGGCGGCCTGGCGGTACAGCTTCACGGCCCGGGTCTTGTCCTCCTTCACGCCCTTGCCGCTCTCATAGCAGTAGCCCAGGTTGCACTGGGCGCGGGGATAGCCCTGCTCCGCCGCCCGCTCGTACCACTCCACGGCCTTGGCGGCGTCCTCCGCTACGCCCACGCCCCGGTCATAGAAGAAGCCCAGGTTGCACTGGGCCGGGGCATACCCCCGCCGGGCGGCCTTCTCATACCACTCCGCCGCCTTGGTCTTGTCCTCCGCCACACCCTCGCCGTACTCATAGCACAGGCCCAGGTTGCACATGGCCCTGGGGTGCTCCTGCTCGGCGGCCCTGGCATACCACTCCACGGCCTTGGTCTTGTCCTCCGCCACGCCGATGCCCTGCTCGTAGCAGTAGGCCAGATTACACTGAGCGGTGGCATGGCCCCGCTGGGCGGCCTTTTCGTACCACTCCACCGCCTTGGTCTTGTCCTCCGCCGTGCCGCTCCCCACCTCGTAGCAGTAGCCCAAGGCGCACTGGGCGGGTGGATAGCCCTGCTCCGCCGCCTGGGTATAGAGCTGGAAGGCCCGCGCCGCATCCATTTCGGTGCCCTCCCCGTCCCGGCACAGGTCGCCCAGGATGCTCTGTGCCCGGGCATTTCCCTGGGCCGCCGCCTTCTCCAGCCACCGCACGGCGGCGGCCGCGTCCCGCTCCACTCCGTTTCCGTTGAGGTAGCACACCGCCAGGTTGCATTGGCCCGGGGCATAGCCCTCCTCGGCGCTCTTGCGGTACCACAGCACCGCATGGCGCAGATCCTCCTCTACGCCGTCCCCGTTCTCATAGCACAGCCCCAGGTCGCACATGGCGGGCACATAGCCGCCCTTGGCGGCGGCCCGGTAGAGCTCCACGGCCCGGGCCTTGTCCTCGGGCGCGCCGTTGCCGGTGAGCAGCAGATCCCCCAGAATCCCCTGGGCCCGCGGGAACTCCTGCTCCGCCGCCTTTTCCAGCCAGCCTACGGCCTCCTCCGCGCTCCGTTCCGCGCCGGTCCCGTTGAGCAGGCATACGGCCAGATTGGTCATGGCCGGGGCATAGCCCTCCCCGGCGGCCTTGGTGTACCAGTACACCGCCTTGGCCGGGTCTTCGGTCAGTCCCTCCCCCAGCTCGAAGGCCAGCCCCAGGCTGCACATAGCAGGGGGATAGTTCTGTTTGGCGGCCTTTCCATACCACTCCGCCGCCTGGGCCGCGTCGGCCTCCACGCCGTCGCCGTCCCGGTAGCAGCTTCCCAGCAGGCTCTGGGCCCGGGCCTGGCCCTGCTCCGCCGCCTTCTCCAGCCAGGGGATGGCCTTCTCCGGCGCCGCCTCCATGCCGATGCCGGTGAGAAAGCAGTAGGCCAGATTGGTCTGGGCCGGGGCATAGCCCCCCTCGGCGGCCCTGGTGTACCACTCCACCGCCTGGGCCTTGTCCTCCGCCACGCCGTCGCCGGTCTCATAGCACAGGCCCAGACTGCATATGGCGGGCAGGTAGCCGTCCGCCGCAGACTCCCGGTAGAGGGAGAGGGCCTTCTCCTTGTCCTGCTCCACCCCACGGCCATCCAGGTAGAAGTCCCCCAGGATGCTCTTGGCCCGGGCGGAGCCGCCCTCCACCGCCTTCTGGAACCACGCCACCGCCTGGGCCATGTCCTCCTCCACGCCGATGCCGTTGAGATAGCACACCGCCAGGTTGCACATGGCGGGAGCGTAGTCCTGCTCCGCCGCCTTCCGATAGCACTCCGCCGCCTGGACCTTGTCCTCCGCCACGCCGTTGGCGTTCTCGTAGCACAGGCCCAGGTCGCACAGCGCTGGGGCGTAGCCCTGGTCGGCGGCCTGCCGGTAGAGCTCCGCCGCCCGGGCCGGGTCGGCCTCCACGCCCTTGCCGTCCAGATAGCAGTCGCCCAGCAGATCCTGGGCACGTGCGAAGCTCTGCTCCGCTGCCCGGCGGAACCACTCCGCCGCCGCGGCCGGGTCGGCCTCGGTGCCCACGCCGTGGAGCGTGAGCACGCCCAGATTACACTGGGCCGGGGCGTAGTCCTGCTCCGCCGCCTTCCGGTAGCACTCCACCGCCTTGGCCTTGTCCTGCTCCACGCCGTCCCCGTGCTCATAGCACAGGCCCAGGTTGCACAGGGCGGGGGGATAGTCCTGCTCAGCGGCCTGCCGGTAGAGCCGGGCCGCCTCCCCCCGGTCCTGCTCCACGCCAGTGCCGTCCCAGTGGCAGTCGCCCAGAATGTTCAGCGCCCGGGGAAACTTCTGCTCCGCCGCCTTCTCCAGCCACTGGTGGGCGCACTCCACATCCCTGTCCACGCCGATTCCGTTGAAGTAGCACACCGCCAGATTGGTCTGGGCCGGGGCGTAATCCTGCTCCGCCGCCTGGAGGTAGCACTCCGCCGCCCGGGCCTCGTCCTTCTCCACGCCGGAGCCGTTCTCATAGCTCAGGCCCAGGTCGCACTGGGCGGGGGCGTAGTCCTGCTCCGCCGCCTGCTGAAAGAGCTCCGCCGCCCGGGCCTCGTCCTTCTCCACCCCTGCGCCGGACTGGTAACAGCGCCCCAGCAGGTCGGTGGCCCGGAGATCCCCGTCCTCCGAGGCCAGGGCAAACCAGCGGGCCGCCTGGGCCGGGTCCTTGTCGGTCCCGTCGCCCTCGGTATAGCGCACGCCAAGGTCGTAATAGACGGAGGCGTCTCCGCCCTCCGCCTGCTCCAGCAGGGTCTGGAACTCCTCGCGGGCGCGCTGGAGTCCCTCCACCGCCTTCTGAATCAGATGGGTATCCACAAAAATGACCTGCTGATCCTCGAAGGATTCACGGTTATTGTTGGCATTCGTGTCCATGACCGTTCCCCAATCTATGTAGTATGGGGATATTATACGCCGCCCATAGGATTTTGTCTATGGCGGAAAAGAGGAGAACCCTCCCGGCAGGTGAGTCTGCCGGTAAACGCTTTTGCCAAGCGTTTCGGAGGGAAAGATCATATGAAAGGCTGCTCCGCCCGGTGGGGCCGGAGCCCCGCCGGGCGGGTGTGTGATCTAGGGCAGCTCGATCACCCAGTTCAGCGGGTCATAAGTGGATGTATACGACCGGGTCTCCACCTCCCGCGGCCGGTCGGTGCGCAGAATGTTGAAAACCAGCGCCTCCACCTCGATAGCCGTAATCTTCCCCTCTGGCTCCTCCAGCAGCCGGAACTCCGGCCAGTACTCCTCCGCCGGGCCGGGGAAGACCCGGTATCGCTCGTAGCGGTTGCCCGCCTCGTCGATGAACCATATCGCCGGCACAGGCTGGACACGGCCCGCCTCATCCTCAGAATAGAGCATGGGCACCCATAGCTGTTGCAGCTTCTCCTCCCGGGCCGCCAGGGCGGGGCTCAGCTCCCCATAGAAAGCCACGCTGTGCCCGTCGTCCCCCACCAGGGCGGTGACGGTACCCTCCCGGAAGGTGCGGCTGACGGAGACGGCGTCCAGAGTCTGGGGGGTATCCAGGGCCAGGACGCCCCCCTCCCACATGGGCTGGTAGCCCAGATGGGAGACGTCGTTGGGTACACCTCCACGTCGAAGGTATAGGGCCCCTTCGCCCCGTCGGGCACCTCCATGTGATAGATCTCGGTTTCGCCCTCCGTGTAGCCCTGGGCCCAATAGGTGCGGCTCATCCAGTCGGCAAGGACATCCAGGCGGCTGGGGTGGTATGTCGTCCCCTCTGTTAAAAAAACGGGGGCCGACATCTCACCCTTGGCGTCGTCATAGTAAGAGGACACCCGCCGCAGCTTCTTCCCGTCGGCGTCGTATACCAGCAGGCGGTAGCGCAGCTCCTCCCCCTCGGCCAGCGCCCCCTCTCTGGTAAAAACACTCACCGGCACAGTGAGCATCCCATCCCGCTGATAGGCCCCGCCGATGCGGTAGAGGAACGCCCCGTCCTCCTTGTGGAGTGCCTCCCCCTGCACCAGCAGGGAGAGGTTCTCCTCCGCCGCCCCCACCCCCAGGAAGTAACGGATCACCCGCTCTGTCCCGGCGGCTACGGCCTGATAATTTACCAGTCCCAGCACCAGCCCCGCGCAGGCCGCCAGGGCCGCCACACGCCGCAGGGGTATTTGCCGTCTGGGAGCCGGCCGCCGGGCCTCCAGGGCCAGCAGCGCGCCGTCCTCCGGCTCCGGCACCTCCGCCGCCAGGTGCAGGCCCTCCTCCAGCGGCGCCCGGCGGCGGAACCAGGCGCTCTTTTTCCAGTTCTTGCAGGCGTTGACGCTCAGCCGCACCACCCACGCCCGCTCCTGGCCCAAATCGGGGAAGCGACGGCCCTCCTCTACCAGCTTGATGAGCACCGTCTGGCAGATGTCCTTGGCGTCGTCCATGTCCCCCAGCCAGGTGTAGCCGATGCGGAGGATGGCGTCGGCGTACCGCTCCACCAGCTCCTCCGCCCGCGTCCCGTCCATGGCCTCGCCCCCTTTCACCTCTATAACAACACAGGCGGGCCGGATCTGTCAATTCCGCGTAAAACTTCATGCGCCTGGGACGCGGCAGGGGGCACACGGCCAATTTTGCTCCGCCTTTGCACAGCAAAAAAGCGGCGCGGCAAGAGCCGCGCCGCAGCCTGCCGAACGCGTTTTTCGACGGCCTCAGCGGGAAATCGCAGGGGCGGGGCTCCTCCCCGTCCGCAGGCGGCCACAAGGGCCGCCCCTACAGGCGCGCGCCGCGTGCTGCCCGCGCGGCGATACGCCGGGCCCTGTCACTCCAGGGTCAGATCCCCCTCCTTGATCCACCCGATGCGCCGGAAGAAGAGGCCGAACAGCCAGCAGAGCACCGCAGGGAGGACAAAGCAGATGAGCGCCAGCCCAACCCAGTCCAGGGAGGTGATGGCCGCCTTGGCCCCGGTGGCCACATCGTTGACCCATCCGGCGTACACCCCGATGGGGCCCACCATGCCGCAGGTGCCCATGCCGGAGGCCACGGCGGAAGCCGGGTCGTTCATCTCCAGCCGGAACAGGCAGGTGGCCAGGGGGCCGGTGATGGCCGAGGTGAGGATCGCAGGCAGCCAGATGCGGGGATTGCGGACGATGTTGCCCATCTGGAGCATGGAGGTGCCCAGGCCCTGGCTGACCAGCCCGCCCCAGCGGTTCTCCCGGAAGGAGAGTACCGCAAAGCCCACCATATTGGCGCAGCAGCCCGCCACGGCAGCCCCGCCGGCCAGCCCCGTCAGGCCGATGGCGGCGCAGATGGCGGCCGACGAGATGGGCAGAGTAAGGGCCACGCCGATGACCACCGACACCAGAATCCCCATCCAGAAGGGCTGGAGCACGGTGGCCCACTTGACAACGTCCCCCACAGCGGAGGCCGCGGTGCCGATGGCCGGGGCCAGCAGGGCGGACAGTCCCACTCCGGCCAGGATGGTCACCAGGGGTGTGACCAGAATGTCGATTTTCGTCTCCTTGGACACCGCCTTGCCCAGCTCGGCGGCGATGACGGCGATGAAGAGCACCGCCAGCGGCCCGCCCGCCCCCTTGCCGCCGGACAGGGTGACGCTGCCCAGGGCGTTGGCGGCATAGCCCACCGTGGCCAGGGAAAACAGCACCAGGGGCGGCGCCTGGAGGGCGTAGCCGATGGCCACGGCCATGGCCGAGCCGCTCATGGCGGAGGCGTAGCCCCCCACCGTCACCAGGAAGGCAATGCCGAGCTGCTTGCCCAGCGTGTCCAGAATGGTGCCGATGAGCAGGGAGCAGAACAGCCCCTGGGCCATGGCCCCCAATGCGTCCACCCCATACCGCTTTGCCGAGAGGACAATATTTTTTCGCTCGAGAAATGCGCTGCATACTCCCATATTTCCGTCTCTCCTTTACACATGTCATGACACATAACTTGTCTTATTATAGCGGAACAGGCGGATTTGTCAAGCAAAAAGCGCGGGACACGTCCCGCGCTTTTGGAGATCACACATACCCCAGCAGTCCCCGGACGGACACCTCGCCGGAGGACACCGCCTCCCGGCTGCCGTTGGCGCGGCGCACCACCAGGGCGAAGGTATCGTCCACCGCCTCGGCAAAGGCCTCCTCCTCCCCGCCCGCCCGGAGCAGGCGCACCGTCCGGCCCAGGGTGAGGCAGTCGGCCCGGTACCGCTCCAGCCAGGCCGCCCGCTCTGCCGGGAAGGCGGCGTACAGCTCGTCCAGGGCGGCCAGCACGGCCGCCGCCATCTCCGCCCGGCGGGGGGCCCGTCCCAGAGCCTGGGCCAGGGAGACGGCCACCGGGGCCACCTCCGGCCCGAAGTCGGCTGCGGTCTGGGTGAGGTTGATCCCCACCCCCACCACCACATGGCGCAGGGCGGCGCTCTCCGCCTCCAGCTCCAGCTCGGTGAGAATGCCGCACAGCTTCCGCCCGTCCAGGATCACGTCGTTTGGCCACTTGATCCCGGGCCGCACGCCGCACACCCGCTCCACCGCATTGCACACCGCCACCGCCGTCCACGCCGTCAGGGCCGATACCTCCTCCAGGGGGCACCGGGGGCGGAGGAGGACCGACAGATAAAGCCCCTGCCCGGCAGGGGAGACAAAGGAGCGGCCCCGGCGGCCCCGGCCGCCGGTCTGCTGCTCCGCCACCACCGCCAGGCCGTCGGCGGCCCCGGCCAGGGCCCGGCGCTTGACCTCGTTGTTGGTGGAGTCCACCGTCTCCAGGCACACCAGCGCGCGGCCCACCCGGCGGCCCGCCAGGGCTCCGGCCAGCTCCCCGGCGGACAGCCGGTCCGGCGAGCCCTCCAGGGCGTAGCCCCGGCGGGGGGCGGAGGAGATGACATACCCCTCGTCCCGCAGAGACTCCATGGCCTTCCACACCGCCGCCCGGCTCACCCCCAGGGCACGACTCATCTCCTCCCCCGACAGGGGCTTCCCCTCCCGGGCCTTTAACAGCGCCAGCACCTCGTCCCGCAGCATTCGCTCCACTTCCTTTCACCCTCTATTGTACCCGTCCCCTCCTAAATCGTCAACCTATATCTCTTTTTAGTTGACATTTTATTAAATGTAAACTATAATCATTTTTAAGTTTACAATCAGGAGGGAACACCTATCATGAAGACAAGAGAACTGGCCTACACCGGCATCCTGGCGGCTCTGATCGCCGTCTGCTCCTGGATCTCCATCCCCACCGCCGTCCCCTTCACCCTACAGACCTTTGCCGTCTTTCTCACACTGGGCCTGCTAGGGGGCAGGCTGGGCACCCTGGCGGTGACCGTCTATCTGCTGCTGGGGGCCGTGGGACTGCCCGTCTTTGCCGGCTTCCACGGCGGCCTGGGGGCCTTTCTGGGTGCCACGGGCGGCTATCTGGTGGGCTTCCTTTTTACCGCCCTCACCATGTGGGGCGCCGAGCGATGGCTGGGAAAATCCGCCCCCGTCTTTCTCGGTTCCGCCGTCGTGGGTCAGATCCTGTGCTACCTGTTCGGCTCCGTCTGGTACTACGCGGTATACACCAGCTCCGCCGGGCCGGTAGGAATGTTCACCGTGTTGGGCTGGTGTGTGTTCCCCTTCCTCCTGCCCGACGCAGTCAAGCTGGCGCTGGCCTGGCTGTTGAGCCGCCGCCTGGCCCCCGCCCTTCGGATCAGCCGCCGCTGAGGGCCCTGGCATAACCCGCCCACCTGTCCCATATATATGAGACAAGACTATGGAAAGGCGGGGGAGAGCCATGCCGTACGAAGAAAACCGTCCGCGGGCGGAGGCGGCCCATCACATCATTCTGGAGGAGCGCGAACAGCTCTCAGTCTCCGGCGTGGAGGAGGTGGAGAGCTTTGACGAGAACACCATTGTCATGCTCACCAACCGGGGCACCCTCATCGTGCGGGGGGAGGAGCTGCACATCGAGAAGCTGAGCCTGGACGGCGGGGATTTGAAGGTGGAGGGCACCATCGACTCCCTCACCTACGAGGACAGCGGGCGGGACAGGGCGGGCGGCCTGTTTGCCCGGCTCTTCCGCTGAAATGACCGTATCCGTCACCGACCAGGCCCTCTTCTTTGCCGGGGCGCTGGTGATGGGGGCGGCGGTGGGGCTGCTGTACGACGCGTTCCGCATCCTCCGTGTGCGCGTCCGCCTCCCCCTGCTGGGTGGAGTGCTGGACCTGCTGTTCTGGCTGGTGGTCACCGTCGCCCTGTTTGTCTACACCACCACCGCCGGCAGCGGCGAAGTGCGCCTTTACATTGTGGCGGCCGTCCTCCTGGGCGCAGCGGCTTATTTCTGGCTGCTGAGCCGCTGGTTCCTCAAGCTGGGCTACCGTCTGGCCGATCTCGTTGGGGTTTTGTGGCGTGTGCTTACACTACCGGTAGTGTTTCTCCTGAGGCTGTGTAAAAAAATCGGAAAAACCGCAAAAAAGTCCTTCCATTATCGGCGAAAGTGGTATAGAATAAGGCTGATATCCAGGGAAATGGATGAGCTGCACCGCTCGGACCGCCGCGCGTCGGGAGGAGGTACCGCCTGTGAAAACCAAAAAAGCGTCCCTCCTGACCAAGCTGGTGGTACTGGCCCTGCTTATCGGCGCCGCCACCGGGTTGCTGAATCTGCGCCAGCAGATTCTGACCGCCCAGAGCGACCTGGCCGAGGCCGAGGCGCAGGTGGCAGCCCAGAAGCAGGTCAACGCCGACCTGTCCGACGCCGTGGAAAACAGCGATGATCCCGACCGGCAGGCCGACATCGCCCGCGGCAAGCTGGGCTTGGTAGAGCCGGGCGAGTATATCTTCCGTTTCACCGATTGAAAATTTATGAGAGAGGATTTAGCAGTCAGTATGGAGTTTGGTGTTGGTTCGGTTCTGGAAGGAAAGGTCACAGGCATCACAAAGTTCGGTGCGTTCGTCTCCTTGCCGGAGGGCAAGTCGGGTCTGGTGCATATCTCTGAGATCGCCTATTCCTATGTCAACGATGTGAAGGATCATCTCAAGGAAGGGCAGGAGGTCAAGGTCAAGGTCATCGGCATTGACGAGAACGGCCGCATCAACCTCTCCATCAAAAAGGCTATGGATCCCCCGCCCCGCCCCGCGGGTCAGGGCCGTCCCATGGGCCGCCCCGGCGGGCACACCGGTGGCGGCTTCCGCGGCAAGCCCGCCCCGGCGGAGCCCGCCAGCTTTGAGGACCGGCTCAAGCAGTTCATGGCCGCCTCGGACAGCAAGCTGTCCGAGCTGCGCCAGTCGGAGCGCCGCAGCTCCCGCCGCGGCGGCCGCAAGTAAGCCACAAAAAACAGCCCTCCCATATATGGGAGGGCTGTTTTTTGCTCTCAGCGCGGCGGGGGCGGTCCGCCCTCACAGCAGTTCTTTATACAGGGCGGGGGCGTCGGCCTTGCCCACGTGCTCGGCCACCGACAGCACCTCCACCTTTACGGTGCGCTCGCCGAAGCGCAGCTCCAGCACGTCGCCCGCCTTCACGTCGTAGCTGGCCTTCACCGGCCGGCCGTTGGCCGTGACCCGGGCGTTGTCACAGGCCTCGTTGGCCACCGTCCGGCGCTTGATGAGCCGGGAGACCTTCAGCCATTTGTCCAGTCGCATGGGAATCTTCCTCCTCCATAGTCAACATAGTCAAGGGCCGCCGCAAGCCTGCGGCGGCCCTGTGGTTCTCTCTGTGGATGCGGCCCAGCCGGGCATGGGGCCACTCGCCTCACGGGCGGGTGTGGGCACCCGTCCCTACGCCTCCGCCGGGCCCGGTGCAGCGCCGCGGGGGAACCATTCTGTGCACCCCTGTAGGGGCGGCCCTTGCGGCCGCCCGCGGGCGGGGACAAGCCCCGCCCCTACAACACGGGGTACGTCCCCTTTCAGGGCCCTCGCCGCGGGTTCGGCGGGAAGAGGAAGCCGCGGCGGAAGGGGTGCGCTTTGCCGCCTGCGGCGAAAGGGACTCCTGGGCACCCACTCCTCTTCCGCGCGTAGGGGCCGATGCCCTCATCGGCCCGCGGGCGGGTGTGGGCACCCGCCCCTACGCCTCCGCCGGCCCGGTACAGCGCCGCGGAGGCACCATTCTACGCGCTTCTGACTTACTTCGCGACGATGTCCTTCAGCGCCTTGCCGGGCTTGAACACGGGCACCTTGGAGGCGGGGATCTTGATGCTCTCCTTGGTCTTGGGGTTGCGGCCGATGCGCTCGGCGCGGCTCTTCACCTCAAAGGCACCGAAGCCCACCAGTTGAACCTTGTCGCCCTCGGCCAGGCAGTCGGAAATGACCTCAATGGCCGCGTTGATGGCGGTCTCGGTATCCTTCTTGGACAGGCCGGCCTTCTCGGCGGCCGCATTGATCAGTTCAGCCTTATTCATATTGATAACTCCTCCTGTGTTTACTGGGGGAATCACCCCAGTCTGATTATACTTAAGGCGAACCCGCCCTTAAGTCTCTTTTGCGTGCTCCCATAGCTTGTCCAATTCCGCCAAGCTCATGCCCTCCAGGGCGCGGCCCTGCCGGGCGGCCTCCTCTTCCACCTTGCGGAAGCGGCCGATGAACTTGTCGGTGGCCCCGTTGAGGGCCTCCTCGGTGTCCACCTTCACGAAACGGGAGACGTTGACGGCGGAGAAGAGCAGATCGCCCAGCTCCTCCTCCACATTGGTGCCCTCGGCCACGGCGGTCTTCAGCTCCTCCAGCTCCTCAGACAGCTTGTCCAGGGCGCCGGACACGTCCGGCCAGTCGAAGCCCGCCTTTTTCGCCTTTTTCTGCACCTTCTCGGCCCGCCACAGGGCGGGCAGGGAGCGGGCCACGGCCTCCAGCGCGTCGGTATTGGTGGCCTGCCCCTTTTCCTTCCGCTTGAGCTCCTCCCAGTTGGAGAGAACCTCGCCGGTGCCGGAGACCGACACCTCCCCAAAGACGTGGGGGTGGCGGAAGATGAGCTTTTTGCAGATGCCGTCGGCCACGGCGTCCAGATCGAAGCGGCCGGCCTCCTGCTCCATGAGGGCGTGGAACACCACCTGGAGCAACACATCGCCCAACTCCTCCTTCAGGTGCTCGGGGCTGCCCTCGTCGATGGCCTCCACGGCCTCATAGGCCTCCTCCAGGAAATTGCGGCGGATGGACTGGTGGGTCTGCTCCGCGTCCCAGGGGCACCCGCCGGGCGCCCGCAAGAGGCGGACAATCTCCTCCAAGTCCTTGACGCCGTAAGAATCCTTATACTGAAAATCTACCATATTTCAAGGCCTCCTGCAACCTCTTTTTCCAAAAAACTTACTGGATATGCAGAATTTTAGCCAGCTTTTTGCCCCCGGGCATCATTTCCAGGTCCTCCCGGGTCAGGGTACGCAGAGCCAGGACTAAAATTACATATACCACCACGCCCACCAGGATCGCTCCGGCGGTGGCCGCCATATCCCGGGTCAGACTGCCGTTCAGGACGCGGGCGAGCAGCCCATGGCTTCCCCATGCGGCGGCAGCCATTACCACGGAGGCCGCCAGCGGCTTGGACAGCGCCACCAGATAGCGGGGCGGATTGGGCACGCACCGCTTGATGATGAGCAGGTTGAGAATGGAGATCACCGCAAAGCAGCTCAGAGTGCCCACCGGCGCGCCGAAGATCATGATTTTGGGATTACCCACCAGGGTGTAGTTGACCAGAATCTTAGTGACGCCGCCGATAATAACCGTAATGATGGGCAGATTCACTATGCCGTTGGCCTGGAGGATCGCGGTGCCCACCAACTGGAAGCAGACAAAAATGGAGGCAATCCCCAGGATGGACAGGATGGGACCGGCGATGGCCGTATCCACATTGCCCAGGGCGATGAGTTCCATAATAGGGCCGCCCAGAGCCAGCAGACCGAAGCCGCAGGGCAGGGCAATGAGGGCGGCCACCCGCATGGCGGACTCGGTAATCCGCTTGGCTCCCAGCCGGTCGCTCCGGGCCAGGCAGGCGGAGATGCCGGGGACGATGCAGGCCGTCAGGGGGATCATCAGGTTAAAGGGCAGGTTGTAGACGCTCATGGTCTTACTGTAGGTGCCGTAGAGGCTGCGGGCAGAGTCCAGGATCGGGTCCAGCTTGGTGGCCGGGTCTGTCAGCAGGGCTTGCTGCCAGGCATCCGTATTGTTCTGAAAGATCTCCACAGCCTTGGGAAAGATATCCAGAAAACTGTTGCTGATGCCGGTCATACCGCCCTGGATGGCGGTAAACACATTCTGGAGCTGATTGTTCACCAGGTTGGTGTCGATGATAGTCACCAGGGACATGGAACAGGAACTGAGGGTGATGGGAATGGCCAGCTTGAGCAGCCGGGCCAGTACCACCCGGCTCCGGTCGGGCTGGTCGGCGGCCCGGGCGGCGCTGCCCCGGCGGGTACGGAAGTGGTTGAAGGCCAGATAGATCACCGACAGAACGCTGCCGAAGGAGACGCCGATGAGGGCGCCGGATGCCGCCAGCCGGTTGCGGATGTCCTCCGGCCAGAGGGTCAGGCTCATGATCACCATGGCAAGGCCCAAACCCAGGAAGAGCTTGCACAACGCCTCAATGATCTGGGAGATCGCGGTGGGCATCATGTTCATGTGCCCCTGGGCATAGCCCCGGAAGGCGGAGCAGCAGCAGGTGCACAGCACCGCCGGCGCCAGCGCCCACACGCAGAACACGGCTTTCTCATTGCCAATGGGCCCGGGCGGCGCTGCCCCGGCGGGTACGGAAGTGGTTGAAGGCCAGATAGATCACCGACAGAACGCTGCCGAAGGAGACGCCGATGAGGGCGCCGGATGCCGCCAGCCGGTTGCGGATGTCCTCCGGCCAGAGGGTCAGGCTCATGATCACCATGGCAAGGCCCAAACCCAGGAAGAGCTTGCACAACGCCTCAATGATCTGGGAGATCGCGGTGGGCATCATGTTCATGTGCCCCTGGGCATAGCCCCGGAAGGCGGAGCAGCAGCAGGTGCACAGCACCGCCGGCGCCAGCGCCCACACGCAGAACACGGCTTTCTCATTGCCAATGATATAGGTTGCTACCAGTTGTCCGAACACTGACATGCAGAGGAAGCTGAACAGCCCCATGAACAGGAACGCACAGAATGCCACCCGGAAGACCCGGTGCTTCTGGTTCTCCCGGCCCAGAGTATGGCACTCCGACACCGTCTTGGACAAGGCAACAGGCAGGCCCGCCGTGGAGATGGTGAGGAAGAAGGAGTAGATGTTATACGCGCCGTTGAAATCGCCGTAGGCCTCCTCGGGCAGTATGGCGATAAGCGGGATCTTGAAGATGGCGCCGATAATCTTGACCAGAATGGTGCTCACCGTCAGGATAGCGGCCGCGCCGTAAAAGGTATTCTTTTTTTGCTGATTGGACAATGCTAGGCCCCCTTATTTCGTTTCAAACAGCAGGGGCAGGGCGTAGTCCGCCACTTCCCGCTTCACCCGGTCAATGTCGATGGTGAGGAAGTCCCCATCTCTGTATATGACCTTTCCGCGGGCCATATTCATGCACACGTCGCTGCCGTGGGCGGCATATGCCAGGTTGGAAATCACGCTGTGGCAGGGGGTGAGGTTCAGGTGGGAGAAGTCCACCAGGATGAGGTCGGCGTCGTAGCCCCCCTCAATCCGGCCGGTGAGCCGCCCCAGGGCCTTGCCGCCGTTGACGGTGGCCATGCGCAGGGCGTCGATGGGCAGCAGGGCCAGGGGGTCGCAGTTGGCCCCGTTGTGGAGAATGGCGGCCAGCTTCATGTCCCCGAAGAAGTCGGTGCAGTTGTTGGAGGACACGCCGTCGGTGCCCAGGCACACGTTGACACCGGCCTTGCCCATGGCGGGGACGGGGGCGATGCCGCTGCCCAGCTTGAGGTTGCTCATGGGATTGTGGATGGCCGAAACCCCCTTGGACGCCATAACGGACCAGTCCTCCGGGGTGGTCCAGACGCAGTGGGCGGCGATGGCCCGCACATCCCACACGCCGTAGTCGTTGAGCACCTGAATGGGAGTCTTGCCGTGGCGGGCCAGGCACTCGGCATGCTCGGTGCGGGTCTCGGAGATGTGCACGTGCATACCCAGGCCGTGCTCCCGGGCGTAGTCCGCCATCCACTGCCAGAGCGGGTGGTGGGAGGTGTACTCGCCGTGGATCGAGGCGTCCACCAAAATCTGCCCGTCGTTGTAGCCGTGCCACTTCTCGGTCAGCTCCCGCTGCACCACACAGTCGTGGTGGGTGGCGGGATCAAAGGTGTCGGTGAACTGCACGCCGCCGCAGCACAGGTTGGCGCTGATGCCGGAGGCCGCCACCTCCTGGGCCACCGCGTCGGTGTGGCCATACATGTCCGCGATGGTGGTGACGCCGGAGGCGATCATCTCCGCCAGGCCCAGGTCGGTACAGGCCCGGATGGCCCGGTCGTCCCAGCGGGCCTCCACCGGGAAGATATAGTTGTGCAGCCAGTCCTGGAGGTTGTTGCCGTCGCCGTAGCCCCGCATGGCGGTCATGGGCACGTGGCTGTGGGCGTTGACAAAGCCGGGCATGAGCACGTTGCCCCGGCCGTCGATCTGCTCCTCAAAGGAGCCCCAGGGGCGCTGGGTGCTGACGGAGCGGATCTTCGTCCCCTCCACCACCACATAGGCGTTGGGGAGGACGGTGCCCGCCTCGTCCATGAGGACGGCGGTGCAGTTATGGATCAGAATAGACATGGCAGGCTCCTTTTAGTCAATCTTTTTCAGGCAGGCCAGCACGAGGCGGGAGAACTTGTCCCGGCAGGCCGCCGCCGCATCCAGCACCTCCTGCTCGGAGAGGGGCTGGTCCAGAATACCGGCGCCCATGTTGGACAGGAGGGTAAAGCCCAGCACCCGCATGCCACAGTGGCCGGCGGTGATGACCTCCGGCGCGGTGGACATGCCCGCTGCGTCGGCGCCCAGCACCCGGGCGGCCCGCACCTCCGCCGGAGTCTCGTACTGGGGGCCGGGGAAGTACATGTAGACGCCCTCCCGCAGCCCGATGCCCAGCTCCCTGGCGGTCTGGCGGGCCATCTCCCGCAGGGCGGGGGTGTAGAGGTGGGAGGCGTCGGGGAAGCGCACGCCGAACTCGGGCAGGTTCTCACCCCGCAGGGGGGACTCCATGAAGAACTTGATGTGGTCTGCAATAAGCATCAGATCGCCCGCCTTCCAGTCCAGGTTGACGCAGCCGGCGGCGTTGGTGACGATCAGGGTATCGCAGCCCAGCAGGCGGAGCACCCGCACCGCGTAGGACACCTCCTCATAGGAGTAGCCCTCGTAGTGGTGCATACGGCCCTGCATAACAGCCACCTTCTGCCCCTCCAGGGTGCCGAACACCAACTGACCCTTGTGGCCGGGGGCGGTGGACACCTTGAAATGGGGGATATTCTGATAAGGCACGGCAATGGGGTTTTCCACAATATCGCCCATGTAGCCCAGGCCGGAACCCAGGATCATGGCCACCTTGGGGGCAAAGCCGCCGATCTGGCTGCGGATGTAGTCCGCGCTCTCCTGGTATTGGGCAAACGTGTAGTTCATAAAGCTTGTCCTCCTTATTTGTAATAAGCGGCCCGGACGGGCCCGAAATACGGTCTGACGGTTCGCCGCAAGCGCTGCGGCCGCAAGGATTACATGGTATTTTACACCCCGCCCGCCAAAAAAGCAATGAAAAAGGGCAACTTCCCGCCCCCTTTCCGAAAAAGCCGCAAAAAAGCGGGACCCGTCCGGGTCCCGCCTCCCCACGGCTAGAGCGGCTTCTCCTGCCGGAGGCGCTCGAGCCGGCTCCGCAGCTCGGCCGCCGCGGCCTCCTTGCGGTCCAGCTCCGAGAACACCTGCTCCAGCGCGTCCTCTCCGCCCGCGCCGCCCCGGTGAGCGTCGTACACCAGCCGCCCCGCCGTATGGAGCAGGCCGTTGATGTCCGTCCGAAGGGCGAACAGCCTTCCCCGCAGCCGGGCCGTGTCCACCATCTGTCCGGCGTACTCCCCGGCGGTGGCGGCGGTCTCCCGCGCCCGCTCCAGCAGCTCCTGTATCCGGTCGTCCATATACCCGTCCCCCTGTCTGTTTCCGTTCAGGCCATTCTATGCGCCGGCGGCAGAGGGGTGCAGAAAGGCGGCGCTCTCCCCCGCAGGGGAGGGCGCCGCACTTGAACGCACACTTATTTCAGGCACTCCGAATCAGGTGGGTGCCGGCGGGGCTTACTTCAGACGCTCCGAAATCACTTGGGCTACCTTCACACCCGACGCGCCCGCCTGGGCCGCGTCGTCGCAAAGTCCGCTTGACTCCGGTTCCGCCTGACGGCAAAACCTGCGTCCGCTCCCTTGCTCCTCCGCTCCCACCGGCACCCGCTTGCGCTGGGCTGCCGGCGGGCAGGGGCCGCCTGCGGCGGCCGTTCTCTGGAGATGTCAAATCTGCTTCGAGCACTCCGAATCGGGTGGGTGCCGGCGGGGCTTACTTCAGCCGCTCCGAAATCACCTGGGCCACCTTTACGCCCGACGCGCCCGCCTGGGCTAGGCCGCGGGTCACGCCCGCGCCGTCGCCCACGGCGAAGAAGCCGGGCAGGGCGGTCTCCAGCTCGTTGGACAGGGCCAGCCGGGCGGAGTAGAACTTGACCTCCGCGCCGTAGAGCAGGGTGTCGTAGTTGGCGGTGCCGGGGGCCAGCTTGTCGAGCTGGTAGATCATCTCAATGATGTCGTCTAGCTGCCGCTTGGGCAGGGCCAGGGACAGGTCGCCGGGCACGGCGGCGGTGAGGGTGGGGTGGACGAAGGACTTGCTCATGCGGTGCTCGTTGGTGCGGATGCCGCTGACCAGATCGCCGAAGCGCTGCACCAGCACGCCGCCGGCCAGCATGTTGCTGAGGGAGGCGATGTGCTTGCCGTAGCGGTAGGGCTCGTTGAAGGGGGAGGTGAAGCGGTTGGACACCAGCAGGGCGAAGTTGGTGTTCTCGCTGCGCAGCTTGGGATCGGAGTAGGAGTGGCCGTTGACGGTGTTGATGCCCTCCACGTTCTCAGCCACCACGTGGCCGTAGGGGTTCATGCAGAAGGTGCGCACCTGGTCGCCGTACTGCTTGGTACGGTAGACCAGCTTGGACTCGTACACCACGTCGGTGATGTGCTCGAACACCTTGGCGGGCAGCTCCACCCGCACGCCGATGTCCACCTGGTTGTTGATGAGCTGGATGCCCAGCTCCTTGCACTGGTTGGAGAACCACTCCGCGCCGGAGCGGCCGGGTCCGGCGATGAGCCAAGTGCAGTCCACCTCGTCCCCCTTGTCGGTGATGAGGCGGTAGCCCTCCTTCCCCAGGTTCTCAATTTTGGTGACGGCGGTGCGGAACCGGAACTCGACGCCCTGGCGCACCTCCTCATAGATGCTCTGGAGGATCTTCAGGTTGTTCTCGGTGCCCAGGTGCTTGCACCGGGCCTGGAGCAGGTGGAGGTCATACTCCAGGGCCTTCTTCTCCAGTGCCTGGGCGGCGGGGGTCTCGGTGGAGAACACCTGGTCGGTGGCCCCGTGCTTCATGTTGATGGAGTCCACATAGTCGATAAGCTCCATGACCTCCCGCTTGGGCATGAAGTCGGTGAGCCAGCCGCCGAAGGCGGTGGTGAAATTGTACTTGCCGTCGGAAAAGGCGCCCGCCCCGCCGAAGCCGCACATGGTGTCACACACCTTGCAGTGGATGCACTCCTTCACCTTGCCCGCCACGATGGGGCAGCTCCGGGTATAGATGTCGGCCCCCTGATCCAGGGTAACCACCTTGAGGCCCGGGTTGCGGTGCATCAGCTCATAGCCCGCGAAGATGCCGGCCTCGCCGCAGCCGATGATGGCAACGTCATAGCGTGTGTTCATGTGCGATCTCTCACTTTACAACAGATTAGGGATCGGGCGGTGCGCTCCGTCCCAATATGGTATTATAACAAAGGACGGGCCGGTTTACAATGCGGTTTTCCCGAAAAATCCCGCCGGGGCCGTCAGATCCGCCCCCGCCCCGCCGTCTTATTGATGTGGCCACAAACGACGAAGGGAGGCTCCGGGATGACCGAAGCGGAATTTCTTCCCCTATTCGACCAATACCGCCCCATGGTGTACGGCCTGGCCCTCAGCTATACCCGCTCGCCTCAGGACGCGGAGGATGTGTGCCAGGAGGTGTTTCTCACCCTGCTGGAGAAGCCCCCTGCCCCAGGGAAGGAGCGCCCCTGGCTGGCCCGGGTGGCGGTCAACCGCTGCCGGGATCTGCTTACCTCCCCCTGGCGCAGGCGGCGGGAGAACGACGACACGGCCCTGGAGCGGCTGACCTTCGAGACGCCGGAGGAGGCCGGCCTGTTTGCCGCCCTGGGGGCGCTGTCCCCCGACAGCCGGGCCCTGCTCCACCTGCGCTATTACGAGGGGTTCACGGTGGCCGAGCTGGCCCGCCAGTTCCGCACCACCGCCCCGGCGCTCTCCGCCCGGCTCTACCGGGCCAAACAACAACTCAGGAAGAAGCTGGAGGAACTCGGCTATGAAGAAGCTCTATCAGAGGACTTTTGAGCAAGTCCTGGCCCAGACCTGCCCCCCCCTCAACCGGGTGGAGGAGCAGCGGCGCGCCCTGGCCTCCCGCTGCTCCCATACCGAATCGGAGGTAACTGCCATGACCACCAAACCCAGACGCCCCATCCGCATCCTCGTCGCCGCCGCTGCCGTGGCCGCCGCCCTCACTGCGGGCGCCCTGGCCGCCTCCGGCGCGCTGGGCTCCATCCCGCTGCTCTCCGGCGGAGCGTTTACATCAACCGACAGCGTAAACTGGAACGAACCGGACGCCGGAGCAACGGTTGCACCATCCCAGGAGAACGTGTGCTTTCCGGTAAGGGAGGAGCCTGATCTCCTCACTGTGCGCGGCGGCAGCGTCTATTTCACCACAGAAACCGGGGAGGAGCTGGACATCACCGGGCAATTCTCGGAGGCGGAGCCGTATGTCTATTCCTATACCGCCTCCGACGGCTCCGCCCACGACATCGTGATCGGCGGCAGCCTTGAGGACTACGGCTATATGGAATACGTCTATGACGCCGGCGGCAGCTTTGTCGGCAGCGCCGGCATCCTCCCCACCGGCTACGACTCCGCCAACAGCCCCCCGTGGCTCACCGCCTATGAGGAAGCCCGCGGCCTCTCTTTCTGACGCAGCGGCCCCGGCGGCATGTGTGCCGCCGGGGCCGCCTCAGCCTGTCGAAAAAGTCTTTTCGACAGGCTGCCAAACTGTTTGAAACTTCAGAAAAGTTTCAAACAGTTATTTTGATCCAACGCGAAAGGGA
>QFCH01001658.1_pt1 | contig 27009 bp, 21 predicted proteins | sample 5346071 | NCBI WGS metagenome assembly QFCH01 (sample SAMN09062255, study PRJNA434731) | Human gut metagenome, whole genome shotgun sequencing project. | isolation source: stool timepoint B chromium assembly | host: Homo sapiens | collected 2015
GCCTTACCCCCACCTGATGGAATTTGTGGAGCAGGCGGCAAAGGGCGTTCACGACGCCGGGGGTAAGGCGGCCAGGTACTACACCACGGATATCTGCGACGGACAGGCCCAGGGACACGACGGCATCAACTATTCCCTGGCCAGCCGGGACATGATCGCCAACATGGTGGAGATTCACGAGAGCGCCACTCCCTTTGACGGCGGCGTATTTATCGCCAGCTGCGACAAAGGTATGCCGGGGCTGCTCATGGGGATCGGCCGCTGCAACATCCCCTCCATCATGGTGACGGGCGGCGTGATGGAGGCCGGGCCGGATATGCTGACGCTGGAGGAGATCGGCAAGTACAGCGCCATGTGCCAGCGGGGCGAGATGACCCAGGAGCAGTTCTTATTTTACAAGCACCACGCATGTCCCAGCTGCGGAGCCTGCAGCTTTATGGGCACGGCCTGCACCATGCAGGTCATGGCGGAGGCCCTGGGCCTCATGCTGCCCGGCACCAGCGTGATGCCGGCTACCTGTGCGGACTTAAAGAAGGCGGCCTACGACACGGGCCTGCAGGCCATGAAGCTGGCGGAAATGGATTTGAAGCCCCGGGACATGGTGACGTTAAGAAGCTTTGAGAACGCCATCATGGTTCACGCGGCCATTTCCGGCTCCACTAACGCCCTGCTCCACCTGCCTGCCATCGCCCACGAGTTCGGCATCACCATCGACGCGGACACCTTCGAGCGCATCCACAAGAGCGCCCACTACCTGCTCAACGTGCGCCCGGCCGGGGAGTGGCCGGCGGCCTATTTCTACTACGCGGGCGGCGTTCCGGCGGTGATGGAGGAGATTCGCCACAGCCTGCACCTGGACGTGAAAACCGTCACCGGAAAGACCCTGGGCGAGAACCTGGACGAGCTGAAGAAAAACGGCTTCTACGAGAACTGCGCACGGCTTCTGGAACCGACGGGACTGAAAAAGGAACAGATCATTTACCCCTATGACAAGCCCATCGGCGACAAAGGAACCATTGCCATCCTGAAGGGCAACCTGGCGCCGGAGGGGGCCGTGGTGAAGCACTCCGCGGTTCCGAAGGAAATGCACGTGGCCATGCTTAACGCCCGGCCCTTTGACTGTGAGGAGGACGCCATCGCGGCGGTGCTCAGCCACGCCATCAGGCCGGGGGATGCGGTGTTCATCCGCTATGAGGGCCCCAAGGGCAGCGGTATGCCGGAGATGTTCTACACCACGGAAGCCATCGCCTCCGACGAGGAGCTGGGAAAGAGCATCGCCCTGATCACGGACGGCCGGTTCTCCGGCGCTTCCAAAGGCCCGGCCATCGGCCATGTGAGCCCGGAGGCGGCGGAGGGAGGCCCCATCGCCTTGGTGGAGGAGGGGGATCTCATCGAGATCGACATTCCCAGGCGGGTGCTGCGCATCGCGGGCATCAGGGGCGAGGCCAAATCCGAGGAGGAGATTCTGGAGGTTCTGGAGCAGCGCCGGAAGAACTGGCAGCCCAAACCCGCCCGGTATCAGTCAGGGGTGCTGAAAATCTACTCGGAGCACGCGGTAGGGCCGATGAAGGGCGGATACATGAAATAAAACGCGGCGGCCCATTGCCACAATATCACACACAAGTAGGAGAACAATACCCATGGAGAAGTTAAAAACAGGAATTATCGGCTGCGGCAAAGTGGGGGATTTCCACGCCAAAGCCTTCGCGGCTCTTGAAAACAGTGAATTTACGGCAGTATGCGACAACAATATCGAGCGGGCCCGGGCCTTTGCGGACCGCTATGGGGTGAAGGCTTACGACGACATCGAGGCCATGATCCGGGAGTGCGGTCTGGATGTGGTCAGCATCTGCACCCCTCATCCCCTCCACGCCAATCCCGCGGTGATTGCCGCGGACTGCGGCTGCAACGTGCTCATCGAGAAGCCCCTGGCTTCCAGCCTGGAGGACTGCGACCGGATCATCGAGGCTGGGGATCGGAACCATGTGACCATCGGAACCATGGTGCAGAGACGTTTTTACCGCCCCTGTATGCGCATTCACCAGGCCATCGAGGACGGCAAAATCGGCCGCCCGGTGCTGGGCATGGTCACCATGCTGGGCTGGCGCGACAAGAATTACTACGACAGCGATCCCTGGAGAGGGAGCTGGAAGGGCGAGGGCGGCGGCGTCATGGTCAACCAGGCGCCCCACCAGATCGACCTGCTCCAGTGGTACATGGGCGAGGTGGACGAGATTTACGGCGTGTGGAAAAACCTGAACCATCCCTACATTGAGGTGGAGGACACGGCGGTGGCTGTGATCAAGTTCAAAAACGGCGGCGTGGGCAACATCGTGGTGTCCAACAGCCAGAATCCGGCGCTGTTCGGCAAGGTACATATTTTCGGCGAAAATGGAGCCGGCGTGGGCGTGCAGACCGACGGCGGGGCCATGTTCGTGGCCGGAATGTCGAGCATCACCGAAGCGCCCTACAACGACCTCTGGACCGTAGCCGGGGAGGAGAACATGCTGGAGACCTGGAAGAAAGAGGACACGGATTTCTTCAACAGCGTGGATTCCATGTATTACTACCACCGAGAGCAGATAAAGGACTTTGTGGACGCGGTTCAGAAGGGGGAAAAGCCCCTGGTGGACGCCAGGGAGGGCCGCAAGACCGTGGAGATTTTCACCGGCATTTACCGGGCCACCGAGACCAACAGCGTGATCAAATTCCCTATCAAATAGAAGGCGGACAGAAGGAGGTACCCTGTGAAGATTTCCTACAATGAAGCCACGGCAAAAGGCTGTTCCAGCCTGGCGCTGGATCTGGAGCTCTGCGAAAAGGCCGGATTTGACTATATCGAAATCCGCCTGGACATGCTGGGCGATTACCTGAAGGAGCACACCGTGGAGGAGCTGGCGTCATTTTTCCGCGCCAGCCGCTTAAAACCCCACGCCATGAACGCGCTCTACCTCTACCCGGAATTTTTAGGGGAAAATGACGACCTGAAACGGCGGGACGCGCTGCTGGCGGAATTTCAGATGGGACTTGACGTGTGTAAGGCCATCGGCAGCCACTATTTCATCATCGTCCCGCCCCTGCAGCGCGACCCCAATGGCGGCCCCTTTGTGGGCACCCGGGAAGAGACCTTTGAGAACTGCGTGCGCATCCTGAAACAGCTGGGGGAGATGGCGTTGCCATACGACGTGAACCTCTGCTTCGAGCTGGTGGGATTCGAGCGCAGCAGCGTGCGGACCGTGGAGGAGGCCGACGCCATCGTGCGGGCAGCTGACCGGGACAATGTGGGCTTCGTGTTCGATTCCTACAATATTTATCTGAACAACCGCACCAACGATTTTTCCGCCATCCGCACCGTGCAGCCGGAAAAGATTTTCGCCGTCCATATGATGAGCGGAAAGGACGTCCCGGACGGGGAGATGGGGCAGGACAAGCGCTGCTTCCCGGACGCAGGCGTGGTGGACATCGGCAATTTCCTGGAAAATCTCCGGGAAACCGGTTACGACGGCATGGTATCCATTGAAACCTTCAACCCGGACTATTGGGGGAAGGACCCCGCGTGGGTAATAAATACGGCTTACCGGACGACCAGAGAGGCTCTGGTGCAAAACGGCTGTATTTAATACATAAAGCATCTGTCCGCTGCCGCCCGGCAGAGGGGCCTGGGCGGACGAAAATCCAATGAAAAAGCTTAGGAGGGTAAGGTATGTCACCTACATCATTTATCATCATGCTGGTCGCGGCCATCGTGATTCTGACCGTGCTGACCTTGAAATTCAAAATGCACCCGGTTATGACGCTGTTTATCACCGCCGTATTTATCGGCCTGGTATCCGGCAAACCGTTAGTCGACACATTTAATTCTATCAAGAACTATTTCGGCTCCACGCTGGGCAGCATCGGCGTCATGATTATTTTCGGCGCGGTGATCGCCTCCGGTATCTCGGATACGGGCGCGGCCACCAGCATCGTCAACTTCTTCATCCGCCTGTTTAAGGGCAAACGCCTGGAGCTGGCTCCCGCGCTGACCGGCTTCATCATGAGTATCCCGGTGTTCGGCGATATCGCCATCATTTTGAACGCCCCGATCTCCGCGATTCTGGCAAAGCGCAAAAATATGAGCATGTCCCAGGTCGCTCCCTTTGTAAACCTGGGCCTGACCCTGACCCACGGGCTGGTTCCTCCCACCCCCGGCGTGCTGGCCGTGGCCGTGCTGCTGCAGGCCGACATCGGCACTGTGATCATGTGGGGTCTGGTGTGCAGCGTGGTATCCTTCGCGGTCTGCTACTTCGCGCTGGCTCCCATCTACGCCAGGGGCGAGTTCATCGAGCCGCTGGCGGATTACACCGAGGGAATTGAGGCGGTGGACGACGGCGCTTCCGTTGAAAAGCTTCTGATTGCCGAGGAAAATGCACCCGGCGCGGGCATGTCCTTCATTCCGCTGCTGCTTCCGGCCGTGATGATCGCGGTTGGCTCCATCGGCAAGTTGATGGTGGAGGAAGGCTCCGGCGCGTACGTGTTCTTCAACACCTTTGGCGACACGGTTCTGGCTCTGTTCTGCGGCATCGTGGCCCTGGGCCTGATGGTGTTCGGCCGCAAGGACAAGGTGGTGAAGAAGGCCAACGAGGCTACCGGCACCAAGGAGCTGTCTGAGAAGAGCTCTTGGACTGAGATCGTATTTGGCAACTGGTGCGGACGCGCCCTGAAAATCGCAATCAGCGCCCTGCTGATCACCGCAATGGGCGGCGCGATGGGCGGCATTCTCCGCGAGAACGAGGCCATCAGCGTGATCGGAAATGCCATCGCCAGGACGAATTTCCCCAGCCTGCTGATTCCCTTCCTGCTGGCTGCTATCCTGATGACGGTCTGCGGTTCCATGACCACCGCTTCCATGACGGCCGCGGCTCTGATGGTGGAGCTGGTTCCGGTTCTGGGCATGAGCCCGGTTGTGGCCACTCTGGCCATCGGCGCAGGCTCCATGGTGGGCTGGCATGTAAACAACAGCGGATTCTGGATCTTCACCTCCCTGTACGGCTTTGATACCAAACAGGGACTGAAATACTTCACCACCACCAACGCGCTGGGCGGCATCGCAGCCTTTATCTGCCTGGCGGGCCTGACCATGATCGGTCTGGTGGGCTGATGACAAGACATTAGAAACCAAGTACATTTTCTCTGCAAATGTATGATAAAACCTGCCCGGCCTAATCGCCGGGCAAAGGCAGTTCTGAAACAGGAGGGTTTGGGATGATCCGTTTTTTTAGGGCAAGCAGAATGACGGCGATGTGGGGAAGCGCGGCGGGCGCATTTGCGGGCGCTGCCGCCGCCTGGGCGTTTTACCCGGGAGACAGGGGCACAAAAGCCGTGCTGGCGCTGGTGGCCGCAGCGCTGGCGGTCAACGTGTGTTTGTATATTGCGAAAATAATCGCGGTGCGCAGGTATCAGGAGATTCTGCTGCTGCTCTACGAGAAGCTGGACCCGGAGGCGTTTCTGGCCCAGGCCCTGCCGCTTTTGGACCGGAAGGCGGGGACCGTGGACCGGGTGACCCACGCCGCCCATGTGGCCAACGGCTATCTGGCAAAGGGCGACCCGGACGCCGCCATCGCCCTGTTAAAGCGCCAGCAGGTGCCGGAGCAGGCGGCTGCGCTGCGGGGGCTGGTGGCCTCCAACCTGGGCACCGCCTGCCTGCAAAAGGGGGACCGGGCCGGCGCGGCTGCGGCCCTGGAGGAGTTAAAGCAGGTGGTCTGCTCCGGGCACTGCAAGGAGAAATTCCGGGAAAAGGCCCGCCGCATCATCGCTTACCAGCAGCTCTGCCTGGATGTCCTGGACGGGAAACGGGGCGGGCTCAAAGAACTGGAGAAGGACTATGAGAGTACGAAATCGCCGTTTCATAAGTTGAGCGCGGGGCGTTTTCTGGAGAAGGCTGCGGGCAGGCCGCCGCGAGAGAAAATATGTATATAGACTAAGAAGTGTCATCATCCCCGGCAATCGGCGGATTCGGCCCCCCACCCGGCGGGCCTGGGTCCGCCGATTGCCGGGGATTTTTGCGTGGACATTTCCCTTATCCCACCCCCGCTTTTATTCCGTTGACATATCCCGCCCCAGTCCTTATAATTGGAACTGTCGGCGGCTTTTCTCACGGTGAAGGGGGAAAGCGGCCGTTTGAATCAAAGGAAGCGAGGAAAATAACGTGAAAATAAGAGATATATTGGCGGCGGGAAAACCCACCCTCTCCTTCGAGGTGTTTCCGCCCAAGACGGTGGACGCCTACGAGCCGGTGGAGCGGGCGGCCTGCGAGATTGCAAAGCTGAAACCGGCGTTTATGAGTGTTACATACGGGGCGGGAGGCGGGACCAGCCGTTACACGGTGGATATCGCCGACACCATCAAGGGGTACGGCGTTACGCCGCTGGCCCATCTCACCTGCGTGTCCTCCACCCGGGAGAAAGTGCACCAGGTATTGGACGAACTCAAGTCCAGGGGAATCGAGAACGTGCTGGCGCTGCGGGGAGATCTCCCGGCGGACGGGGAAACGCCCCGGGAATACCGGTACGCCTCCCAGCTGATCCGGGAGATCAAGGAAAGCGGCGATTTCTGCATCGGCGCGGCCTGCTACCCGGAGGGGCATGTGGAGTCGGCCAACAAATCGGTGGAGATGGATTATCTGAAGGAGAAGGTGGAGGCGGGGTGCGATTTCGTCACCACCCAGATGTTCTTTGACAACAGCATTTTATACAGCTATCTGTACCGGATTCGGGAGAAGGGCATCACGGTTCCTGTGATCGCCGGAATTATGCCGGTGACCAACGCCAAACAGATCAGCCGCATCACCGGCATGTCCGGCACCTATCTGCCCGCCCGGTTCAAAGCCATTGTGGACCGGTTCGGTGACAACCCGGCGGCCATGAAGCAGGCGGGCATTGCCTACGCCACGGATCAGATCATCGACCTGATCGCCAACGGGGTGAACGGCATCCACGTCTATTCCATGAACAAACCCGACGTGGCGGCCAGAATCCGGGAGAATTTGTCGGAAATCCTGTAACCGCGAAATATGGATTGTAAGGAAAATGGAGGTGGCCTATGGATCAGACCGAGGTGAGCCGGGGGGAGGTCCTCCGGTATATGGGCTGCAAGGGAGCACAGAGCGAAGCGGTGCTTGCGCTGGTGGAGGACTGTCTGGCCCAGCTGGGTGGGGCCTGCGAGCCGCGCCATCTGACGGCTGTGTTTCCGCTGTCCCTCACGGCGGACGGAGGGATCGACGGGGGCTGTTTTCGCACCCACAGCCGGAATCTGTCCCGCAACCTGGCGGACTGCCACAAAATCATCGTATTTGCGGCCACCCTGGGCACCGGGGCGGATCACCTGATCCACAAGTACAGCCGCCTGGAAATGAGCCGGGCCGTGGTCATGCAGGCCGCGGCGGCGGCTATGATCGAGGAATACTGTGATCAGGTCTGTTCCGCGCTAAAGGAAGAGTACGAGGCCCGGGGAGAGTACCTGCGGCCCCGGTTCAGCCCCGGCTACGGGGATTTTCCGCTGGAATGCCAGCCGACCCTTTTGGGCGCGCTGGAGGCGGGCAAGCGCATCGGAATCAAGCTGACGGACAGCCTGCTCATGATGCCGTCCAAATCCGTGACCGCGGTCATGGGGATCAGCAGAAAGCCGCATCGCTGCGACGTCAGGGGCTGCGAGGCCTGCGGCAAGACGGACTGCGCCTACCGGCGGTAGGGCGCGTATGGCCTGGCGGTCCGGGCAGGCGAGTCCGCGGTCCGGGCAGGCGAGTCTGCCGTCTGGGCAGGCATGTCCGCGGTCTGGGCAGGCGAGTCCGCCGTCCGCCAAACATTCCCGCCGCCCATCAATCGAGAATGGAACACAACCTTATGGGCTGTGCCACAATATAAGGAGGAAGAGAAAAATGATACGTTTTAATTGTGATTACTGCGAGGGGGCTCACGAACGCATTTTGAACAAGCTGGTGGAGACCAACATGGAGCAGACGCCGGGTTATGGAAATGACCGCTTCTGCGCCGAGGCCGCCCAGATGATCCGCGACTTGTGCAAAAAGCCCGAGGCGGCGGTGGATTTCCTGACCGGGGGAACCCAGGCCAACTTAACGGTGATCGCGGCCGCGCTCCGTCCCCATCAGGGCGTGCTCTGCTCCGAGGCCGGACACATCGCGGTCCACGAGGCGGGGGCTGTGGAGGCCACGGGTCACAAGGTGCTGGGACTGTCCGCGCCCGACGGAAAGATCACGGCCCAGCAGGTGAAACAGGCCTATGTGGATCACATAAACGACGAGAGCTACGACCAGATCGTAAAGCCCGGCCTGGTGTACATTTCCCAGTCCACGGAGCTGGGCACCACCTATTCCAAAGCGGAGCTGGAGGAAATGTACCGTGTCTGCAAGGAGTGCGGCCTCTACCTCTACGTGGACGGCGCGCGCCTGGCCTACGCCCTGGGAGCTGAGGGAATGGACGTGGACTTTGAGGTTCTGGCTGCCAACTGCGACGTATTTTATATCGGAGGCACCAAGGTGGGCGCGCTGTTCGGCGAGGCCGTAGTGATCTTAAACGACGCGTTGAAAACGGATTTCCGCTACATTATGAGGCAGGAAGGCGGCCTGGTGGCCAAGGGGCGTCTGCTGGGAATCCAGTTCTCCGAGCTTCTGCGCGACGGATTTTACATTGAGACGGGCCGCAGGGCCGACCGGCTGGCGGACGAGATCCGCAAAGCCTGCGAGGACCGGGGGTATCCCTTCCTGGTGCCCAACAATACCAACCAGATATTCCCGGTGATCCCGGACGCCGTGCTGGAGAGCTGGAAGGACAAATATGCCTTCGCGTACCAGTGCCGCGTGGACGAGAGCCACAGCGCCGTGCGCTTCTGCACCAGCTGGGCCACCAGGCCGGAGGACGTGAAAGCCCTGGCCGACGACATTCGCAACAGTTAAAGAGGACGGATACATGGATTTGTTAAGGGAAATGAGACAGCGCCGCCTGTTTTTCGACGGCGGCACGGGAAGCCTGTTACAGGCCCAGGGGCTGAAAGCGGGGGAATTGCCGGAGGTGTGGAGCATCACCCGCCCGGAAGTCTGCGTGAAGCTCCACCGGGATTACCTGGAAGCGGGCGCAGACATCATCAAGACCAATACCTTCGGAGCCAACGGGCTGAAATTTAAGGGGCGGGAAAATGCGAACGGCGCGGAGTGGGGAGCGTCCACGGCGGGCCACTCCGGCGCAGAGCGGGGAGCGTCCACGGCGGGGCGCACCGGCGCAGGGCAGGAATCGTCCACGGCGGGCCACCCCGGCGCAGAGCAGACAGCGTCAACGACGCCCCCTGCCGCCGCCCGCCCGGCCGACTCCTACAGCGTGGACGAGATCGTCACCGCAGCCATGAAAAACGCCCGCCGGGCGGTGGCGGAGGCCGGCCACGGTTATATCGCCCTGGACCTTGGGCCGACTGGCAAGCTTTTAAAGCCACTGGGTGACCTGGATTTCGAGGATGCGGTGGAGCTTTATAAGGAAGTGGTGAGGATCGGGCGCAGGGAAGGCGCGGACCTGGTGCTCATCGAGACCATGAGCGACAGCTATGAGCTGAAAGCCGCGGTGCTGGCCGCCAAGGAGGCGGGGGAGGGGCTGCCGGTGTTCGCCACCGTCGTTTTCGACGGAAAGGGCAAGCTTTTGACCGGCGGAAACGTGGAGTCCACGGTGGCGCTGCTGGAAGGGCTGAGGGTGGACGCCCTTGGGATCAACTGCGGCCTGGGGCCGGTGCAGATGAAGGGGATCGTTGAAGAGCTTCTGAAGGTCTCCTCCCTGCCCGTGATCGTCAATCCCAACGCGGGCCTTCCCCGCAGCGAGAACGGGGTGACGCTCTACGACATCGACGGGGACCGGTTTGCCCAGGTGATGGAGGAGATTGCCCGCATGGGCGCCTGCTTCCTGGGGGGCTGCTGCGGCACTACGCCGGAACACATTCAGAAAACCGTGGGCCGCTGCAAGGATGTGCCCCTGGTCTGGCCGCAGGCCAGGAAACGTACGGTGATTTCCTCCTATTCTCAGGCGGTGTGCATCGAGGGAAAGACCGTAATCATCGGCGAACGGATCAATCCCACCGGCAAATCCAAGTTTAAGCAGGCCCTGCGGGACCACAATCTGGAGTATATTCTGAAAGAGGGCGTGACCCAGCAGGACAACGGGGCCCAGGTGCTGGACGTGAACGTTGGACTGCCGGAGATCGACGAGCCCTCTATGATGGAGGAAGTGGTGAAGGAGCTGCAGGCCATCATCGATCTGCCCTTACAGATCGACACCTCCAATCCCCGGGCCATGGAACGGGCCCTTCGGGTCTACAACGGCAAGGCGCTGATCAACTCCGTCAACGGCAAGGCCGAGGTGATGGATGAAATCTTCCCGCTGGTGGCCCGATACGGCGGCGCAGTGGTAGCGCTGTGCCTGGACGAGTCCGGGATACCGGAGACGGCCGAGGGCCGCATCCAGGTGGCGAAAAAGATCATCCGGGAGGCCGCCCGCTACGGCATCGGCACCGAGGACCTGATTTTCGACGGTCTGTGCATGACGGTCAGCTCCGACAGCAAAGGCGCGCTGACCACGCTGGAGACCCTGCGCCGCATCCGGGACGAGTTGGGCTGCAAGTCGGTGCTGGGCGTGTCCAATATTTCCTTCGGCCTGCCCCAGCGGGAAATCATCAACGCCTCGTTCTTCACTATGGCCATGGAGTGCGGCCTGAGCGCGGCTATCGTGAACCCCAACTCCGAGGCTATGATGCGGGCCTACTACAGCTTTAACGCGTTGATGGATATGGATCCACAGTGCGGGGAATATATCCGCATCTATGGGGGCCAGGCGGGAAGCCTGGGGAAAACCCTGCCCCGGAATCCAGGCGCGGGAAGCGCCGGAGCTGCCGGTGGGGGCCTGGGCGCGGGAAGCGTTGGAGCTGCCGGTGGGGGCCTGGGTACGGGGAACGCTGGAACTACCGGTGCGGGCTCCGCCTCCGGCCAGTCCACAGCCGCTTTCGAAATCGCCTCACGCCTGTCCGCCGCCATCGAGCGCGGCCTGCGGGAGGAGGCCCACCGGGCGGTGGGAGAGCTTCTTGAAACCCGGGAGCCGCTGGACGTGATCAACACCGAGATGATCCCGGCCCTGGACCGGGTGGGAAAGGGCTTTGAAGCCGGAACCATTTTCCTGCCTCAGCTGCTCATGAGCGCCGAGGCTGCAAAGGCGGCGTTTGAAGTGATCAAGGACCGGATGGCCAGTTCCGGTCAGGTGCAGGAGAAGAAGGGAACGATCATCCTGGCTACGGTGAAGGGCGATATCCACGACATCGGCAAGAACATCGTCAAGGTGCTGCTGGAAAACTACAGCTACGAGGTGATCGACCTGGGCCGGGACGTTCCGCCAAAGACCATCGTGGAAACCGCAATGGAGCGGAAAGTCCGCCTGGTGGGCCTTAGCGCTCTGATGACCACCACGGTTCCCAGCATGGAGGAGACCATCCGTCTGCTGCGGGAGCAGCTGCCGGGCACCTTGGTGATGGTGGGCGGAGCCGTGTTAACGCCCGAATACGCCAGAACCATCGGCGCGGACGCTTACTGCCGGGACGCAATGGCCTCGGTGAACTACGCGGAGGAGGTTTTCGCGGGGACGTGATCCGGGCGTTACAGGGACGTATAAACTTAATTTTCATAAAAATAAGGCGCTGTGGGACATACTCTCACAGCGCCTTACTTATATCACGGCTTCCATCGCGGTCGGTGGCGAGGGAACAGCATCCCGGCCCTTATGAAGGAGGAAAATGAGCCGGTAAGGAGGAGCCAATGGACCGGATGCCAGAGTCAGAGCCCGCAAAGGAGATGTTCGTCCCATGCTCCGCCGCAGTTACGGGGAAGTCCTGAAAATCCGTCCCAAACGGGCACTCTCCGGGCGCGGAGCCGCACAGGCGGCAGGCGCTCACCTTATTTTTTCCGGTTTCCTTGGAATGGTACAGCTGTTGGTCCGACAGCCGGACCAGGGCGTCGAAATCCCGTTCATGTCTCAGCACGCCCGAGGCCAGCCCCAGGCTGATGGTCATATGGGGAGATACACTGTGGTCGGGAGCGGGGATTTCAAGGCATTCCACCAGCCTGCGCAGCCGCTCGGCGGCCTTGACCGCGTTGGCGTGGTCGATGCCGTAGAGAAGAATCTGGAATTCTTCTCCACCGTACCGGCAGATCAGATCGGAACTGCGGTGGATGCCGCCGGCCAGGGCGGAAGCGATCTGCTGAAGGCACAGATCCCCCTCGCAGTGGCCGTTGGCGTCGTTAAAGCGCTTGAAATAGTCGATATCCACCATGATCACAGCGATGGGGATTTCCATGCGGATGGTGATGGGGAGAAGCTCTTCCAGTTTCTGGGCAAAGCCGCAGCGGTTTAACAGGCGGGTCAGGGAGTCGTGGTGGGCCTGGTTCATGAGGCATAGATTGGTCTCGTTGGCCTGGTACAGCTCCCGAAGGCTCCCGGTGATGCTGTGGTAACGGCTGCGGGAGAGAAAGACAGCCGCGCAGCAGAACAGGGCCATGTGGGAATAGATCATGGGCGGAGCCTGCCGGAGGCTGAACAGGCAGAAGGCCACCGAGGCGGTGAGGGAGATCGTGGCGACCAGTTCCCGCAGGGTAAGAAGCGGGCACGCGGCGATATAGAGCATGAACAGCAGATAATTCTCCATGGTGATCCGCTCCCGCAGGTTCAGGAAGGTCATGGAGAGGCAGAAAAGCGCCATCACCGCGGTGAAGGCGTAGGTATGGTATTTCAGCCGGGTGGTGCCGGCGCCCTTTGTCAATGCGCGGAACATGTACTCGGTCAAAAAAATATTTCCGGCCATGACAAACACAAACAGCGCGATCACTGCCATATAGAGCCCGAACTGTCTTGTCCGGGCGTGGATCATGCAGAAAATGCTGACATTGACAGCCTGCACGAGAATCATCATAATGGAAAAATTCAAAATCTGCCGCAGATTGCTCAGGCGGATTCTGTCGGTCAGCTGCCGCTCCGTCTGAGGCGTGGAATTCTGGCTCGGGCAGCTGGACCAGAATACGCTCTTTTTAACATTGTCTAACATTTGTATTTCCTTTTCTCACAAGTTATTCCGCGTAAAATTACACATGTTAATTAGAATATGCGTGAAGAAGAGAAAATATAACCACGGGATGGAAAAATTTACACTTTTTTGGCGGATGGGGGAGATGGAATATTCTGGAGGACCGCCCAGAAATTACCGCGCACAGATGAGGAAAAATGTGCTAATATAGATTTGTAACAAAAAAGAAATAATTTTGTAACAATTTTAACAACGGAAAGTGAGGACAAACTATGACAGTAACGATTCCCGCAATGGCGCTGGCAGCCATGGTTGGCTCCGGCTGTCCGGTAAACCAGGCGAACATGAACCAGTACAGTCAGGTCATGAACAATCCCGGCAGCGCACAGCCTTACATACAGATGCAGAATGGGGGCGCAGACCTGGACGCGCTGCTCCGGCAGATGGGCGTTTCCTGCCCCGGCGGGATCTGCGACGGACTTGACAGCAACTGCCCCGCCGGAAGCTGCGGCGCCGGACTGGACGGGAGCTGCTTTACCGGCGGTAATAACTGCGCGGGCCAGGGTAACAGCTGCGGTCTCCAGGGTTCCGGCACCGGCTGCGGCAGCCGGAATTACAGCGGCATTTACCGCTGATTGACAGACTGATTCGACATTTTCAATACTCCTTTTTATGAGAGGGGGCCCCAGAGGCCGGCGGCGGGCTTTGGGGTCCCCTTTCCGCACCCCAGAGCCTACATCCTCTTTTTCACAGTCTCAATAAAATCGCTGAAATACTGGGGCTGGTAATTTCCGCGCAGATAGCAGAGTGAGAGCTGCAGGATAGCCGCGGGATTCCCGAGGGAAAAGCAGACGGGCTTAAAGGGAAGCATCATATATTTAATATGGGTTTCCGCAGCGAAGCACACGCCCATGTCCTGGAGCACCATGCGCACGGACGCCTCGATGCTTCTGGTGGTGCACAGCACCCGGGGCGTGATCCCGGCGTCCTTCATGATCCGGTCCGCGGCCCTGCGGGTGCGCTGGTCGTTGGGCTGCATGATGAAATTCTCATCCTTGAAAAGGCTTAAATCGATCTGCTTGTGCCTGGAACCGGGCCGTTCTACTCCGGCTCCGGCCAGCGGATGGGAGGGGGAGACGATCAGCATCACCTCGTCGTCCCGGATGTGTTCGGCTACGATTCTGGGATCTTTTGGGACGTCGTTTAAAATGGCGAAGTCCACATCGCCGTCCAGCAGCATATTTTCCAGAAATCCCGAGTGCAGCTCTGTGATGATAATGTCCACATTCGGGTATTGCCTGGAAAAGGGGGGAAGGATACGGGGCAGAATGTTGGGGCTTCGCAGCACCGGCAGGGCGAGCCTGAGCCGTCCCTGTTTCTGTTTGTTGATATCGCTGAGCTCGTTTTGCAGCTCCTGCTCGATCTCCATGATCCGCTTCGCATGGTACAGAAAGCGCTCGCCCTCGTAGGTCAGAAGAAAACGGTTGCCCACGCGCTGGAACAGCGTGACGCCGATGCGTTTTTCCAGATTGCTGATGAACCGGCTGAGGGCCGGCTGGGAGATGTAAAGGGATTCGGCGGCTGCGGTGATGCTGTCGTACTGAGCTACCGCGGCTACATACTCCATATTCTTGTTGTTGATCTGTAAACCGCCTGGATTCATGGCAATTCCTCCAATCATAACATTGTGTTATTATTTCTATTTGTTTTATGCATTTGACTTATTATAAATCAATGATAGAATAAAAATATAGTAAAAGTCAATGATTTTTTTCTCATTTCTCAAATTTTATTGGAGGTATTATATGAGCAGTCTGATCCAAGGGGCCTATGACCTGCATATTCACTCCGCCCCCGACGTATTGCCGCGCAAGGCCGACGATCTGGAGCTGGCACAGCGCTTTCTGAAAGCGGGGATGGCGGGATTTGCCATCAAGTCCCACTATTTCTGCACGGCGGAGCGGGCCGGGCTGGTGAACAAGGTGTATCCGCAGATTCACGCGGTGGGGGCGGTCACGCTGAATTCATCCGTCGGCGGACTCAATCCCGCGGCCGTGGAGCTGGCGGGCCGGGCCGGCGCGAAAATCGTGTGGTTTCCCACCTGCGATTCCCAGTACGAGCAGCAGCACGTGTTCCCGGAGAACCCGGGCAAAGCGGTCAAGCTGCCGTTTTGGGCCAACATCATCATCCAAATGCGTGAGGAAAATATTTCCTGCCCAACCATTACCCTGCTGCATGAGGACGGAAAGCTGAAGGACGAGGTCTGGGACATACTGGATATTATCGCAAAGTGGGATATGGTGCTGGCCACCGGCCACATTTCCCATGAAGAGACCTTTGCCCTCATTTCCGCAGGGAAGGAGCGGGGGGTGAAGAAGATGATCGTCACCCATGTGGATTTTCCCAGCACCTTCTATGACATTGAGCAGCAGCGGGAGTTGGTGGCCATGGGTGCGCAAATGGAGCACTGCTTCACTACCTACGGCACGGGAAAGGTGGATTTTGGCGTGACGCTGGAACAGATTCGGGCCGTGGGGGCGGATCGTGTGATCTGCTCCACGGATTTGGGGCAGAGGGCCAATGTCTACCCGGACGAGGGCATGGAGCAGTTCGCCCAAAAACTGCTGGAGGCCGGGGTCAGCGAGGATGATATCCGAAAAATGTTTGTAACGAATCCAAAAAATCTTATTTTATAAATGAAAGGGGAGGAATGCGTATGATGCAGGATGAACGGCTCCTGGTTGTGAGCGCCCACGCCGCCGATTTTGTGTGGCGGGCAGGCGGCACAATCGCCAAGTATGTGAAAAACGGGGCTCAGGTGCATCTGGTGGTGCTGAGCGTGGGGGTCCGGGGGGAATCCAACGATCTCTGGAAGGCCCCGGATCAGACCGCGGAGCATGTGAAGGAAATCCGCACGGCGGAATCCAGGAAGGCCGCCGGGATTCTGGGGGTTAAGAACATTGAGTTCTGGGACATGGAGGATTATCCGCTGCGGTTTTCAGAAAAGCAGGAGGAGGACATGGTCAGAAGGATTCGTGAAATACGGCCCACAGCCATTATCACCCACGACCGTCGGGATGTCCTGAATCCGGACCACAACGCGGTCCACGAGTTTGTGTTCCGGTGCAGCGTGGAGTCCAACTCCGCCGGTGTGATTACACCGGGCCTCAAAGCCACCAGTCAGATGCAGCTTTACGGCTTTGAACCCCATCAGACCGAGCTCAGCGGCTATGTGCCGGGGATATTTGTGGATATCACCGAGAGCTACCCGCAGAAGGTGGAGGCCATGGAGTGTTTCAAGGCGCAGGGGCACCTGATCGAATACTACAAGCAGCGCGCCTTCATGCGGGGGAACCACGCCAGACGTCTTTCGGGAAGGAAGGACTGCCAGTACGCGGAGAGCTTCGCCCGGGTATTTCCCCAGGTGGCGTCCGGCCTGGCGTAAGGGCGCATGCAACTGTCAATCAGATCACAGAGGAAATGAAGATGAATGATACGATAATGGGAAGAATCGGCTGCCGGGTCAAATCCAACTATGAGTTCGATCAACCGTGGCGGGAGCTGACAAAGGGGCTGGAGGGATTCTCCACCGCCAATCTGGCGGACGGAATGAAAGGCTTCTACTGTATGGATATGGGCATCCGCCCAATGGTTCCGGGCGCTAAAATGCTGGGTCCGGCCCTGACCGTCAAACTGAGGCCGGGGGACAATCTGATGTTACATAAGGCGACGGAGCTTGTAAAGGACGGCTATATCGTGGTCTGCGATACCCAGGGCTGCACCAGCTACGCTCTTTTGGGTGAGCTGATGGCCTCGGCGCTGAAAAAACAGAATGCGGGGGGAATCGTGATCGACGGCGTGATCCGGGACTGTGAGGAAGTGATCGAAGTGGGGCTTCCGGTATACGCCCGCGGCTCCGTCAGCTGCGCCGGGGACAAGGAAGGGCCGGGGGAGATCAATGTTCCGGTCTGCTGCGGAGGCGTGGTGGTCCGTCCCGGAGATTTCATCGCCGCCGACGCAAGCGGCGTGGTGGTGATCCCCAGGGAGGATGTGGCCGACGTGGCTGCAGGTGCGAAGAAAAAGACGGATTACGAGGAGGTCCGCAGGCAGGAGATCGCGGACGGAAACATCAAAAAGGACAATATTAACCGCATATTAAGCGCCAAATGCGTGTGATCACGCAAAGGAAGGAGAAAGAATTATGTATAGAAAAAACAGAAGGATGCTGACGGCTCTGGCTCTGGCGGTGTGCACCGCGTTTACCGCCGCCTGTTCGTCCGGCGCGGGCGCTGCCGCCCCGGAAACCACCAAGGAGGCCCAGACCCAGGCCCCGGCGGAAACTGAGAAGGAGACCGCCCAGGGTGCGGAATCCGAAACGGCGGCCCCGGAGGGGCAGAGCCATTCCCTGACCATGGCCAGCGGAACTAATGGCGGCGTGTTCTACATGTTGGCAGCCGCTTACTCCCAGCTGATCCCGTCGGTGAACCCTAATATGACCATCAACGTGGAGGCTTCCGCGGGAACCAATGAAAACCTGGCCCTTCTCTCCTCCTACGAGGCGGACGTGAGCTTTGCCAACCCCGGCGACGCCCTGAGCGCTTACGAGGGAAAGAGAGAGTTCGAGGGCAAGGCGGCCACGAACCTGCGGGCGGTTATGTCCGGCAATATGAACTATTTCCATGTAATGACGCTGGAGGACTCCCCGATCAAAACCCTGGAGGATATTAAGGGCAGAAAAGTGAGCGTGGGGCCCACCGGAGCGCCCTATATTATGCCTGAGATCATCGAGGCCGCCACGGGTTTTGTGGTTAACGAGGACTATACCGGCGAGTGGATGAGCCACGACCAGGCCGCCGAGGCCCTGATCAACGGCGATATCGATGCGATCTGCGCCACAAACGCCATTCCGTCTTCCGCCTACTCCAGCCTGACCGCGGCTCACCCGGATGTGGTGTTCATCAGCCTGACGGAGCAGGAGATCAACAACGTGATCACCAAACATCCCCAGTCCTATGTGCCTACTGTGATCAAGGCGGGCGCATATTCCACCATCAAAGAGGACACGCCCACGGTGGGACTGCGGGTGCTGATGTTCACCAACGACCAGGTAGACGAGGACGCCATTTACCAGCTGACCAAGGCTATTATGGAGAATACGGAGGCTGCGGAGGCCATCTACGCGCCTGCGGCGGACTACTGTCTCGAGACGCAGAAAGAGTCCATCGACAGCTATCCCCTGCCCATCCATCCCGGAGCGGAGAAGTATTACCGGGAGGCCGGTTTGATCCAGTAAGCGTTTTGATTGACTCCGGGCCCGCGCATTTTCGCGGGAATCCCGGAATCGACCGTTGCGGCGGCCGCAGACTGGCCGCCGCAATCCACGGGGAAAGAGGTGTTTCCACATGAAAACTGAAAAACCGGATATGAAAAAGTACCTCAATTATCTCATCACCGTACTTTCGGCCGTGCTCTGCCTGTTCCACCTGTACGCCGTGTACCGGGGCACGCTGTCCATCATGCGGCAGAAGGTGGTTCACATCGGGCTGATTCTGCTGTTGGCGGTGCTGGTGTATTTTGTGAAAAAGCTGGAAAAGGGGGAGCGGATTCATCCGATTGACGTGGCGGTGAACGCTCTGTTTTTCGGGGGCGTTATCTATGCGGCCTCCTACATTTTCATCATGGACAAGCAGCTTGTGTTTTTCCAGGGCGCGCCCAACAAGGAGATCATTCTGGCGGGCCTGATCCTGACGGCCGCGCTGTTCTTTATTACCCAGCGAACCCTGGGATGGGTGATGCCGCTGATCGCCGTCACCGCCCTGGCCTACGGCGTGTTCGGGGACCGGATTCCCGGCGCGCTGGGGCACAGGACCTACAGCATCGCCAGAATTTCTTCCTCCCTTATTTTGGGAGAGGACGGCATTATGGGCACGCCGCTGGGCGTATCCGCCGGAACCGTGGCGATGTTCGTCATTTTCGGGTCTGTGCTGCAATACACGGGAGCGGGTCAGGCATTTATCGACCTGGCTTTCGCCGCGTTTGGGACCATCCGGGGCGGCCCGGCCAAGGTGGCGGTGGTGAGCAGCGCGCTGTTTGGCAGCATCAGCGGCTCGCCCATCGCCAACGTGGTCTCCACCGGCACGTTTACCATCCCACTTATGAAGAAGGTGGGGTATGAGCCGGAATACGCGGGGGCGGTGGAGGCGGTGGCGTCCACCGGCGGGCAGATCATGCCGCCCATCATGGGAGCGGCTGCGTTTATCATGGCCCAGAGTATGGGGGTGCCATATATGACCATTGTGCGGGCCGCCATTCTGCCAGCGTTTCTATATTATTTTATGGTGCTCATTTCCATCCATCTGGTAGCAGTCAAAGGCGGCATGAAGGGGCTTCCGGCCAGCCAGCTGCCGGATTTTAAAGCGACGCTTAAGAAAAGCTGGTTTCTGATTCTGCCCATCGGGGTGCTGGTGTACATGCTGGTGGTGCTCAGGCTGTCCACCAACAAGGCGGCGCTGTACTGCTGCGGCCTGAGCCTGGTCGCCAGCTGGTTCAGCAGGGAGAACCGGGTGACGCCAAAGGCTGCAATCGGTATTTTCCTGGACGCGGCCAAAAATATGATCAGCGTGGCCCTGGCCTGCGCCATCGCGGGCGTGGTGATCTCCATGCTGTCGCTCACCGGACTGGGGCTGAAACTGTCCTCCCTGATGATCATGCTCTCCGGCGAAAATCTGTACATTCTCATGCTGCTGGTGGCTATTTCCGGGATTATCCTGGGCATGGGGCTTCCCAGCGTGGGCGTTTACGTGATCCTTGCGGCTCTGACCGCGCCCGCCCTGGTGTCCTTCGGCGTTTCCCAGCTCAGCGCGCAGTTTTACGTGTTCTACTTCGGCTGTATTTCCGCCATCACGCCGCCGGTGGCGCTGGCGGCCTACGCAGCCGCGGGTATCGCGGGCTGTGATACCAACAAAACGGGTTGGCTGGCGGTGAAGCTGGGCCTTGCGGGATTCCTGCTGCCAGTGATGTTTGTGCTCAATCCGTCCATTCTGATGACCGGAAGCCCGGCCGCGATCCTGCAGACCGCGGTCACGTCCACCATCGCGATCACTGTTCTCACCATGGCGGTGAACGGGGTTCCGTACCCCAGAAAGGCCAGCCGTGCCGTGCTGATCCTGTCGGCCCTTCTGCTGCTGGACGGGGGTACCATGAGCGATCTTGGGGGCCTGGCAGCGGCAGCGGCGGTCTTTGCCATTGAAATGATTCTGAAAAAACGAGGAGGTCAGCCATGAAAATTAAATCCGTAGAGGCCAGAAATATCAGCATTCCCCTAAACCGCCCGATCCACAATCCGGCGTTTAAATTCACACACTGCAAGTACACCATCGTGACCGTTACCACGGACGAGGGCATCACGGGCTGGAGCTTTTCCTTCGGGATGCACCACACAAAAGCGGTGGTGGACGAGCTGGCGGAAATTCTGGTGGGGGAGGAGATAGACACCAGACGGCTGTATGAGAAGATGAAGCGCACCCAGGCGGTGCGCTGGGACAGGGGAGGAATCTCCATGCGGGCGCTCTCCGCCATCGACATCGCGCTGTGGGACATTGTGGGCAAGAGCTGCGGCCTGCCGCTTTACCGGCTGCTGGGCTGCTACCGGGAGGAGATTCCGGTGTATTACAGCGGCGGACATTACCCGGTGGATTCCACGAAAACTTCCGACATGCTGGACTATCTGGAACAGGATATCGGCAAAGGGCTGGACCGGGGATTTTCCTCCTTTAAAATCAAAATCGGCGGGGCCGCCGTGAGCCAGGACCTGGAGCGGATCGCGTTCTGCCGCAAGCTCATCGGCCCGGACCGGCGGCTGATGGTGGACGCGTTCTGCGCCTATGAGGCGGATGTGATCATTCCCATGGCGAAGAAATTCGAACAGTACGACATCGGGTTCCTGGAGGAGCCTGTGGCCCTGGACGATATACCGGGCTGCGCCTATGTGGCGGCCAACGTGTCCATGCCGGTGGCCCTGGGGGAGAGCCACTACACCATGGCCCAGTTCCGGGACATTATTAACAGCAAGGCGGCCAGAATCCTGCAGCCCGATGTGGCCTACGTGGGCGGAATCACAGGCTTTATGCAGTACGCGGGTATTGCAGCCTACCACGGTCTGAGGCTGGCGCCCCACTGGTGCCACGACCTGTCTGTGCAGCTGGCGCTGTCCATTCCGCAGATTCGGGAACTGGAGTATATGGACCAGAATTCCGCGCTGTTCCTGATCCAGAAGGTGATCGCAAATCCCGTAACTGCCAGCAATGGCATCGTGCGGGCGCCGGAAGGAGCCGGGCACGGGCTGGTGTTGGATGAGAAGGCCGTGGAGCGCTATCTCGCGTAACCGATAGACGCCGTTTCCATTTTCTTTGCAGAATTTTAATTCGACTTTTTCCGCCCCACAAGTTACAATGGGCTGCATAGACGGCCTGAGTCGGGGAATATATTGAAGAGACAGTGTGTGGGAAAAGGAGAATACGATGAACCGTGAAGGAATCACTACAATCTTAAAAGGCATGTGGATCGGGGGTACCATGACGGTGCCCGGCGTCAGCGGCGGGTCCATGGCTATGATTATGGGAATATACGACCGGCTGATCACCTCGGTCAGCTCATTTTTTAAACACCCGAAGGAGAGCGTGACGTTTCTGGCGCTCTTTGTGGGAGGGGCCGGGCTGGGCATGATTCTGTTTGCCCGGCTGATCAACGCCCTTTTGACCGGGCCTGCGGACATCCCGGTGCGCTTTTTCTTCCTGGGAGCCGTGGCCGGTGGCGTGCCCATGATCTACCGGGAGGCCGGGGTGAAGCGCCTGGATGTGAAAGCCTTTGTCTACCCGGCGGTCGGAATCGCCCTGGTGGTGGCCCTGGCATTTCTGCCCCAGGGACTGTTCGGCCCTCAGGAAGGGGCCGGGCTTCTCGGGATGCTGCTCCAGCTTGTGGGCGGCGTGATCATCGCTGTGGGACTGGTTCTGCCGGGAATCAGCGTGTCCCAGATGCTCTATATGCTGGGGATTTATGAAGGGATAATGGAAAATATTGGGAATCTCAACATCCTGCCCCTGATTCCCCTGGGAATCGGCGTGGTGGGCGGCATTTTCCTCACCACCAAGGTGCTGGAGCGCCTGATGGAGCGCTATCCACAGCCCACCTACCTGATCATCCTGGGCTTTATGTTCGGCTCCCTGCCCGAGCTGTTCCCGGGGATTCCCGCGGGCGGGGCGCTGGTATTTAGCGCGCTCACCGCGGCCGCCGGGTTCGCGGCGCTGTACGCCATGTCGCGGCGGGAAGCGGCTGCTGCGTGAAAAGGCTGCTGCCCTCCGCGATTCCCGCTATCTGCCTCACACGGTCCGTGGATCGCCCCAGTAGAACAGGGCCACGGTGCCCGGCCCGGTGTGGGAGCCGATGACCGTGCCGATGTCGTTGATCATCACGGGGCCGTCCAGTTTGGGGAAAGTTTGCTCCACCAGATCGGCCACCTCCCTGGCGTCCTCCATGCAGGCGGACTGGGAGATGAAGCATTTCCCGCTGTAATCCGTTCCGTCCAGGGCGTGCTCCTTCATCCGCTCCACGATCTCCCGGATCACCTTCTTTTTGCCGCGGATTTTCTCACGGGGGATCAGCTTACCCTCCTGGTTGACCTCCATCAGGGGGCAGATGTTTAACATCCCTCCGAAGAACGCCGCGGAAGCGGAAATGCGTCCCCCGCGCTTTAAGTGGGAGAGGTCCGAGGTGAAAAACCAGTGGTGCAGGTTGGCCCGGTACGAAAGAAGCCAGGCGCAGAGCTCGTCGTAGCCGCAGCCGGACTGCATTTTCTCCCAGGCGGTGTCCACCAGCAGGCCGTACCCCGAGGAGGCGGACAGGGAGTCCACCACCGTGATCCGGCGGTTCGGATAGCGCTCCGCCATCTCGTCCCTTGCAATCTGTGCGGAATTGATGGTTCCGGAGATGCCTGAGGACAGCGTAATGTGAATGATATCCTTGCCGTCTTTTAAGAACGGCTCAAACATAGTTTCGTACTGTTCGGCGTTTACCTGTGAGGTCACAGGCATAGCGCCGTTTTTGACGCGTTGGTAAAATTCCTCGTTGGTGATGGATTTGCCCAGATCGTCGGCGTATTCGCACCCGTCCATGGTGAAGTGGAAGCAGGCGTACGGAATATTTTTTTCAGTAAAAAAGGATTCCGGCATGTCCGCGGTGGAACAGCAGGTAATAATATAATCGCTCATCTATGATTCCCCCTCGTATTTTCCCCAAAGCGGCAGGCCGGGGATCGGCTATGGCCTCCCCGTGTCCCGCCGTGCTTTAAGGTACAGACCCCGCAGCAGGCTGCGGGGTTGGCTGTCGTTTGGTCTGGGAAAAGTATAACACGGCCCGGGGTAAGGTGTCAATTCGGAGACCGGTATGGGAAAGAATGATAAAGAAATTAGAAAGAGGTTACAAAACTAGTAATCTATGCTATAATAAGGAAACGTATTTCTTATCGCCAACCTGCGGTTGACGACAAGGTATAATAAGGAAACGTATTTCTTATCGCCAACCTATGGCTGGCGACAAGGTATAATAAGGCATAAATAAGAACATTTATCGGCGATAGCCCCGTCCGCGCAGGCAAAACCGGCGTTTGCGGTCCGGCAATCACCGTCGGAAATGGTATAAAGTATAAATATGGAAAGGAATGCCAATGCTATGTATAAATGCTGTATATTCGACCTGGACGGCACGCTGGTGAATTCAATCCACGCCATCCGTAAATCCGTAAACCTCACCCTGGCGTCGTTCGGGCTCCGGGAGATCACGGTGGAGGAGGCCAAGCGCTTTGTGGGCGACGGGTACCGGAAGCTGATGGAGCGCGCTTTGACCGCCTGCGGCGATGAATCGCTGGTGAATTACCAGGAGTCCCTGGTCCGCTACTCGGAATTTTTCAAGGATGTGTGCATGTACCGGGTGGAGCCCTACCAGGGAATTTCGGAGCTGCTGGATTTTTTGAAAGCTAACGGGATTAAGGCTGCGGTGCTCTCCAACAAACCCCACGAGCGGACCTTGGAAAATGTGGAGGGCGTGTTCGGCAGCGGCTATTTTGACATTGTAAACGGGGAGCGTGAGAGCGAGGGAATTCGACGCAAGCCCGCGCCGGACGGCGTGTGGATGATCGCCCGGGAGCTGGGCGCGGACGTGAAGGAGTGCCTGTATCTGGGGGACACCAACACGGATATGGAGACGGGCCTGGCCGCGGGAGCGGACACGGTGGGCGTCACCTGGGGCTTTCGCGGACGGGAAGAGCTGGAGGCGTTTCATCCGGCCTATATCGTGGATCATCCCTCCCAGGTGATACAGATTGTAAAGGACGTGAACGGGATTGCGTAATTGGATTAAACGGACGGCAGGGCTTCTGGCTCTGCTTTTCCTGGCGGCGGCGGTGACGGTCGGCTGCGCCCGGAGGCCGGAGACGACGGAGGACGGGCGGCTGAAGGTCGTTACCACGCTGTTTCCTTATTATGACTTTGTGCGCCAGGTGGCGGGGGACCGGGTGAACCTGACCCTGGTGGTTCCGGCTGGGATGGACAGCCATTCCTTTGAGCCCACCCCGGCGGACATGATCACCATCCAGGAGGCCGACGTGCTGATCTGCAACGGCGGAGAGATGGAGCACTGGCTCAGCCAGGTTCTGGACTCCATCGACAAATCCCACATGAAGATCGTCACCATGATGGACTACGTCGACGCGGTGGAGGAGGAGCATGTGGAGGGCATGGAGGATGCAGAACACGAGCATGCGGACCATGAACACGCGGATGAGGACGACGACGGCCACGGGGTGGAGATCGAGTACGATGAGCATATCTGGACGTCGCCGGTGAACGCCATGGCCATTGTGAGGATCATCAACCAGACACTGGACGAGGCCCTTCCAGGGGAGGCCGGGCGGTTCGATGAGAACACCCGGGCGTACCTCGGGGAGCTTGAAGAGCTGGATGGGGAATTCCGGCAGGTGGTCGCCCAGGGAAAACGCCATATGATTATCGTGGCGGACAAGTTCCCCTTCCGCTATTTTGCCGACGAGTACGGCCTGTCCTACCGGGCGGCCTTTTCCGGGTGCAGCAGCGACACGGAGCCCAGCGCCAGAACCATCGCCTACCTGATCGACAAGATCAAGGCGGAGCAGATTCCGGTGGTTTACTATCTGGAACTGTCCAGCCACAGCACCGCCAGGGTGATCGGGGAGGAGACGGGAGCCAAACCGATGCTCCTTCACTCCTGCCACAACGTGACCAGGCGGGAGTTCGACCAGGGCATCACCTACCTGCAGCTGATGAAGCGGAACGTGGATGCGCTGCGGGCGGGGCTTAGCTGAGCCGGATTTGAGAGCCGGACAGCCTGGCGGTTAAGGCAGAATGGATAACGAGGTAATAGAATGACACCATTGATTAAATGTGAACACGTGGATTTCGGATATGACAACCAGGACGCGGTGGTGGACGTGAACATGGAAGTGGACGCGGGAGACTACCTGTGCATTGTCGGGGAAAATGGTTCCGGCAAGAGCACCCTGATGAAGGGCCTGCTGGGCCTGTTAAAGCCCACTGCCGGCCGCCTGACGGTGGCGGAGGAGCTGCGCCGGACCGGCATCGGCTACCTGCCCCAGCAGACCGCGGCCCAGAAGGATTTTCCCGCCACGGTGCGGGAGGTGGTTTTAAGCGGCGCCTTAAGCCGCACGGGACGCCTGCCCTTTTACTCCAGGGCGGAGAAGGAGCTGGCGGAGAAAAATATGGAGAAGCTGGGGATCACCCCCTTGAAAAAGCACTGCTACCGGGAGCTGTCCGGCGGGCAGCAGCAGCGGGTCTTAATCGCCCGGGCGCTGTGCGCCACCAGCCGCCTTCTGATTCTGGACGAGCCGATCACCGGACTGGACCCGGCGGCGATCCAGGACTTTTACCAGATGATCCGCCGCCTGAACCGGGAGGACGGGGTGGCCATTCTCATGGTCTCCCACGACCTGCGCAACGCAGTGGAGGAAGCCAACAAGATTCTGCACCTGCAAAAACAGGTGCTCTTTTACGGGCCTGCCCACGACTATATGAACAGCCAGGCGGCGGGCCATTTCTTCCACGAGAAGGAGCAGGGGAAATGCAAACCCACTGCGGGCTGCCACGCGGTCCATCTGCAGACCGGACCCGAGGGGCTTCCGGCGCCGGTATTGGGCGCTTCCGGCGGCAGGCATACGGGCCGTCAGGAGGAGAAAGGAGGCTGCTGCCATGGAAATGATCAGTGAGATGCTCTCTTATCCCTTTCTGGTGCGCGCCCTGGTGGGCGGCCTGATGGTTTCGCTCTGCGCCTCCCTTCTGGGCGTCAGCCTGGTATTAAAGCGCTACTCCATGATCGGGGATGGACTGAGCCACGTCTCCTTCGGGGCGCTGTCCATCGCCCTGGCCCTGGGCTGGTCGCCCTTAAAGGTGTCCATCCCGGTGGTGGTGCTCGCCGCGTTTTTTCTGCTGCGCATCACGGAAAACGGCCAGGTGAAGAGCGACGCGGCCATCGCCATGATCTCGGCCAGCGCCCTGGCCATCGGCATTATCGTCACCTCCATGACCACGGGCATGACCACGGATGTGAGCAGCTATATGTTCGGCAGCATCCTGGCCATGAGCCGCGAGGACGTGATTTTTTCCGTGATCCTCTCCGCGGTGGTGCTGGCCATGTACGGCCTGTGCTACCACAAGATATTCGCAGTGACCTTTGACGAGAGCTTCGCCAAGGCCACGGGCGTGCGCGTGAACGCCTACAACGTGGTGATCGCCGTGCTGACGGCCGTGACCATTGTGCTGGGCATGCGCATGATGGGCGCCATGCTCATTTCCAGCCTGATCATCTTTCCGG
>QFCH01001527.1_pt1 | contig 26902 bp, 21 predicted proteins | sample 5346071 | NCBI WGS metagenome assembly QFCH01 (sample SAMN09062255, study PRJNA434731) | Human gut metagenome, whole genome shotgun sequencing project. | isolation source: stool timepoint B chromium assembly | host: Homo sapiens | collected 2015
ACCTACACCCTTAGCAGGGGCGCCTCTTCGGCCTCTTGAGTATTTCTCCGAATTCACAATTTCCATATGATTGGTCCTGCGACATTTCTGTCCTCAGACGCATTGATCATTATACTAGATCAAATCCTCCTTGTCAACCCATTTTTGCCGACATTTTGCGACTATTTGCGATAATGCCTTTTTTGAGCCGGATGCGAGGGCCAAACATCAGGATATCATTGAAAAGTATGCCCTTTTCAATTATGATTTATCTATCCTATTACCATATCGTAACCAAAAATACTAATTCTATGCCTCATGGCGGAAAAGGATATTGTGATGAATACAATGGAAGAGTTGAAGGAAGAACTGCTTAGGACCATCGAGTGCTATTATATAGTAGATGAGGAAGACCGCCGGGTGATCTGTGGGAATACCGGCTTAATCAGTCTTTGCGGGCAGGAAATCATGGATCTGCCGTTTCCGGAAGCGCTGAAGGGCTCCCCCCTTCTGAACCTGTTTGTGCAGGAGCGGCCTGAATCTAACTCCTTAAACTGGGAGCTGGCCCTTGAAGGCACGGAAAACTATCTGCTGGTCCGAAACCGGTGGGTGGAGCTTAACAACCGGACCTACCGGGTGGGCGCCGTCACCTGCGCCAAAGACATTATCGGGCTGTCCCGTGAACTCAGCGGCCTGACGCTGCAATACCAGGAGGTCATTCAACAAAACAGGGAACTCCTGCAGGATCTCCAATGGAGCGCCTTCCACGACCATCTGACGCGTCTTGGAAACCGCAACAAATATATCCACGACAGTGAGACAATCTTCGCGGGTGAAGCGAAGATCGGAATTTTGAATCTGGATATCAACAACCTAAAGCTGGCAAACGACCGGTACGGGCATGACTGCGGGGACCGGCTGATCCGCCAGGTTGGTTCCGCCCTGAAACAGCTTGAAGAAGACGGATCATCCTATGCCTACCGGGTAGGGGGAGACGAGTTCCTGCTGATTTGCAGGAATTGTCCCCCGGAATATCCGGATCTGGCAGCAGATCAAATCCTGGAAATGATCCGGGAGAGCAACCGCGCATACGGCATTCCTCCGTGCGAGATTGCGGTTGGAACCGCCCTGCGCGAACCCGGACAAAGCTTCGCGGACCTTGAGAAGCTGGCCGACGACAGAATGTACGTTTGTAAAATGCAAATGAAAGCTACCGGATATTCCGGTTGATTTCCTCCTGAATCCGGTCATGTACGATCTGTGCGATCTCCACCGTTTTCATTCCCGCATACTGATCCGGATAAATGGGCTCCAGATAATGGATCTCCACCCGCTCGCGTCTGAGAGAGCGGATGTCAAAGGGCCGGTAGCTGTTGATCAGCGCTACGGGCACGATGGGGCAGCCCGCCTTTACGGCGCTTTTAAAGGTACCGCTCTTGAACTCCAGAATCTCATTCCCATTGCGGCTGCGGTGGCCCTCCGGGAATATCACAAAGTTGTCTCCCTGCTTCACCCGCTTTGTCACCTCGCCGATCACGCGCACCTGATCCTTGATGTCGTCCCGGTCCATGGGCAGGCTTCGCATCGCTCCCAGCACCTGTTTCACCAGCACCAGCTCGGCCGCTTCTTTCTTAATTACTACGGAAAACGGCCGCGGACAGGTGGCAAAGAGCGCCAGCACGTCAAAAAGCCCCTGATGGTTGGGAAACATAATAAACCCGTCCTGCTCCGGAATCCCATCGACGCCGGTGCACACCAGATCCACCCGCCCCCTGCGGATGATCCGTTTGTCCATCTTCGCAATATATTCGTATCGTTCTTCTTTGGTGTGCCTGTCCTCAGGCCGCCCCATACGGCCGATTTTATAAAGCCATATGGGAGCATGAAACAGGTTCATAAGTACCATATAGATGATCCGCCACATAACTGCCTACCCCTTATGTTAAATTTCCGGCTCCATATTTCACAAAAGGCTTCCCGTTGTTGCGGGAAGCCTTTTGCTCATTCACGATCCGTATTACGCTTCGCTGCCGGATTCGTCCCCTTCAGTCTCCTCGGATTCCTCCTCCGAATCGCTGTTCTCGTCCTCTATATACTCTTCATTGTAGACATTGCTGTCCTTGGTCACGCTCTCGCGCACTTTTGCGATGCTCGCCACCTTGATATCGGAATCATGGTCAATGGCCATCAGCTTTACGCCGGAGGTATTTCGCCCGATCACGGAGATATCGTCCACCACCATGCGGATCACAATTCCTTCGGTGGTAATCATCATGATCTCCCGGCCGTCGTCCACCAGCTTGGCCCCGATGAGGCAGCCGGTCTTTTCCGTGATCTTATAGCAGATCACGCCCTTGCCGCCGCGGTTCTGAGCGCTGAACTCACTGATCACCGTGCGCTTGCCCATGCCGTTCTCCGACACCACAAGCAGGGAGTCGCCCTGGCTGGCCATCTGCATGCCGATCACCTCGTCCCCGTCCTCAAAGCGCATACCGATCACGCCCATGGAAACGCGGCCGGTCACCCGGACGTCGGTCTCATGGAACCGGATACACATGCCGTTCTTGGTGATCAGGAAAATGTCCTCCTGGTTGTCCGTTGCCTTGACCTCGATCAGCTCGTCGTTCTCCCGCAGCACAATAGCCTGCAAGCCGTTCTTGCGCACGTTCTCGTACTCGCACATGGGCGTTTTCTTCACCATGCCGCCCTTGGTGGCCATAAACAGGTATTTGTCCTCGTTGTATTCCCGCATGGGAATGATCGCCGTGATCTTCTCCTCCGGCTGAAGCTGGAGCAGGTTCACGATGGCCGTTCCCCTGGCCGTACGGCCCGCCTCGGGAATCTCGTATGCCTTCAGGCGGTAAACCCGTCCCGTGTTGGTAAAGCACATCACATAGTGGTGGTTGGTGGTCATCAGAAGGTCCTCAATATAGTCCTCCTCGATGGTCTGCATCCCCTTGATGCCCTTTCCGCCGCGGTTCTGGGACCGGAAATTGTCCACGTCCATGCGCTTGATGTAACCCAAATGGGTCATGGCGATCACCGTGTCCTCGTCGGGAATCAGATCCTCCATGGACATGTCGTCGTCATAACCGATGGCCGTGCGGCGGTCGTCGCCGTATTTATCGGCGATAATCGTAATTTCTTCCTTGATCACAGCTAAAAGCTTTTTCTCATCTGCCAGAATCGCCTTCAACTCGCTGATTCTCGCCTGGAGCTCCTTGTACTCGTTTTCAATCTTCTCACGCTCCAAACCGGTCAGAGCGCGCAGACGCATATCCACGATAGCCTGGGCCTGGGCGTCGGAAAGCCCGAAGCGCTCGGTCAGAAGCCGCTTGGCCTCCGCCACATTGGCTGACCCGCGGATAATGCTGATCACCTCGTCGATGTGATCCAGGGCGATGAGCAGTCCTTCCAAAATATGGGCCCGCTCCTCCGCCTTGTTTAAGTCGTACTGAGTCCTTCTGCGGACCACGTCCTCCTGGTGCTTTAAGTAGTAATCCAGCATCTGGTGCAGATTCAGCACCTTGGGCTGGCTGTCCACCAGGGCCAGCATAATTACGCCGAAGGTGTCCTGCAGCTGGGTGTGCTTTAACAGCTGATTTAAAATCACGTTGGCGTTCACGTCCCGGCGCAGCTCTATGTTGATTCGCATGCCCTCGCGGTTGGACTCGTCGCCGATGTAGGTGATTCCGTCGATCTTTTTCTCCTTCACCAGGTCGGCGATCTTCTCGATCAGACGGGCCTTGTTGACCATGTAGGGCAGCTCGGAGACAATAATTCTGGACTTGCCGTTGGCCATGGTCTCAATGTTGGTCACGGCCCGCACTTTGATCTTGGAACGGCCGGTGCGGTATGCCTGCTCGATGGCCCTGCGGCCCAAAATGGTGGCTCCGGTGGGGAAGTCGGGACCCTTGACGATCTCCATGAGCTCTTCCATGGTGGTCTCACGGTCTTCCTGAACCCGGTTGTCGATCATCTTTACCACAGCCCCGATGATCTCGCGCAGGTTGTGGGGCGGAATATTGGTGGCCATACCCACGGCGATACCGGATGCGCCGTTGACCAGCAGGTTGGGGTACCGGGAGGGAAGCACAACCGGCTCCCGCTCGGTTTCGTCGAAGTTGGGAACAAAGTTGACGGTGTCTTTATTGATGTCCGCCAGCATTTCCATGGAAATCTTGCTCAGGCGGGCTTCCGTGTATCGCATCGCCGCGGCTCCGTCGCCGTCCACGGACCCGAAGTTTCCATGTCCGTCCACCAGCGGGTAACGGGTAGACCACTCCTGGGCCATATTGACCAGAGCGCCGTAGATGGAGCTGTCGCCGTGGGGGTGGTATTTACCCATGGTATCGCCGACGATACGGGCGCATTTACGGTGGGGCTTATCCGGACCGTTGTTCAGCTCGATCATGGAGAACAGGACGCGTCTCTGAACCGGCTTAAGGCCGTCTCTTACATCGGGCAGCGCCCTGGCGCTGATTACACTCATGGCGTAGTCGATGTACGACTGCTCCATGGTCTTTTTAAGGTCTACCTCGTGAACCTTGTCAAATACATTTGGTTCCATATTCAATCTCCTTTATATTTGCAATGTAACAGCTGATGCGAGTTTATTAAATGTCCAGATTCTGTACGCGCTTGGCGTTGGACTCGATAAATTCTCTTCTCGGCTCAACCTGGTCGCCCATGAGGGTGGTGAAGGTCAAATCCAGCTCGGACTGGGTCTCGTCGTCCATGGTCACCCGCAGAAGGATTCTGCGCTCAGGGTCCATGGTGGTCTCCCAGAGCTGCTCCGCGTCCATCTCTCCCAGACCTTTGTAACGCTGGATCTTGTTATTGCCGTCGCGGCCGACATCTGTCAGGATGGAGTTTAACTCCTCGTCGCTGTAGGCGTACCAGATGCGTTTATTTTTCTCAACCTTGTATAAGGGCGGCTGGGCCAGGTACACGTATCCCTGTTTGATCAGCTCCGGCATAAACCGGTAAAGGAAGGTCAGAAGCAGGGTGCTGATGTGGGCTCCGTCCACGTCGGCATCGGTCATGATGATGATCTTGTGGTAGCGCAGCTTGGTAATATCGAAATCTTCGTGGATTCCGGTTCCGAAGGCGGTGATCATGGCCTTGATCTCGGCGTTGCCGTAGATGCGGTCCATTCTGGCCTTCTCCACGTTTAAGATCTTTCCGCGCAGGGGCAGAATCGCCTGGGTTGCACGGGATCTGGCGGTCTTTGCGGAGCCGCCGGCGGAATCTCCCTCTACGATGTAAATCTCGCAGTTTACCGGATTCTTGTCGGAACAGTCGGCCAGCTTTCCGGGCAGAGCCACCCCGTCCAGGGCGGATTTACGGCGCGTCAAATCCCTGGCCTTGCGGGCAGCCGCACGGGCGCGCTGGGCCAGAATGGATTTTTCACAGATGCTCTTGGCCACCGACGGATTCTGCTCCAGGAAATACGTCAGCTGCTCGCTGACCACGTTGTCCACCGCGGTTCTGGCTTCGCTGTTGCCCAGCTTCTGCTTGGTCTGTCCCTCAAACTGGGGATCCTCGATTTTTACGCTGATAATGGCGGTCAGGCCCTCGCGGATGTCCTCGCCGGACAAACTGTCCTCATTTTCCTTGAGAAGCTTGTTCTTACGGGCGTAATCGTTGAAGGTCTTGGTCAGGGCGTTCTTAAATCCGGTCAGATGAGTGCCGCCCTCGGGGGTGTTGATGTTGTTTACAAAGGTGTAAATGCCCTCGGTGTAGGAGTCGTTGTGCTGCATGGAAACTTCCACGTAGACGCCCTCCCGGGTGCCCTCGCAGTAAATTACCTGCTCGTATAAAGGGGTTTTCCCCTTGTTCAGATAGGCCACAAACTCGCGGATACCGCCCTCGTAGTGGAAGGTTTTCTCTTTCACTTCCTCCTCGCGGTCGTCCCGCAGGGTGATTTTTAAATTCTTGGTCAGGAAGGCGGTCTCGCGCAGACGGATCTTTAAGGTGTCATAATCGAACTCCGTCTCCTCGAAAATTTCCTTGTCGGGAAGGAATCTGACATGGGTGCCGTGCTCGTGGGGTTCGCATTTGCCTACGATCTTCAGAGGATACATCACCTTGCCCCGCTCATAGCGCTGCTGGTAAATATTTCCATCCAGATAAACCTGAACCTCCAGCCACTCGGAGAGGGCGTTTACAACGGATGCGCCAACACCGTGAAGGCCGCCGGATACCTTGTAGCCGCCGTTGCCGAACTTTCCGCCTGCGTGAAGGATGGTAAACACCACCTCAACCGCGGGCAGACCCGCTTTTTTCTGTATGCCAACCGGGATTCCGCGGCCGTCGTCGATTACGGTGATGGAATTGTCCTCATTGATGGTCACTTCAATGGAATCACAATATCCCGCCAATGCCTCGTCCACCGCATTATCTACAATCTCATATACCAGATGATGAAGACCTCTGGCGCTTGTACTGCCGATGTACATGCCCGGCCGTTTTCTGACGGCCTCAAGCCCCTCCAAAATCTGAATCTGATCTGCTCCGTATTGCTCTCCCATGCTTCTATCTTCCTTTCTTGTTCTTGGCGGGATCAGTTTTCACTGACCACGGCGCCGTCGATGACTTTAAATATCTTGTCTATTTTAAACCGATTGTTTACAAAATCGTCCAATCCCGTGCAGGTGATGATGGTCTGAATATCGTTGATCGCGTTTAACAGATGATTCTGCCTGCCCGCGTCCAGCTCGGACAACACGTCGTCCAACAGCAGGATGGGCCGGTCGTGGATCAACTGCTTGACCAGCTCCAGCTCAGACAGCTTTAAGGACAGAGCCGCCGTGCGCTGCTGTCCCTGGGAACCGAATTTGCGGATATCGATGCCGTTGACAAAAAAACTGATGTCGTCCCGATGCGGGCCGCACAGCGTCGTCTTCTGCTTCATATCCTGGGTTCTGCTGCGCTTTAACGCCTCCTCAAACTGGGCGGCGGCGGTATCCGGCTCGTAACAGATCTTTAAATCTTCCTTCTGGCCGGATAATCTGGCGTGGATTCCGTGAATCATCTCATTCAGCCGGCAGACAAAGTCCCCGCGGTATTCCATCACTTCTTTTCCATAATTTACCAGTTGCATATCCCATACATCCAAAGTCTCCCCGTAGTCTGGCCGGAATGCCAGCTCCTTTAACAGCTTGTTGCGCTGAACCAGCACTTTGTTGTACTGGACAAGGGAGTGGACGTACAGTTTATTCAACTGGCACAGTTCCATATCGATAAATCTTCTGCGTTCGGAGGGGCCGTTTTTGATGATGTTCAGATCTTCCGGTGAGAAACACACCACATTGGCGATACCGAAAAGTTCGCTGGCCCTGCGAATTGGCATCCCATTGATCGCGATCCCCTTGGGCTTGTTTTTCTTCAGATGCATGTCGATGCGATAGGGAACATCGTTCTTTCGGATCTGCATCTTGATGTGGGACTCATCCTGGTCAAACCGGATAATATCCCGGTCTTTTGCGTTTTTATGGGATTTTGAGGTGCAGCAGACGTATACCGCTTCCAGGATATTGGTCTTTCCCTGGGCGTTATCGCCGTACAGAATGTTCGTTCCCTCATTTAATTCCATATGTAATTCTTCGTAGTTCCGATAATTTTTCAGCTCTATGGATTCAATGATCATGGAACATTCCTTTTTCTACTTCACAATTTTGACGGTCTCGCCCTTGTAGGCGACCACGTCGCCGTCCACCAGCTTTTTGCCCCGCTGGGTGGCTACCTCGCCGTTGACTTTGACGTTTCCGTCCTCAACGGCGTATTTTGCCTCCACTCCGGACTCGACCAGGCCGGCGGCTTTTAACGCCTGGCCCAGTTTAATATACTCGTCTCTCAGTTTGATTGTTTCCATAAGGTCCTCCGCTTAAACCGACGCGGCGTTGAAATTCACCGGCAGAATCAGATAGATGTAGTTCTCCTCGTCATCCTTGATGAAGCAGGGGGACTTGGGATTCATCATATAAAGGTTGATTTCCTCATCGTCGATGGCGCGCAGGGCGTCGATGAGGAACTTGGGGTTAAAGCCGATCATAATGTCCTTGCCGTTCTTGTGGATCAGCAGGTCCGCGTTCATGGAACCGAAGCTGGAATTCAGCTTCAGCTGCATGGAATTGTCGGTGATATTAATGATCAGCGGCTTTTTGTCGTTCTCGCGGATCAGGATTGTTGCGCGCTCGATACAGTCCAGAAACTCCTTCTTATTAATGGAAATCTTGGTCTCGTAATCGCTGGACAGCATCTGGCTGATGCGAAAATATTCGCCCTCGATCAGTCGGGACACCACGATGGTGTTGTCAAACTCGAAGAGAATGTGGTTGGCGCTGAAGTAGATCAGCACCTCCTTTTCATTGTCCCCGCTTAAAATTTTGCTGACCTCGCCAAGAGTCTTGCCGGGCACGATCACCTTGATATCGTCGTAATGGTCTTTTAAGCGGACCTTGCGGATGGAAATACGATGTCCGTCCAGGGAAACCACCTGGAGCTGGTTCTCATTGACCTCGAAGAGCTCGCCGGACATCATCTTGTTGCTGTCGTTGGGCGAGATGGAGAAAATGGTCTGCTGGATCACCTCTTTTAAGGTGAACTGGGACAGACAGATGTATTTATCGCGCTCAATATAGGGAAGGTAGGCAAATTCCTCGCCGTCCCGGCCCTGGATGTGGAATACGGAATTCTCGCATCGGATGGTGGTGTTGAACCGCTCGTCGCTTTCAATGGAGACAACGGCAGAGCTTTCGCTGGAAACCCTTCTGGTGATCTCGGAGAAGAGTTTCGCATCCAGAGCGATTTTACCGTGTTCCAGGATTTCTCCCGCTACTTTTGTCTCGATTCCCAGTTCCATGTCGTTGCCGGTAAGCTTGATTTCGCTTCCGCTGGCATCGATGAGGATACATTCCAATATGGACATGGTGGTTTTGGAGGGAACTGCCTTCAGTACAATATTAATTCCGTTGACAAGCGCATCTTTTTGAAATCTCAGCTTCATAATTGTTGATAACTTCCTTTCTGACTTGGTGTGAACTTGGACTGCCTTTACGATATAAAATAAAGAGTAAATTTTCGTAGAAACCGTAGTAGGGGTTGTGGGTTTGTGTAAAAGTACCTGAACCCCTTAAAATATATGGACAAGCAGGTGTGAACCGGTCTGTGGAAATCTCGGTTTTTTTGGAAGGATAACTTGAGGTTTATCCACAAGGCCTTTAAAATGGTTTTGAGGGTTAAAATGCTCGCATCTCGTTTCCACAGCTCGTCCACATGATTTTCACAGGTTATTGTGGATTGATTTTCTTCTTTAGGATCTCGATCGTATTCTTCAGCGTCTCGTCCTTCAAAAGGTCCGCTGTGATTTTATCAGCTCCGTGTATGACGGTGGTGTGGTCGCGTCCGCCAAGATACCGGCCAATGGCCTGAAGGGGAGTGGCCGTCATATTGCGGCAGAGATACATGACGATCTGCCGGGGATAGACGATTTCCTTGTTGCGCTTCTGGGAGGAAATGTCAAGGGGAGCCAGTCCGAAGTGGTCGGAAACCACCTGGATGATCAGGTCCGGGGTCACTTCCCGCTGGGCTCCGGGGGAGATAATGTCCTTTAAGGCTTCCTCGGCCAGCTCCAGGGTGATGTCGCACTTGTTCAGCCGGGACAGGGCCACGATCTTGGTGAGAGCGCCTTCCAGTTCCCGGATATTGGACTTGATGTTGGTGGCAATGTACTTGATCACTTCATTGTCGATATTATAACCTTCCAGCTCTTCTTTTTTCTGCAGAATCGCCATCCGCGTCTCATAGTCCGGGGACTGGATGTCCACGGTCAGGCCCCACTCAAAGCGGGAGCGCAGACGTTCTTCCAGCGTCTCGATCTCCTTGGGCGGTTTATCGGAGCTGATAATGATCTGCTTTTTCGACTCGTACAGGGTGTTGAAGGTGTGGAAGAATTCTTCCTGGGTACTTTCCTTGCCGATGATAAACTGGATATCATCGATGAGCAGCACGTCGTTGTTGCGGTATTTCTCGCGAAACTCCGTGGTGGTGATGTTGTTTTTGTTCCGGATCGCATCGATCAGTTCATTGGTAAAGGTCTCCGAGCTGACATAGAGGATCTTGGAGGTCGGAGTGTTCTTTAATATGAAGTGGGCGATTGCGTGCATCAGGTGGGTTTTCCCCAGTCCCACGCCTCCGTAGATGAACAGGGGATTGTAAATCTCGCCCGGCGACTCGGCCACGGCCAGGGCTGCGGCGTGGGCCAGGTTGTTGTTGGAACCCACCACAAAGGTGTCGAAGGTGTACTTGGGATTCAAGTTGGCGCTTTGGATCACGTCCGGGCTGACGGAGGTATTGTTTTTCTCGATCAGCTGCGGCTCGGTGGACAGATTGGCCTCGGCCAGCTGATCCTCCAGCTTGAATTCAATTTCACACTCCACTCCGAGGAATTCGGAGATTGCGACCTTCATGAGCAGGCTGTATCTGCGCTTTACATAGGCTAAAAAGGTCTGTTCCGGGACAATGATGGTCACGGTATTGTTCTTAAATGAGTACGGCTTTAAGGGTAACAGCCACGTCTTAAAGGAGATATCGCTTATCTCATGTTCTTCTTTCAGATTTAATAGGATCTGCTCCCAATTTTTCTCAATTATATCGATCATTTTCAGTCTCCTAAACCTCTATTGCAAAATAGCCCAATCTAAAACCATTGTATACTAAAGAAAGAATATTTTCAATGAAAAAATACAAATGCTGTGGATAAGTCGGCATATTTGGAAATAAATAGGGGTATTTCTGTGGATAACTCTGTGAATCGGTTGGGGAATTTTTGTTGGCGGCCTGTGGACGGGAGGTTTGTCCACAAAGATGCGAATTGGATAAACAGGAGTTTTACACAGCGGGGAAAACTTTGGAAAATCTGGGGTTTCAGAAACGCAATGTGGAAATATTCAGATGCAATCCACAGTTATCCACATGTTATCCACAAATTGTGGATAATATTATGTAAATTAACAAAAATCCATTGACTGGGCGGTGGATTACCTTTATAATCAGGGCGTGATATTGCATTGTATCTTATAATTAAGAACAGTAGCAAGGAGGAAAAAAAATTGAATAAGAGAAAAAAAGACACCCGCTGGCTTGCAAGTGTCGCACTTATGATGGCGGTGGTCATCCTGTTGGCGAATACGCCCCTGGGAATGATCCAGCTGCCGGTGATCAAGGCGACAACTGTGCACATCCCTGTCATTTTAGGCGCTATACTGCTGGGGCCGTTGGCAGGCTGTATTTTGGGGGCGACCTTCGGCGTTTGCTCGTTGATCAGCAACACCATGGCGCCGACCTTGTTATCCTTCGCGTTCTCCCCGTTTTTGAGCATGACCGGAATTACCGGGGCGCTGAAAGCGGTGTGGGTATCCGTGGGCTGCCGGATTTTGATCGGGCTGGTGGCCGGATGGCTCTGGATTCTGCTCAAAAAGGTGAAGCTGAATCCGGTGATTGCGCTGCCAATTACTGGATTTGTAGGGTCTCTGACCAACACGGTGTTTGTGATGGGGAGTATCTACAAGCTGTTTATCAATGAGTACGCGCAGGTGAAGGAAGTTGCCATTGACGCGGTTTGGGGCCTCATTATGGCGACTGTGACCGCATCCGGGATTCCGGAGGCGATTGTGGCGGCAATTCTGGTGGCAATAATCGGAAAAGTGCTGATAAATATCGTAAAAATCGCTTGACGTGGCGCGGTTTCTTCTATATAATTGAGAAGATGTTTAATTATACTAGTCTAAATGTGTGTTTTCACATTGCCAGATAAGTTGATTGATAGGAGGTGCATGGGACTCATGAAGATGACATTTCAGCCTAAGAAAAGACAGAGAGCTAAAGTTCACGGTTTCAGAGCGAGAATGAGCAGCGCAGGTGGCAGAAAAGTGTTAGCTGCCAGAAGAGCAAAAGGCAGAGCCAGACTGAGCGCATAATTGAAAGCATTGAGACATAGGCCACAGAATCTTGTGGCCTTTTATTGAATGTAATGGCCCGCCGTCCTTTGGCGGGCGATTGCTGAATGTAATGGCCTGCCGTCTTTTGGCAGGCGATTGCTGAATGTAATGGCCTGCCGTCCTTTGGCGGGCGATTGCCGAATGTAATGGCCCGCTGGCGGGCCATTGTACGTTACGGGCAAAGTTTTAACATTCAGATGCGAGGAGTTTCATATGAAACGATTTCCGTCCGTGAAAAAGAACGGCGAGTTCCAGAAAATTTACAGGGGAGGAACTTCGCATGCAAACCGTTTACTGGTCATGTATGTGATGAAGAATGGGGAAGAATCGAACCGGATTGGCATCTCGGTGAGCAAGAAAGTGGGCAACAGCGTTGTCCGCCATCATATCACAAGACTGTTGCGGGAGATATTTCGTTTGAATGAAGACAGGATTCAGACTGGGTTAAACATCGTTGTGGTAGCCAGAGTGGCTGCTAAGGATTCGGATTACAAACATTTGGAGAGTGCGTATCTGCACCTGTGCGGACTGCATAACATTAAAAAAGAATCGAAGTGAACTTATTATGGTAGCAAAGCTGCTGATTTTTCTTGTGCGGGTGTACCAGAAGTACCTCTCGCCTCTGAAAATAAGAACTCACTGTATTTACACACCGACATGCTCTCAATACGCCGTTGAGGCATTACAAAAGTACGGTGCGTTAAAGGGTACATGGTTGGCCTGCAAACGGATTTTGCGCTGTCATCCCTTTGCAGAAGGCGGTTATGATCCAGTTCCGTAGAAAAAGGGAGCCGCAAACAGGCGCGCTCGTAAGGAGGTAGCTCATTGAATAGTTTAGTTGGCGCAGTATTGTTGACAAAAACAGGTGGGGTTTTGGGACCGATTGGTGACATACTGGGGTGGATTATGGATTTGCTGTTCCGATTCACCAGTATGTTTGGGATTGTGAATATCGGTCTGTGTATTATTTTATTTACGTTGGTGACGAAGCTTCTGATGATTCCGCTCACCATCAAACAGCAGAAGTCGTCCAAGCTGATGGCGGTTATGCAGCCGGAGCTGACGGCGATCCAGAAGAAGTATAAGGGCAAAGAGGGCGACCAGAAGGCCATGATGATGATGCAGACGGAGACTAAGGCCGTTTATGAGAAGTACGGTACTTCCATGACGGGCGGCTGCCTTCCGATGCTGATCCAGCTGCCGATCATCTTCGCGCTGTACCGCGTGATCTACAATATTCCCGCGTACGTGCATTCCGTGCGGGGCTATTATGAGATGGTGATCGCCAATCTTCCGGCAGGTTTCCAGACCAACCAGACCTTTATGGATCTGGCCAGCAGCAGTAAAATGCTGTCCGGAGCTGATTTTACGGATTTGAACAAGGTAATTGATTTATTATATACGTTTACCGGAAAACAGTGGGAGGTTCTGGTTGGCGCTTTCCCGCAGGTGGGACAGGCTGTTACCGAGTCCGGGGACAGCGTGGTAAGCGCCATTGAGCGGATGCAGACCTTCTTTGGCCTGAACATCGCATACACACCCATGCAGGTAATCGGCAATTTCTTCAGCCATGTGGACGGAACCACCGTGTTCGCACTGATTGCGGCACTGGCGATCCCGCTGTTGGCAGGCGCCAGCCAGTGGTACAGCTCCAAGCTGATGATGGCGACCACCCAGAGCCCGCAGGGCGACGAGAACCCCGGCGCCAACATGATGAAATCCATGAACGTGATGATGCCCTTAATGTCCGTGTTTTTCTGCTTTACCTTTGCAACCGGTATCGGACTTTACTGGGTGGCGCAGAGTGTGTTTACCATTATCCAGCAGGTTGGAATCAACTCTTACTTAAAGAAGGTTGACATTGACGATCTGGTTCAGAAGAACGTTGAGAAGACCAACAAAAAGCGCGCTAAGCGCGGACTGCCTCCCACCCGCGTGGGCAACGTGGATGAGATGATGCAGAAGATGCAGGAAAAAGAGAGCCGCGAAGAGAGCAAGAGAATGGAAAAAATTGCCAAAACCAAAGCGCTGGTGGAGGAGAACAAGAACTACTATAACGCGGATGCGAAAGCAGGCAGCCTGGCTTCCAAGGCGAACATGGTAGCGAAGTACAATGAGAAGCATGAAAAGGGCGGCAAAAAATAAGAGGGGGTTCTGAATATGGATATGTTAACATTTTCGGCTAAGACTGTAGACGAAGCGGTCACGAAAGCATTGATTGATCTTGGAACCACCAGTGATAAACTGGAATATGAGGTAATTGAGAAGGGAAGCGCCGGATTTTTAGGCATTGGCGCCAAGCCCGCGATTATCAGAGCCAGGAAGAAAGAGTCCATTCAGGACAACGCCGTCGATTTTCTTGCGCAGATCTTCGATGCGATGAACATGGAAGTGACCATCGCAGCAGCGTTCAATGAGGAAGAGAAGGAACTGTCCATCACCCTGGAGGGCGACGACATGGGGATTCTGATCGGCAAGAGAGGACAGACCCTGGATTCTTTAGAGTGTCTGCTCAGCCTGATTGTGAACAAGAACAGCGACGGTTACCTGAGAGTGAAGCTGGATACTGAGAATTACCGTGAGAAGCGCAAAAAAACGCTGGAGACGCTGGCAAAGAATATCGCATACAAGGTAAAGCGGACCAAACGTCCGGTGTCCCTGGAGCCGATGAATCCTTACGAGCGCAGAATCATCCACGCGGCTCTGCAGAACGACAAGTACGTTCTGACCAGAAGCGAGGGCGAGGAGCCTTTCCGCCATGTGGTGATCGCGCTGAAGAAGGAAGTTCCGGTAAAGCGCGAGCGCTATGACAAGGGCCGGACAAGCCGTTACGGCAAGAGCGGCGGTGGATACCGTTCCGAGCGGGAACACCGCTATGACCGCACCGAGCGTTATGGCAGGTCTGAGAACACGGCTGTGAAGGCGGCTGAGGTTTCCTCTGAGGAACCTGAGATTACGTCTGAGGAAGAGTAAGGTTTTAGATGATGGAAGAGGCTGTTGCAGAAGCGACGGCCTCTTTTGGGATAAACGGGCGTCTATTTTAGAGTGGGAGAGAAGATTATGAGGACGGATACCATAGCGGCCATCGCCACGGGCATGAGTAATTCCGGGATCGGGATTGTGCGGATCAGCGGCGGGGAGGCATTTGCGGTCATTGACCGCATCTTTCGGAATAAGGCCGGAAAACCGGTGAAGCTCAGCGATGAGCGGTCCCACACCGTACATTACGGGTTCATATACGACGGGGACCAGCGGGTGGATGAGGCCCTGGTCATTCTGATGAGAGGGCCCAGGAGTTTTACGGCTGAGGATACCGTGGAGATCGACTGCCACGGAGGCGTGCTGATGGTGAAAAAGATTCTGGAAACCGTGATCCGCTATGGGGCCAGGACGGCAGAGCCGGGGGAATTTACGAAACGGGCGTTTTTGAACGGCCGCATCGATCTGTCCCAGGCGGAAGCTGTGGCGGATGTGATCAACGCGAAAAATGATTATGCGCTGAGAAATTCCGTGGGCCAGCTGAGCGGTTCGGTATCCAAAAAGATAAAGGAGCTGAGGGCCGGGATTCTCTACCAGATCGCGTTTATCGAGTCCGCGCTGGACGATCCGGAGCACATTTCCCTGGATGGATTCGCACAGAGGCTGTGCGCACAGGTTGGGGAGATGACGGAGAAGGTGGAGAAGCTGATCCGCTCCGCAGACGACGGCAGGGTGATGACCGAGGGCGTGAAAACTGTGATTCTGGGCAAGCCCAACGCCGGAAAATCTTCTCTGATGAACGTGCTCATCGGGGAGGACCGGGCCATTGTGACGGAAATCGCCGGGACCACCAGGGATACGCTGGAAGAGCATATCTATCTTCAGGGAATCAGCCTGAACGTGGTGGACACCGCCGGAATCCGCGATACGGAGGACGTGGTGGAAAAGATCGGCGTGGACCGGGCCATGAAGGCGGCCAGGGAGGCGGATCTGCTGATCTATGTGGTGGACGGCTCCACGCCGTTGGATGAAAATGACCGGGAGATCATGGATTTTATTCGGAGCAACAGCGGGCAGGGCGGGAAAAAGGCCATTGTGCTGTTGAATAAGACGGATCTTGAAACCTGCGTGGACGCTGGCGTGCTGGAGCGGGAGACCGGATGTCCGGTGATTCCCATTTCCGCAAAGGAAGAGCAGGGGATCGGGGCTTTGGAGCAGGAGATCAAGCAGATGTTTTACCATGGCGCGCTTTCCTTTAACGACGAGGTGTACATCACCAGCGTTCGCCACAAGGAAGCGCTGGGGAAAGCCAGGGAAAGCCTGGAGATGGTAAAACGAAGCGTGGAACAGGGGATGCCTGAGGATTTTTACTCCATCGACCTGATGGACGCTTATGAACAGCTGGGGTTGATTATCGGGGAAGCGGTAGACGACGATGTGGTAAATGAGATATTTGCCAAATTTTGTATGGGAAAATGAATCCGGCGGGCTGCGACGGGCAGACCGGCGTGGGATTTTTGGATCGAGAGTGAAAGAAGGACAGGTTATGCCATATTTGGAAGAGACGTATGATATTGTGGTGGTGGGAGCGGGCCACGCCGGATGCGAGGCGGCTTTGGCCTGCGCCAGGCTTGGAATGGAGACCATCATGTTTACGGTCAGCGTGGACAGCATCGCGCTGATGCCCTGCAATCCCAACGTGGGCGGCAGTTCCAAGGGTCATCTGGTGCGGGAGCTGGACGCTTTGGGCGGCGAGATGGGGAAGAACATCGACAAGACATTTATCCAGTCGAAGATGCTCAACGAGTCCAAGGGGCCCGCGGTCCATTCTCTGCGCGCGCAGGCGGACAAGCAGGAGTACAGCCGCCAGATGCGAAGAACCCTTGAAAATACGGAGCATCTGACGGTCCGGCAGGCGGAGGTGTCCGAACTTGTGGTGGAGGACGGGGTGATCCGAGGGGTGAAAACGTTCTCCGGGGCGGTGTACCGCGCCAAAGCGGTGGTGCTGTGTACCGGGACTTACCTGCGCGCCCGATGTATTTACGGGGATGTGAGCAATCCCACCGGGCCAAATGGGCTTCAGGCGGCCAATCATCTGACGGAGTCGCTGAGAGCCAACGGCGTCGAGATGTTCCGGTTCAAGACCGGAACCCCGGCCAGGGTGGACAAGCGGAGTATCGATTTTTCCAGGATGGAGGAGCAGTTCGGGGACAAGCGGGTGGTGCCGTTTTCATTTTCCACGGACCCGGAGAGCGTGCAGAAGGATCAGGTGTCCTGCTGGTTGACCTATACCAATGAGGAAACCCACCGGATTATCCGGGAGAATCTGGACCGTTCCCCGCTGTTTTCCGGGGCCATCGAGGGGACGGGACCCAGGTACTGTCCGTCCATTGAGGACAAAGTGGTTAAATTTCCCGACAAGGGGAGACATCAGGTGTTTGTGGAGCCGGAGGGCCTTTACACCAATGAGATGTATCTGGGCGGCATGAGCAGTTCTCTGCCGGAAGATGTGCAGTACGCCATGTACCGCACGGTTCCCGGGCTTGAGAAGGTGAAGATTGTGCGTAATGCCTACGCCATTGAGTACGATTGTATCAATTCCCTGCAGCTGAAAGCCACGCTGGAGTTTAAGAAGATTGAAGGTTTGTTCTCAGGGGGACAGTTTAACGGCAGTTCCGGTTATGAGGAGGCCGCGGTTCAGGGATTTATGGCCGGTGTGAACGCGGCTATGAAGATTATGGGAAGGGAGCAGATCGTTCTGGACCGTTCCCAGGCGTATATAGGGGTCCTGATCGACGATCTGGTCACAAAGGAAAACCATGAACCCTACCGGATGATGACTTCCCGGGCGGAATACCGCCTGCTGCTGCGCCAGGATAACGCGGACCTGCGGCTGCGCGGGATCGGCCATGACATCGGCCTGGTGAGCGATGAGGAGTATGAACGGCTGCTCACAAAGAGACGGCAGATCGAGGAGGAGATCCGGCGGCTGGGGAAAGTGAATATCGGGGCAGGGGATGAGGTTCAAAAATTCCTTGAGGAGCATAACAGCACGCTGTTAAAGTCCGGAATCACCCTGGCCGAGCTGGTGAAGCGGCCGGAGCTGAACTATGGGCTGTTAGCGTGCCTGGACCCGGACAGGCCGGAGCTTTCGGAGGATGTTCAGGAACAGGTGAATATTGAGATTAAATATGAGGGTTATATCAAGCGCCAGATGCAGCAGGTGGCCCAGTTTAAGAAGCTGGAGGGCAAAAAGCTGCCGGAAGCCTTTGATTATGGACAGGTGAAAAGCCTGCGCCGGGAGGCGGTTCAGAAGCTGAATCAGGTGCAGCCCGCCACAGTGGGACAGGCGTCCCGCATTTCCGGGGTTTCACCGGCAGATATCTCAGTGCTTCTGGTCCATTTGGAACAGATGAAGGGAAAGGAATCGGGTAAGGAAGAATGACGGATCGTTTTGCAGATCAGATGAAGCGGGAGGCGGGAGAGCTGGGGATTGCCTTAAACGGGGGGCAGCTGGAACAGTTTTTCCGCTATTACGAGCTTCTTGTGGAGCGGAACAAGGTGATGAATCTGACCGCGATCACAGAGGAGCAGGATGTGGTGACAAAGCATTTTACAGACAGCCTTTCCCTGGTGAAGCTGATGGGAACGGAGGCGCTTGCAGGTAAAACGCTGATGGATGTGGGAACCGGGGCCGGTTTTCCGGGGATTCCGTTAAAGATTGCGTTCCCGGAGCTGAAGGTGACGTTGCTGGATTCCCTGAATAAGCGGGTTCGGTTTCTGATGGATGTGTGTGAAGAATTGGGGTTGGAGGGTATCACCGCAGTTCACGGCAGAGCGGAAGATTTTGGAAGAAATTTACAATACAGAGAGCGATTCGACCTGTGCGTGTCCCGCGCGGTGGCGAATCTGGCTTCACTGTCGGAATACTGCATGCCCTTTGTAAAGGTTGGCGGGGATTTTGTGCCCTACAAGTCCGGCGAGATCGAAGAGGAGCTGGAAGCGGGAAAACGGGCGGTGAAAATTTTGGGCGGCGAGGTAGAACAGGTGGAGAAATTTACGCTTCCGGGGGCGGATGCAAGCCGATCCCTGATTCGCATCCGGAAAATGAAGGCTATTTCCGGTAAGTATCCGCGCAAAGCGGGGCTGCCCACAAAGGAACCGTTACGTTGATAATAAAATATTATAGATAAATAAAGAATAATAACTTTACGTTATCTACACTTCATGATATACTTGTCACCAGCTGAAACAGGCAAATTATGGTAAAAAAATGGAGGACAAGGAAATGGAACGAGTGAGAGAGCGTTGGCGAGGGGTGCTGCTGTGTTTTTGCATTGCAGTGCCCTGTTATTTTTTAGGCAAAGTTGTGCCGATTATTGGAGGACCGGTATTTGCAATTTTGGGCGCAATGGGACTGGGGACTTTGCTGCGGAGCAGGGGCAACCGGTTGGAGCGGGAACAGAGCGGCATTAAGTTTACCTCCAAGGTGATTTTGCAGGCTGCGGTAGTGCTGCTGGGATTTGGCATGAATCTGGGAAGTGTGCTGGAGACCGGAAAAGGATCGCTGCCGATTATAGTGAGTACAATTTCCATCTCGCTGATTGTGGCTTATGTTTTACAGAAGTTTTTGAAAGTTTCGCCTAAGATCGCAACATTGGTGGGTGTGGGATCATCCATCTGCGGCGGATCGGCGATTGCGGCGACTGCGCCGGTGATCGGTGCGGACGACGAGGAGATTGCCCAGGCAATATCCGTGATTTTCCTATTTAATGTGATTGCAGCCCTGGTATTTCCGGCACTTGGAAGCGCGCTGGGATTAAACGACGCACAGTTTGGTATGTTTGCCGGAACGGCGATTAACGATACTTCCTCTGTGACAGCGGCGGCCGCGGCTTGGGATGGTATTCATGGAAGTAATACGCTGGATACGGCGGCTATCGTCAAGATGACCAGAACGCTGGCGATTATCCCCATCACCGTTGTGCTGGCTTTTGTGAGGGCGAAGAAAGAGGAGAGTGCGGAGAGCGTAAAACTGAGCAAGGTATTTCCGATGTTTGTGTTATACTTTGTGATCGCATCTGTGATTACCACGGTTTGCGGGCTTCCGGTTTGGCTGGTTGGGGGGCTGAAGGATGCCAGCAAGTTTTTAATCGTCATGGCGATGGCGGCCATCGGCGTGAATACAGACCTGGTGAAGCTGGTAACGACCGGGGGAAAGCCAATTTTTATGGGAATTTGTTGCTGGGGAGCAATTACCGGAGTGAGTTTATTGGGAATTTAATGATGGAATAGAATGTGGGAATGATAGAGAAATCCGATGGGTTTTCTCTATTTTTTTTGCGTTTGAGTGGGTGGGATGAGAGGATGTGTTTTTGGTGCATATTTAGGCTGGCCCGTTGAGGAGTGCTTTTCTTGATTTGAGGATTGGGGGTGGTGCTGATATTTGTCGGTGTATCTTAGGATGACAAATCAGGATTGATATTGCTATGAATGACTCAAATCTGTATTGAAAACACGTTCCATCGGGCCAGCGTATGTTGAAGGGTTTATTCGATATAGGAGTCTCGCATCAGGGCAATTTCCGCTGCGTAGCCGTCCAGGTCATTTGGGGTTTCTAAATAGTAGGGCAGCTTACGCAGCGCAGGGTGGTTGATGATGCGAATCAGAGCTTCTAAGGGAATATGGCCGGTAGTGAGGGTGGCGTGGCGGTCCTTGTGAGCGCCCAGTGGATTCTGGGTATTGTTCAGATGAATTGCCTTTAATCGGGAAAGGCCGATGGTTCGGTCAAATTCATCCAGCACTTCATCCAGATGGTTGGCAATATCATACCCGCCGTCCCAGACATGGCAGGTATCCAGGCAGACACCCATTTTCTGGTTGAGCTCCACGCGGTCCAGGATTTCACGGAGTTCCTCAAAGCGTCCGCCTACCTCGCTTCCTTTTCCGGCCATTGTTTCCAGCAGAACTGTGGTGGATTGGTCGGGGGTGAGAATCTCATTTAGCATCTGTGCGATATAGGTGATTCCCACTTCAACCCCCTGTTTTACGTGGCTTCCCGGATGAAAGTTATACATATTTCCCGGAGTATACTCCATGCGGGCTAAATCGTCCGTCATGGTTCGTTTGGCAAAATCACGGATGTTTTCGTCTGCGGAACAGGCGTTTAGCGTGTAGGGGGCGTGGGCCAGGATCGGAGTGATGTCCTGGGCGTTTGCGGTGGCCTGGAATCGGGCCACGTCCTGGGGATCAATGGCCTTTGCGTTGCCGCCCCGCGGATTCCGGGTGAAAAATTGAAATGTGTTTGCCTTTATTTTCATCGCATCCTTGGCCATGGCTTCGTAGCCTTTGGAGGATGACAGATGGCAGCCAATTCTCAGCATAGGTTTGGTTCCTCGTCTTTCATTTGAGTTGATTTTCATTTAAAAATGGTTCGGATGAGAGATAGGTCAGCCGAACCATTGAATGTTTCACGTGAAACATTTTGTCAGGAAAAATAGGTTTGAATTGCCTTCAGTACCTCGCCCGGTTTTTCAAGCTGAGGTAAGTGTTTTGTGTTGGAGATCAGGGAATACTCGATAATTGGATTTATTTCCTTATATTCGTCAAAGCGTTCCTGAATCGATTCTTCCCCATCCCCACCCAAAAGGTAAATGCTGTTGTCAATTTTTTTCAGAGCATTGACAATGTTACATTTTGTGTAATGGCAGCGGACGCTGGCATAGACAGATTTTGGAGACTCACCTAAGTGAGCCGCTTCATGGTATGCGTCCAACATAGAAGTTCTGACCATGTAAGGATTGTAGAAACAGGTTGCCTTTAATTCTTCGGTCAACGACTTACGGCTGGTGGCGATGTGATAGAGCAGTGTGCCGGCGATCGGCAAGTCAAGCATAAACTTGTAGAGCTTGGCATGTCTGCCCGAGACCTGACTGCATGCCAGAAGGCTGTCAGGATTGATAAACATCAGCCGATCAAAGAGTTCGGGACTATTGCCGCAGGCCATGACCGCCAGAGCCGCAGAAGCGCCTGTTGCGATCACATCGGTACGGTGGCCGATTTCTGATTTGATAAAATCGGAGATCAGCTGCACGTAGAGGTAGTTGGTGTAAGTCAGGTTCGGTTTCTCCGAGCGGCCGCAGCCCAGCAGATCGATGGTGTACACCGTATAAGTTTCTGCCAGACGTCCGGCAATAGCCGTCCACTCGTAGCCGCTGCTGGAAGGGGTCAGGTCATGAACCAGCAAGAGAGGTTTTCCAGTTCCCGCTTTTGTATAATGAATATTTCCCAATCTCCATTTGTAGCAAAGAGATTCAGGATCACTGAGTACATTTTTAGATGTCGCACTGATTTTGACCGCTTTGTTGATCAGAGCGGTAGCAGTGGCAGCACCTGCGGAGAGTATGAGTAATGTAAGCAATTTATTTCTGGTTTTCATGTATCGACGCTCCTGACTGTTTATTCCGAAATACAGTGAATAAGTGTTCTTTCTTATTATAATACAAGCGGTTATTTTATACAACGGGGTAGTAAATTAATTTATTCTTAATGTTTCACGTGAAACATTTTTAAAAAATCCAACATTCTGCTATTTTCCAATAGGAAAATATGGTACGTTGTGTTATAATCACTGTTAGCGGAAAATATAGAGCAGTTCGCGGTTACTCTGTCCGCGTGTATAATCTGATCAATCGGCGATACATATTCTATATAGTCCTTTCAGAAAGGAAATCACAAATGGCAAGAATTATTGCAATTACGAATCAGAAGGGCGGGGTTGGTAAAACGACCACGGCTATTAATCTTTCGGCCTGTCTTGCGGAAGCCGGACAGCATGTTCTTTTGGTGGATTTTGATCCCCAGGGAAATGCCAGCAGCGGGCTGGGGCTGGAGCGTGAAGATATTGAAAATACAGTGTATGATCTGTTGACGGAAGAGGTCACGTTTGAGGAGTGCCGCATCGCGGAAATTCAGAAAAATCTGGATATTCTTCCTTCGGATATGAATCTGGCGGGAGCTGAGATTGAATTTCAGGAGATCGAGGACAAGGAAAAACTGTTGCGCAGTTATTTGGAGAAGATCAAGGATGATTACGACTTTATCCTGATTGATTGCCCACCGTCCCTGAATATTCTGACCATCAACGCGCTGACGGCGGCTGATACGGTGTTGGTTCCCATCCAGTGTGAGTATTATGCGCTGGAAGGGCTGGGACAGGTTTTAAAGACAGTGGATCTGGTAAAGCGCAAACTGAATCCCGGACTGGAATTGGAGGGGGTTGTGTTTACCATGTATGATGCGCGGACAAACCTTTCACTGGAGGTTGTTGAGAATGTTAAGAGCAATCTGAACAGGACAATTTATAAGACAATTATCCCGCGAAATGTCCGTCTGGCCGAAGCGCCCAGTCATGGAATGTCGATCAATCAGTATGATACAAGGTCTACTGGGGCGGAGAGCTACCGGATGTTGGCGGCGGAAGTTATGAGTAGAGGAGAAGATTTGTGATGGCAAAAAAGGGTTTAGGGAAAGGTCTTGGCGCCATTTTTGGTGAAGATATCATCAAGGAAAGTGAGAATGAAGCGGTTAAGGCCGCGGTCAGAAGAAAGAAAGCGGCAGCTGCGGAGGAAGGAGCCGCCGAAACAGTGGAGGAGAATCCTACCGGCAGATTGATGGTCAAGGTTGCGCTGATCGAACCAAACAAGGAGCAGCCCCGCGTGGATTTCAATGAGGAACAGATGGCGGAACTGGCGGAATCGATCAAAAAGCGCGGTGTTCTTCAGCCTTTATTGGTTCAGAAAAAGGGCGCTTTCTACGAGATTATTGCCGGAGAAAGGCGCTGGAGAGCTGCCAAGATGGCCGGATTGAAGGAAGTTCCTGTAGTGGTGGGAGAGTACAGCCGTCAGGAGAGTATGGAGATTGCTCTGATCGAAAACGTACAGCGGGCGGATTTGAATCCCATTGAAGAAGGAAGAGCTTACCAGCAGTTGATTCAGGAATTTGGGCTGAAGCAGGAGGAGATCGCAGAGCGGGTGGCTAAAAACAGGACCACGGTGGCCAATGCTATGCGGCTTTTGAAGCTGGACGAGGCGATTCAGGATTTGGTGATTAACAATATGATTTCCAGCGGACACGCCAGAGCGCTGCTGGGTCTGGATGACAAGGAACTGCAGTTGAAGGCAGCCAAGATGATCGTGGACGGCGGCCTCAGCGTCCGGGAAACAGAACGGCTGGTCAAGAGAATGGCCCGGGAGGCGGGGGAAGAGGAAAAACCCAAGAAGGAAGAGAACAGCCTCAACCTGATCTACCAGAACCTGGAAGAGAGAATGAAAACCATAATGGGGACTAAGGTTACGATCCACAACAAGGACAAGAACAAAGGGAGAGTTGAGATTGAGTATTACTCAGAGGCGGAGTTGGAACGGATTGTGGAGATGATCGAGTCAATCCGGTAAATAACGCAGCTGTTCAGCGATTTCGTGCAGGAGTTGGGTTTGACAATAGGAAGCGGACATGAAAGCGGCTGGACAGTCATTTGTATACAATATATGGGGATGGGAAATGAGACAAAAGACATAAAGGAGATTTGCGTACAATGGAAAACAGCATTTTGAACCTATTTCCGATTGATCCGGCATATATTATCATTGCCCTTTTGGTTTTGGTAGTCGTACTGCTGATTTTGGTAATAGTTGCTCTTGCAAAAATCGGGACGTTAAACCGTAAGTATGACTATTTTATGCAGGGAAAAGACGCGGAGACGCTGGAGGATGTGATTTTAGACCTGATTGATGAAATCCGCAGCCTGAAGGCCGAGGACTGCGCGAACAAAGACTCGATGCGAACCTTGAACCGGAATTCGCGTGCGTCTCTGCAAAAAGTAGGAATTGTGAAGTATAATGCGTTTAAAGGGATGGGTGGAAATCTCAGCAGTGTGGTAGCGCTGTTGGATTACACCAACAGCGGTTTTATTTTGAACTGTGTGCACAGCCGGGAAGGATGTTACATCTATGTGAAGGTCGTGGATATGGGACAAACTGAAATTGTGCTCGGAAATGAGGAGCAGGAGGCCCTTGAACAGGCCATGGGATACATTAAAAGAGGATAGGAAGAGATTGAATTTGGAAACGGCTGACCGGGAAGGTTGGCCGTTTTTAAATTTAGAGAAGCGAGATGAGTTTAAAATGAGTTTCACGTGAAAAGGAGGAAAACAGGGCAGAAATATAAAAAAACAGGGGCGAAAGCGGGATGGCGGGCATATGATGTAATGAGAGCATAAAAAAGGAGCAAACGGAATGCAGGATATGGAATATCTGATGAGCATGTATCCGTCCGGCGTAAAAAAACTTCAACGGTATGTGTCGGAAGCATGCGACCGGATGGAATACAAGAATAGTCCCATGTACGACGAATTTCCGGACCACATTGTGGTCAATCAGATGTGTGACTCAATCTGTGATACCGTCATCTCGGAGGAAGGGCTGGCTCAGATTCAGAGCTTTTGGTCCATGGCTGAGAAGGACCGGTCCGACGTGGAAGGGCTGGAGCTGAAACAAGAGATGAGCCGCCTGGAAGCAATCAGTACATTGCCCGAACATTATACGGATGATGCGAAAAATTCGCAGCCGGCAAAAGCGGACACGGATTATATTGAAAAAACGGGCGAAAACAGCGAGGAATTGATGGCAGCTGAGAGGAGGCCGGACGGGGAGGACGAGGAGCAGATTCAAACGCAGGAGCTGCGCTGGGATCAGCCTATGTCAGGAACTCCGGGGCAGATGCCACAAAACCCTGCTTATATTGGGTCTGTAAACCCTACGGATGGAAATTTTGTCCGGGCCGCAGCGGGTGGAACCATGGGGCAAACCATGGGAATGATGCAGCCTGCGCAGGGGATACCCGTTGGACCTGGGGGAACCATGCCGGGGGGACAGCCTGAGATTGACATGGGAAGGCAGTACCGGACAATGACACAGCCTGCAAACAACGATGGAAACGCCAAGAAGGTCTGGGATTCAGGCTCGGCGCAGCGTATGCCGGGCGGGACAGCGGCAGGTATGAATCCAGGATGGAATGCGGGTGTGCCGCAGCCAATGCAGGTTGGGCCTGGAAGCAGCTCTGGTCCGGAGTGGAGTATGGGAGCAGTATCACAAACTTCAAACAATCCGAATAATTTAAATAATTCAACCAATAGAACAAATTTACTGTGGCCAGTTCAGGGGCCGATGGGAATAGGCGGTGATCTGAATCAAGGAATTCCAGCACAGATGCCGCAGGGAGCGGGACAGTACCCAGGAATGATGTTTCAGGGGAATCTGAATCCGGCGAATTCCGGCGCAATTCCTCAGGGATTGGCGGGTGTTGGAAACGGACAAAATCCCGCAATGCCGTTCCAGCCGCAAATGGGTCAGGAAAATAGGGGATATCCATCTAATCCAACCGTTCCCCAGAACTTTGGGCAGATTTATAATGGTGGAAATATGGGAAGGATGCCGATGAATTCCAATATTGGCCTGGGACCTGAGCTGTTGTCACAGTCTTCCATAGGGCAGGAAAAAAACGTAAGTGGAATGGGCAAAGAGCTGGAATTAATGAAAGACGGCGAGAGCGATCCGATAATGGATGAGAGAGCGCGTTTGAAAGAGGTCCCAGATAATGGAAATAATGACGGCGCGGAAGAGGGCTTTGAAAAAAGTCGTGAACGCAATGCGATGGAGCAGGTTCAGGAAGCCGATATTTCCGGTTTGAATTCGAACACTGCACTGCGGACGCCGACAGTTGCCGGGGTGGAGTTGAACGCAGTGGGACGGACGGAAACGAGTTATGGAGGGAATTCTGGACGTATGCGGGCTAATATGGGGGCAATGCGCCCGCCGCAGCCCGGCAGACCGGAGCCGCCGATGGGGCCCGGGCCGGTGAGACCGCCGCAGCCCGGCAGGCCG
>QFCH01001369.1_pt1 | contig 26875 bp, 31 predicted proteins | sample 5346071 | NCBI WGS metagenome assembly QFCH01 (sample SAMN09062255, study PRJNA434731) | Human gut metagenome, whole genome shotgun sequencing project. | isolation source: stool timepoint B chromium assembly | host: Homo sapiens | collected 2015
ATTTTCACGGTATTCCCGTGAAAATAATTTCTTTTGCAGTACCATGTTACAATTCGGCCGCTTATATGAGAAAGTGTATTGATTCGCTGCTTGAGGCCGGGGAAGATGCGGAAATACTTATTGTAGATGACGGCTCTACAAAAGATGATACGGCAGCCATTGCCGATGAATATGAACAGAAATATCCGGGCATTGTAAAGGCCATTCATCAGGAAAACGGCGGCCACGGCGAAGCTGTCAATGCCGGTCTTCGCCATGCCACAGGGATGTATTATAAGGTTGTAGACTCCGATGACTGGCTGGATCGTGACAGCCTTAAAACGGTTATAGAAAAGCTTAAATTTTTCAGGAAAGAAAAGCAAAGAGTGGATATGATGATCTGTAATTATGTGTATGAGCATGTGGAGGACCAGACTTCTCATACTGTGCGCTACACAAACGCCCTGCCGTGTAACCGGATTTTTGGATGGAATCAGGTGGGCCATTTCCGACCGGATCAGAACCTTTTGATGCATTCTGTTATTTATCGCACAAAGGTGCTTAAACGCTCTGGCCTTGTTTTGCCAAAGCATACTTTTTATGTGGATAATTTGTTTGTCTATGTGCCCCTGCCTTATGTAAAAACGATGTATTACATGGATTTGGATTTGTACCGTTATTACATAGGCCGAGCAGATCAGTCTGTGAACGAGCAGGTTATGATTGGCCGTATAGACCAGCAGATTTATGTGAATAATCTCATGATTAATGCCTACAGTCTTCCGGTGGAGGTCAAAAATAAGCGGCTTGCCAAATATATGTTAAAATATTTGGCTATGATTTGCTGTGTGACTTCCATCATGCTTATTATTTCCGGAACAGAGGAAAACCGGGAAAAACTGAGAAGGCTATGGGGAGATTTCAAACTAAGGGATCCGAAGATGTACCGCAGAATCCGTTATGGTGTACGTGGTCTTGTAAGCAATCCCAAGGGCCGTTTTGCTGAAATGGTGGTCATTAAGGGCTATCATCTTGCTCAGAAAATTTTTAAATTTAATTAAGGCTGTGTGAGTAAATCTATGAATAAAAAAGTTTATCGGGTACGTGCCAAAAAACTGGATGAACAGGGACGGGGAATTGTGTCATTTAACCATTCCATGATTCCGGTGCCCGGACTTTTGCCGGGAGAACTGGCCGGTATCTGTCTGTATCGAAAAAGAGAAGAAACGCTTGGGCGGATTGTGGAAATTTTCGAACCCTCAAACCAACGGGTAAAGCCTTTGTGTCCCCATGCCGGTGTGTGCGGCGGCTGCCAGCTGCAGCATATGAACTATGAAGGTCAGCTGAAGTTTAAGCAGGCACAGGTGGAAAATTTGATGGGACACATGGGGCATGTCCAGCCGATTCTTGGTATGTCCAGTCCCTGTCATTACAGGCATAAGATTCATGCCACTTTGGGGTATGACCCTAAAGGCAGGGTTATTTCCGGAATTTATCAAGAAAAATCCCACAGACTGCTGTCTGTAAAGCAGTGTCTGATTCAGGACCCATGCGCAGATGAAATCATGGCTGTGATCAGATACTGGATGGAAAAGCTTCATATTGTGCCATATGATGAGGACCGCGGGCGGGGGATGATGCGTCATGTGCTTATTCGAAAAGGATACGCAACCGGACAGGTGATGGTGGTTTTTGTATTATCTGCCTTTCATTTTCCCCAGGGGAAACGGCTTAATGAGGCACTTTTAAGGGCGTTTCCTCAGATTAAAACCATTGTTTATAATGTTAACAGAGAAAAAACAAGTATGGTGCTGGGGGCACAGGAGAAGGTCGTTTACGGCGATGGCTATATAGAGGATGCGCTATGCGGCTGTAAATTCAGAATTTCTCCTAAATCTTTTTATCAGGTCAATCCGGCCCAGACCGGACGGCTGTATGAAAAAGCGATTGCGATGGCTGACCTTACAGGCCGTGAGACTGTTTTGGATGCTTATTGCGGCACAGGAACCATTGGACTGATTGCAGCCAAATGGGCGGCTTCAGTTACCGGAGTGGAACTGAACCGTGATGCTGTGAAAGACGCTCAAATGAATGCTAAAAATAACCGGATTTTAAATGCAGATTTTATCTGTCAGGATGCGGGCAGGTATATGACTCAGATGGCCAGGCGGGGAGAACGGGCAGATGTGGTCTTTATGGATCCCCCGCGAAGTGGAAGCAGCCGTGAATTTTTGGATGCCCTGCTTTTGATGGCTCCCAAACGGATTGTTTACATTTCCTGCAACCCACAGACACAGCGCAGGGATTTGGAATGGCTGGTTAAGGGTGGTTATCGGGTGCGCACCCTGGCTCCGGTGGATTTGTTTCCCATGACATCAGGTATAGAGAATATTGCAGCTCTTGAGAGGTGATGGATGTGAAAAAGCTTTTATTCATTGTGAACCCCAAATCGGGTAAAAGTCTTATAAAACCACATTTTTGTGATATTGTGGATGTTTTTGTAGCAGCAGGCTATGATGTGTGTGTGCACACGACCCAGGCTGTACGGGATGCCTATCAGGTTGCCAGAGACCGCAGCCGGGAGTTTGACCTGATTGTGTGCAGCGGGGGTGACGGTACTATGGATGAGGCTATGTCAGGGCTGATGGAGCTGGATATTCGAAAGCCGCTGGGCTATATTCCCGCAGGCACAACCAATGATTATGCCAAAAGTCTGGGAATTCCGGGGAATATGGTGGAGGCTGCAAAAGTTGCAGTCTCCGGTGTGCCAAAAGCTGTGGATGTAGGGGTTTTTAACAGTCGCTATTTTGCCTATGTGGCTGCCTTTGGCGCTTTTACCGATGTATCCTATCAGACAAAGCAGGAGCAGAAAAATCTCATGGGGCATCTGGCCTATGTTCTGGAGGGAATCAAAAGTCTGCCGTCGATTACCGCATATCCTATGACAGTGGAATTTGATGATCAGGTAATTACGGGAGATTTTGTATATGGAATGATTTCCAATTCAATTTCTATCGGCGGATTTAAATCCATCTGCAGCAAGGATATGGCTTTAGATGATGGGGTTTTTGAACTTTTGCTTGTACGGATGCCTAAAAATGTGTTGGAATTCCAGGCGATTGTGGGGGCCATGCTTTTGCAGAAGGTGGATGAGAAGCTGATGGTTTTTGCCAGAGTAAGCCATGTTCGTCTGAGCAGTGAGTGGGATGTTGCGTGGACGCTTGACGGTGAGGACGGAGGAAGTCATCGGGAGGTATATATTTACAACCTTTGTCAGGGCATGGAGATTGTGTGCCCAAAAGATGATCATAATGTATAGGGATTAAAAAATGCAGATGCCGGGCGGGTATTCTGCATTTTTATTTTGTAAACTTCACTTTTGGAAAAGTTTATGAAAAATTAATATTAAATAAAAGTGAAATATCTTGAAAAGTGAAATGTCTTGCCGTATACTGTAAAAAAGCAGCAAGGTTTCCGTTATTGCTGCGGGAAAAGGAGGGATAGTTTTGGATACGGAAAATGCTTCAGACAAACGGTGGGGGATGATCGGAATTATTATGCGGACGATTCCGGTGATTGATTCCAGGGTCAGCCGCATTGCAGAATCCGGAAAGGATGAAATTCCCAGGTCCCAGATTATGGCGCTTTTTACACTTAAATACTGCGGACAGTCTCACATGACCCATGTTGCCGAGAAAATGAAAGTATCCAACCAGCAGCTTACAAAGATCATTGATGCCCTTGTGCGCAGAGGGTATGTAAAGCGGGCCCAGGATCCGGACAACCGACGTCTGGTTAAAATCTCCATGACAGCTGAGGGAGAAGCCTATATTAAAGGGCTGCAGGATCGTATTCTTCCTCAACTGGCCAAAAGATTTGAATGTTTTTCAGATAAAGAACTGGAATGTATGGCCCAAAGTTTTGACACAATTTACAGAATTATGAAAGAGAAAGGAATTTAGACAGCATGAAGAAGCTTTTTAAGTATCTTAAAGACTACAAACTGTATATTTTCTTCATCGTTATTTTACTGGCCCTGCAGGCTTATTCCGAGCTGTCTCTGCCGTCGTATACATCGGATATTGTAAATGTAGGTATCCAGCAAAACGGTATAGATACCGCCCTGCCTGAGGTTGTTCGGGCATCGGAAATGTCCAGGCTGGAAATCTTTATGACTGAAGAACAAAGAGACCTTGTCGATGATGGTTATACGCTGGTTTCGGCCGGAGACAGCCAATATGTCAAAGACTATCCGGTGAGCCAAACCGAGGATATTTATGTGCTTGAAACAAAGGATAAAAAGCAGCGGGAAGATATGGAGGCTGCCTTTAGCCTGCCCATGCTTATTGTTTTTGGAATTGAAAGCGGCGGCGATGCGGCGGCGGCTATTGAGGATCAGCTGACGGCACAGATTCCGGAGACTCTGCTTGATTCCCTTCGGGATGAAAACGGCCGGATTGATTTGTTTGCTTTATTTGCCATGATGTCTGAGGACCAGCTTCAGGCACTTGCCCAGCAGATGACGGATCAAATGTCCCAGATGCCGGATATGCTTATGGAACAGATGGGAATTCAGTACCTTCAGAGTGAATATAAGGCTGTCGGTATGGATCTTAACCAGATGCAGAGCCACTATATTCTTGTAGCAGGTGCAAAAATGCTGGGGCTGGCGTTGTTTGCCATGGCAGTGTCTGTGGCAGTGACCTTTTTGTCGGCAAAAATTGCGGCCAGTATGAGCCGTAATTTGAGAAGACAGGTTTTTCACAAGGTGATCTCATTTTCCAGTACAGAGTTTGATAAGTTTTCCACAGCCTCTTTGATTACAAGAAGCACCAATGATATTCAGCAGGTTCAGATGCTTACCGTGATGCTCCTTCGGATGGTGATTTATTCACCGATCATTGCTTTAGGGGGAATTTATAAAGTTTTCCAGACAAACGGCAGCATGTGGTGGACGCTTGTGATCGGTGTGATCGCCATTTTTATTGTGGTAGGGATTCTGTTTACAACGGTGATGCCTAAATTTAAAGTGATGCAGAAACTGGTTGACCGTGTCAACCTTGTCACCCGTGAAATCCTTACCGGTCTGCCTGTCATCCGTGCCTTTAGCACAGAAGAACATGAAAAAGAACGATTTGACAAGGCCAATAAGGATTTGCTTAAGAATAATCTGTTTGTCAACAGAGCCATGTCCTGTATGATGCCTTTGATGATGCTGATTATGAATCTGCTCACGGTCCTTATCGTGTGGGCCGGCGCCGGCTATATTAATGATGGTGTGATGCAGGTTGGAGATATGATGGCCTTTATCCAGTATGCAATGATGATTATCATGTCCTTCCTCATGCTGTCCATGGTATCTGTAATGCTTCCAAGAGCAGCGGTGGCTGCAGAACGTGTGGATGAAATTATTACCACAGATCTGACAATTCATGAACCTGAATCACCCAAGGCAATGGATGATTCCCATAAAAAAGGCTATGTGGAATTTGATGATGTTTCCTTCCGTTATCCGGGCGCCGATGAAGACGTTCTCAGTCATCTCACATTCACGGCAAAGCCGGGACAGACAACGGCTATTATCGGAAGTACGGGAAGCGGAAAGTCTACGCTTGTGAATCTGATCCCCAGATTTTTCGATGTGACCGGAGGAACCATCCGGGTAGACGGACAGGACATCCGGGAAGTTTCCGGAAAGGATTTAAGAGATCGGATCGGTTATGTGCCTCAAAAGGGAATGCTTTTCTCCGGAACAATTGAGACGAATATTAAATACAGCGATCACAGCCTTTCGGATGAACGCATGGTTAAGGCTGCACGAATTGCTCAGGCAGAAGAATTTATCAGTGCAAAACCGGATCAGTATGACTCGGTGATTGCCCAGGGCGGAAACAATGTTTCCGGCGGACAAAAGCAGCGGCTTTCCATTGCCAGAGCCATTGCAAAAGATCCGGAAATTTATATCTTTGACGACAGCTTTTCGGCGCTGGACTATAAAACGGATGCTGTGCTTCGACGGGCGCTGCGTGCGGAAACCGCTGAGAGTACGGTGATTATTGTGGCTCAGCGTATCAGTACGATTTTAAATGCAGATCAGATTCTTGTGCTGGATGAAGGTCATATTGTAGGTAAAGGAACCCACGAGCAGCTGCTGGAGGACTGCGAGGTTTATCGACAGATTGCCACAAGCCAGCTGTCTGAGGCTGAACTAAAAGGAGGTAAGAGCAATGAGTAATCATGGAGGAATGCGTCACGGCCCTATGGGCGGCGGAAGGATGGCTTCCGGTGAAAAGGCGAAAAATTTCAAGGGTACCATTAAAAAACTCTTATCTTATATGGGACGGTTTAAGCTGGCCCTGGGGCTGGTGATGATTTGTGCTGTGGGAAGTACAGTATTTAATATTGTAGGCCCGACGATTTTGGGAAATGCCACAACAGAAATTTTTAATGGTTTGATCAGTAAGGTTCAGGGGGGCGCAGGCATTGACTTTGGTGCTCTGGGAACGATTATTTTGTCACTGGTGGCGCTTTATGCTGCAAGTGCCCTGTTTTCTTTCATCCAGCAGCTGACAATGACTCAGATCACCCAGAAAACGACATACCGTATGCGAAAGGAAATGACCGATAAGTTTCACCGTATGTCCATGAACTATTTTGATACAAAAACCCATGGGGAAATTCTTTCCAGGGTTACCAATGATGTGGATACGATCAGTATGAGTCTGAATCAGGCGATTTCTCAGCTGATTACATCGGTGACCATGATTATTGGTGTTTTGATAATGATGTTTCGGATTAATGTGGTCATGACGCTGGTGGCTCTGCTGATTGTGCCGGTTTCCCTTGCTTTTGTCATGGTCATTGTGAAACATTCTCAGAAATATTTCCGCAGTCAGCAGTCTTTTCTGGGAGATATTAACGGCCATGTGGAGGAAGTCTACAGCGGGCATCACATTGTCCGTGCGTTTAATAAAGAGGCGGACGTGACAAAGGAACTTGATGAGATCAATGAAAAATTATATGAATCTGCCTGGAAATCTCAGTTTTTATCTGGTGTGATGCAGCCGGTGATGGGTTTTGTAGGCAACCTGGGTTATGTGGCTGTTGCTATTTTAGGCGGTTATTATGCGGCCCGCCAGGTGATTGAGGTGGGACAGATTCAGTCCTTTATCCAGTATGTGCGAAGCTTTACTCAGCCGATTACCCAGCTGACCCAGGTGTCGAATATGCTCCAGCAGCTGGCAGCTGCCTCTGAGCGTGTATTTGAGTTTTTGGATGAAGCCGAGGAAGCGCAGACTGTCCAGCATCCGGTTTCAGTGGAAGGGCTTGAAGGTCATGTGGAATTTGATCATGTCCATTTTGGATACAATCCTGATAAAATTATTATTAATGATTTCAGTGCGAAAGTTGAAAACGGACAGAAGATTGCGATTGTAGGCCCTACCGGTGCCGGCAAGACAACAATGATTAAACTGCTTATGCGTTTTTATGATGTCAACAGCGGATCCATTAAAATCGACGGCCATGATATCCGGGATTTTAACCGCAGTGAACTGCGTCAGATGTTTGGTATGGTGCTTCAGGATACATGGCTGTTTAATGGAAGTATTAAAGAAAATATTCGTTACGGACGTCTGGATGCCACGGATGATCAGGTTGTGGAAGCCGCAAAGGCGGCTTATGTGGATCACTTTGTAAGAACATTGCCCGATGGTTATGATATGGAGCTTAATGAAGAGGGAACCAATGTTTCCCAGGGACAGAAACAGCTTTTGACCATTGCAAGAGCTATTCTTGCGGATCCTAAGATTTTGATTTTGGATGAGGCTACAAGCTCTGTGGATACACGAACCGAAGTCCGTATTCAGAAGGCTATGGATAATCTGATGAAAGGCAGAACAAGTTTTGTCATTGCCCATCGGCTTTCCACGATTCGGGATGCGGATCTGATCCTTGTGATGAAAGATGGGGATATTATTGAGCAGGGCCGTCATGAACAGTTGCTGGCTGCGGGAGGCTTTTATGCCAATCTTTATAATTCTCAGTTTGAAAAGGCAGTTTGTTAGCCGGAAATGGAATGAATGATGACTTACACATATGAATGGTATCAGTGGCTGTTGTTTTTCTATTTTTACTGTTTTGTAGGCTGGTGCTTTGAATCGGCCTATGTTTCTCTGGCAAAGCGGCGGTTTGTCAACAGGGGCTTTCTTCATGCCCCGCTGCTGCCGATTTACGGAAGCGGAGCTATCGTAATTCTATTTGCATCTATTCCGGTTAAGGATCACTGGTGGCTTGTATTTATTGTTGGTGCATTGGCTGCAACGATCCTGGAGTATTTTACCGGTGTACTTATGGAAGCTTTATTTAAGGTGCGTTATTGGGATTACAGCAATCAAAAATTCAATTTTCAGGGACATATTTGTTTGTCCTCAACCCTGGCCTGGGGTGGGCTCTCTGTTTTGCTCCTTTATGTGATTCACCGCCCCGTGGCCTATGTGATGACTCAGGTGATTCCCCGATTGCCGCAGATTATCGGCGCGGTCTTGATTTCAGTGGGGTTTGCTGCCGATTTTGTGATTTCGTTCAGGGATGCCTGGGGACTGCGCCGGATTCTGGAAAAAATGACCCAGTTAAAGGCAGAAATTTCAGAGCTTCAGGAGCGAATTTTGGAGACAACGGAGGAAAAACTGGCGCTTATCCGCAGCGAGTCTTCCCAGTGGCTGGAAAATCGCAGAGAGGAGTCTTCCCAGTGGCTGGAAAGCCGCAGAGAAGAGGCTGCCAAGCGTCGGGTGAACCTGAGAGAAGAATATGTACAGCGGCTTGAAAATATTAAGCAGGAAAGTTTTGCCTGGCTTTATGGGGACAAAGATGAACGATCAGAACATATTTTGGCGCTGCACCGTTACCTGGACGATCATTTGGAACGTCTTAAAGCGCGGGAGAGTGAGACTGATCAGGGAAAACGGGGGCTGATGATTCGGAAAATTGAGAAACTGCAGGCGTCTTATAAAAGTCTGAAAGCAAGATCCGGAGTAAAAAGAGCCTCGATTTTAAAACGAAATCCAGGGGCTGTGTCCAAAAAGTTTGAGGCCGCTATGGCTGAATATAAATTAAGGGTTCTGGAACGAAAAAAAGACAGAGAAGATCAATAAGGAGGACAAAGAAGACATTATGTCCAGGGATTCAAAAAATAAAGAAATTAAAACAAATGCCATGCGTTTTCTGGACAAAAATAAGGTTGTCTATGAGGTTGTTCAGTACGCGTGTGATGATTTTATTGATGGCATTGAAACAGCGAAAAAAACCGGAATTGAAATTCCGCAGTCTTTTAAGACCCTTGTTACGGTGGGCAAGAGCGGCGGATATTATGTTTTTGTCATTCCGGTGGATCGGGAACTGGATTTAAAGGCAGCGGCCCGGGCCGTGAACGAAAAATCTGTGGAAATGATTCATGTGAAGGATATTCAAAAGATTACAGGTTATATTCGGGGCGGATGCAGTCCGCTTGGGATGAAAAAGGCTTATCCCACAGTAATTGATGAATCTGCCATGGATTTCCCGTGGATTGCAGTCAGCGGCGGCCGTATCGGATCAACCCTTAAAGTAAGTCCAAAACAGCTTCAGGCCGTTACACATGCCGTGTGTGCGGCAGTGACATTTGGCGAGAGGTGAGACAATGCAGACAAGTGTACGTTTTTCTATTGCGGTTCATATTTTACTTTGTACCTGTGTTTACAGCGGTCAAAAAAAGGTGACAAGCGATTTGATTGCCGCACAAATCGGAACCAATCCGGTTGTGATCCGCAAAATTATGAGAAATCTTAATGATGCCGGTATGATTGAAAGTCCAGTGGGCATTGGCGGCATACGCCTGCTTCAAAAGCCTGAAAATATTACGCTGCAGGATGTTTTTAAGGCCGTTGAGGGGGATGGCCATTTGTTCCGTGTCCATGACGCCGTCTCCAAAGATACGCCGGCCGGCCGTATTCATGATGTGGTGGCGGAAAGTTTTGGAAAGCTGGAATCAGCCATGGATGAGACCATGGCATCGATGACATTGGGCCAGCTGATCAGAGATTATGAACGGCCGTTAAAAAAGAAGGATACATCCTATATTCTGCTATAAGGATCAGGTTCCGGAGGGATGCCAGGGCAGGTCTTCGATCGATCTGATATAAGAAGAAAATGCAGGGCAGTCATAGATATAGACTGCGCCTGCATTTTCTTGTTTGGCTTAGCAGACAAAATGAATTTTTTGCTGCTGGCATGTAAATTCCACTTCTTTGCGGGGATGATAGGTTTCGCCGTCAGTATGAACCCTGGCGGGCTCATTCAAAATAATTCTGGCGCTGCGGCAGGAAAAAATATTGATACCATTAAAGCCGGTGTGTTTGCCGGCCAGTGCCATAGGAAGGATGCATATAGCCTTAAACTTTGGCAGATGATGAACGATACACAGATCTAAAAGTCCATCCGAAGGGTTGGCCGAAGGGGCGAAGGCAAAGCCGCCGCCCTCGTAAGGCTGAATATGGGCTGAAGCAAATAAATATTTTTTCAGATGCAGAACCTTTCTGTCATCCAGAATAATGGTAGCCCGTTTAAAGCGGTGACGGATCATCTGGCGAATGGCGATGATCATATAAGTCAGCTTTCCCAGGCCAAGGCGATTTAAAACAGACTTAATTCTGGAGTGAAGGGCTTCATCGGTGATGGCAGCGTCAAATCCGCAGCCGCTGCTTACAATGAAACGTCTGGGGGCTTTTCCCGGGGCTCTGACGATGCCGTAATCTAAAAGCAGCTCCCGCTTTTTCTGCAAAATACTGTGAAGCATCTGTATCGGCGTTCCTGTGAGTTTCAGGCTGCGGGCAAAGTCATTGCCTGAGCCTGTGGGAATATAGGCCAGGGTGGCCAGCTCCATATGCGCCAGACCATTGACGGCTTCATTGAGCGTACCGTCTCCGCCGCAGATGACAATGGTGACCGGTTTTTTCAGGTTTTTTGTCAGCTGGCTAACGATCTGCGTACAGTGACCGCTGTAGCGGGTGAAAAATACCTTCCAGCTAAAGGGGACAGAGCGAAGATAAGGATAAAGCTGGGTGCGCCATATTTTAAGTCCATGACCGGTTCTGGAATGGGGATTGACAATAAAATAATAGTCTGCCATTTATTTGGAATAATCAAACAGTTCGACGCGCTCGCCGGCTGGTCCCATGAAGAAAATATTTTTAACGCCATTGGGATAAAAGTCAGGCATTTTATTGATTTCTTCGGTCTCAAAAACAATCCCCTTTGCCTTTAATTCTTCCACCAGTGCTTCGATTCCCTGAACTTCCAGGGCAATATGGTTTACAATGCCGGCTCTGTCTACGGCACCGTTTTGAATAAATTCGATAATGCAGCGTCCGCACTCTACAAATTCCAGACATAAATCATCTTTCTGATAACTGTAATATGGGCGAAAACCCAGATGGTCAATATAGAATTTGGCACAATTTTGGGCATCTGCTGTCACAATTCCAATATGGGCTAAACCCGAAATCAGATAGTTTTTCAATCTTTTCAGCCTCCAATTTTTGTTATTTTCTACAGTATAGCAGACTTGTGCAATAAATACAATAAATCTTGTAAAAGACATTGTCTTTGTGACAAAAACACGGAATGCATCTGAAAATGGCTGTTCCGTCATTTTTTAAGGCTGAAATCGTTGACAAATCTCTGAAAAGGCAGTATGATATGAGACAAAGTTTTACTGTATGGGTTGACAACTTTAGTGCGGTAAAAGATATAGGAGGATGAGAATGATGAAAAAGATATTAGGTCTTGTTTTGGCGGGCGCTATGGTTTTATCAATGGCTGCGTGCGGAAATGACGGCGCATCGGGGAGTGCTTCCGGTGACGGTAGCCAGGCAGCGGACGGAACTGTATTTAAAATCGGCAGCATCGGCCCCACAACCGGTGATAATGCCATTTATGGCAATGCTGTTAAAAACGGTATACAGCAGGCTGTGGATGAGATTAATGCTGAAGGCGGTATTAACGGTGTAAAAATTGAATATCAGTTCCAGGATGATGAATCTGATGCCGAGAAATCTGTGAATGCATATAATACATTGAAGGACTGGGGGATGCAGATGCTTGTGGGAACGGTAACTTCCACGCCATGTGAAGCGGTTGTCACCAAAACCCATGAGGATAATATGTTCCATTTTACACCGTCTTCCACATCTGTCAATGCGATTCAGTATGACAATGCATTCAGAATGTGTTTCTCTGATCCGAATCAGGGAAAGGCTTCGGCAGACTATATTGCGGATAACGGGCTGGCAACAAAGATTGCGATTATTTATAACAGCTCAGATACCTATTCATCAGGTATTACCGATACATTTGTAAAGACAGCAGAAGAAAAAGGACTTGAGATTGTGTCTAAGGAAGCGTTTACAGCGGACAGCAACAAGGACTTTTCCGTACAGCTTCAGAAAGCAAAGGATGCAGGCGCAGAACTTTTGTTCCTCCCGATCTATTATACAGAAGCCTCTCTGATTCTTGCTCAGGCCGACAAGATTGGCTATGAACCTGTTGTTTTTGGCTGTGACGGCTTTGATGGTCTTCTTGCTGTTGAAAATTTTGATCAGTCTCTTGCTGAAGGGGTAATGTTTTTAACACCTTTCTCTGCGGATTCCACAGATGAGCTGACACAGAATTTTGTTTCTAAATTTACTGAAAATTTCGGCGGTACACCCAATCAGTTTGCAGCCGATGCCTATGACTGTGTATATGTAATTAAGGCAGCCGCAGAAAAAGCCGGTATTACGCCATCCATGAGTGCTTCAGAAATCTGTGATGCGATGAAAACAGCCATGACTGAAATTTCATATGACGGTCTGACTGGTTCTCAGATTTCCTGGGGCGCAGACGGAGAACCGGAAAAAGCGCCGATTGTTGTTAAGGTTGAAAACGGAGCATATACGATCCTGAAATAATCGCAACAACCCGAAAGGGGCTGCCTTTTGCAGCCCCTTTTTGGCGTATGGGCATACTGAGAAATTCTGGAAAATGCCGCACAGACGGCGCTATGATCGATGAAAGAGGTGTTTGTTTATATGAGTTTCATTTCCTATTTGATTAACGGAATCAGTTTGGGAAGCGTTTATGCGATTATTGCCCTTGGCTATACGATGGTGTATGGAATCGCTAAAATGCTTAATTTTGCCCATGGTGATGTCATCATGATCGGCAGTTATGTTGTTTTTACATTTGTCAGTACGCTGGGAATGAACCCGATTCTGGCAATTATGATAGCCATTGCCTTTTGTACAATTCTTGGAATGGTTATTGAGCGTGTGGCCTATAAACCTTTAAGAGGTGCGACTCCGCTGGCTGTGCTGATTACAGCTATTGGTGTCAGCTATCTGCTTCAGAACATTGCCCTTCTGATTTTTGGAGCCAGCCCTAAAGCCTTTACGTCTGTTGTGACCATACCCGCAATAAAGCTGGCAGACGGTGCGCTGACCATTTCCGGTGAAACGATTGTAACCATTATGACATGTATTTTGATTATGATCGGTCTGATGCTGTTTATTAAAAAGTCCAAATCCGGACAGGCTATGCTGGCTGTTTCCGAGGACCGGGGTGCAGCTACGCTGATGGGGGTTAATGTAAATAAAACCATTGCTCTGACTTTTGCCATTGGTTCTGGTCTGGCGGCAATTGCCGGTGTACTTTTATGTTCCGCCTATCCGACACTGACACCTTATACAGGATCCATGCCAGGGATCAAAGCTTTTGTGGCTGCCGTGTTTGGTGGCATTGGATCCATACCAGGCGCATTGATTGGCGGTATATTACTCGGGGTCATTGAAAACCTGGCAAAGGCATATATTTCCTCACAGATGGCGGATGCCATTGTGTTTGCTGTGCTCATTATTGTCCTTCTTGTAAAACCTACAGGTATTTTGGGCAAAAAGATCAGTGAGAAAGTGTAGGTGAATGGCGATGAAGACAAAAAAAATAAGTAAATCCATGAAAAATAATATGATTACCTACGGTATTGCCATTGTGGCCTTTATTGTTGTTCAGATCATGCTGGCCACAGGCAGTATGTCCAGTCTGATGAAGGGGCTTTTAGTCCCCCTTTGTACGTATGCGATTCTGGCAGTCTCTTTAAATCTGACGGTAGGTATTCTGGGTGAACTGAGCCTGGGACATGCAGGTTTTATGTGTGTGGGTGCATTTGCAAGTGCATTTTTTTCTGTATGTACGGCTCAAAGTATTCACAATGATCTGCTTCGCTTTATGACTGCACTGCTTATCGGGGCCGTAACGGCAGGGTTGTTTGGAATCTTAATCGGCATTCCGGTTCTCCGGCTTCAGGGGGATTATCTGGCGATTGTAACGCTGGCTTTTGGCGAGATTATTAAAAATGTAATCAATGCCCTTTATGTGGGAATCGATGGTCATGGACTTCATGTTTCTCTTAAGGACAGTGCTTCCCTGAATCTGGAAGCGGACGGTCGGGTGATCATCAACGGTGCACAGGGAATTAGTGGTACGCCCAATGATTCGACGTTTATCATTGGCTTTATTTTACTGATTGTTACGCTGGTGATTGTTTTAAATATGGTGAATTCCAGAACAGGACGGGCGGTCATGGCCATCCGGGACAATAAGATTGCAGCCGAGTCTGTGGGGATCAATATCACAAAGTACAAGCTTATGGCATTTTCTGTTTCAGCGGCATTAGCCGGAGTTGCCGGCGGCCTGTATGCCCATAATCTGTCCACCCTGACGGCTCTGCCCAAAAATTTTGGCTATAATATGTCTATTATGATTCTTGTTTTTGTGGTGCTTGGCGGTATTGGCAATATATGGGGGTCCATGGTGGCTGCCGTGATTTTAACACTGCTGCCGGAGCTGCTTAGAGGCCTTAACGATTATCGTATGCTTATTTATGCCGTTGTTCTTATCGTGATGATGCTCTTTAATTGGAGCCCAAAAGCAAAAGAACTTCGGGGACGTTTTTCCGTGAAGCACTTTTTTGGGAAAAATAAACAGACAAAGGAGGCGAAGTAATCATGGCAATGCTGGAGGTTAAAAATCTGGGAATTTCCTTTGGCGGCTTAAAGGCTGTTGATGGATTTTATATTACAATTGAAAAAGGACAGCTTTATGGACTGATTGGTCCCAACGGCGCAGGCAAAACCACAGTGTTTAACATGCTTACAGGTGTCTATAAACCCAATGAGGGCATTATTCGTCTGGACGGGCAGGACCTTACGGGAAAAAAGACCATTGAAATCAATAAGGCCGGTGTGGCCAGAACCTTTCAGAATATTCGCCTGTTTAAGGATATGACCGTGCTTGACAATATTAAAGTTGGCTTGCACAACCATTATCAATATTCTACAATTGAAGGGATCTTAAGACTTCCCAGATATTTTAAAGTAGAAAAAGAAATGAATGAGAAAGCGATGGCGCTTTTGAAGGTATTTGGACTGGAAACAGCTGCACAATATAAGGCATCCAATCTGCCCTACGGACAGCAGCGTAAGCTGGAGATTGCCAGGACACTGGCGACACAGCCCAAGCTTTTGCTTCTGGATGAGCCGGCAGCGGGGATGAATCCCAACGAGACCGGTGAGCTGATGGATATGATTCAGTTTGTACGAAGTGAATTTGATATGACCATTTTATTGATCGAGCATGATATGAAACTGGTGTCGGGTATTTGTGAACAGCTGACGGTTTTGAATTTTGGTCAGGTGCTGGCCTGCGGAAAAACAGGGGATGTTCTCAATCATCCTCAGGTGATTACGGCGTATCTTGGTGAATAGGAGGAAATATTTATGGCAATGCTTGAAGTTAAAAATCTTGAGGTGTACTATGGCATGATTCAGGCACTCAAGGGTATTTCCTTTGAGGTGGATGAGGGGGAAGTTGTGGCCCTTATCGGCGCCAACGGCGCCGGAAAGACGACAACACTGCACACAGTGACCGGGCTGATTGCGCCTAAGAGCGGACAGATTATTTTTGAAGGCAGGGATGTGACAAAGGTTCCGGGACATAAGCTGGTGTCTATGGGAATTGCTCATGTGCCCGAAGGACGCCGGGTGTTTTCTCAGCTCTCCGTGTATCAAAATCTAAAGCTTGGGGCTTATACGAGAAAGGATAAAAATGAAATTGAGGAAACTCTGGATCATATTTATGAGCGCTTTCCCAGATTAAAGGAGCGTAAAAATCAGCTGGCCGGAACACTGTCCGGCGGTGAACAGCAGATGCTGGCCATGGGCCGTGCTCTGATGAGCCGTCCCAGAATTATTTTAATGGATGAACCGTCGATGGGGCTGTCGCCTATTTTTGTCAATGAGATTTTTGATATTATTAAGGAAGTCAGCTCGGCGGGCACAACGGTTCTTCTGGTGGAACAAAATGCAAAAAAGGCATTATCCATTGCAGACAGGGCCTATGTTCTTGAAACCGGAAACATTACATTAAGCGGTGATGCCAAGGTGCTTATGAATGATGATTGCGTGAAGAAAGCTTATCTCGGAGAATAAACAAAGGAGGGTATGGAAATTGGATAACATTGTCATTACAATCGCAAGACAGTATGGAAGCGGCGGCAAAACCGTGGGACATATGCTGGCCGAGGATCTGGGATTCAACTTTTATAATCGGGAAATTATGCGTCTGGCCTCCGAGGACAGTGGAATTAATGAAAAGCTTTTCGGGCGGGTAGATGAAAATCTGAAAACCAGCCTGTTAAAACGTCTGGCGGGGGTTAAAAATATCTATGACGGAAAACTTATACCGCCTGAGGACGGAGATTTTGTCAGCGATGATAACCTTTTTAATTATCAGGCTAAAATTATTAAACAGCTGGCTGAAACGGAAAATTGTATTATTATCGGACGGTGTGCGGACTTTATTTTGAAAGATTATCCCAACTGTTTAAGTGTCTTTGTTCATGGTTCTGAAGAATTTTGTTTTGCCCGCTCCATGGAGCGCAACAGCATGACCGAACGGGAGATGCGCCGGTTTATCGCCAGAACCGATAAATATCGGGGGGATTACTATAAATATTATACGGGCCGCAGCTGGTATGATGCCAGAAATTATGATCTGTGTTTAGACAGCAGTAAGCTGGGATTTGAAGGCTGTGTGGAAGCCATTAAGGCCCATATGGCGGTGCGCTTTAAGGGTTTTTCGGGAAGGTGAAAATCAGTGGATGAAAAGAGGGCCTTTAAGCGGGGAATAAAGGCTGGTGTGCCCATTGGTCTTGGGTATTTTCCTGTTTCTTTTACTTTTGGGTTTCTGGCTGTATCTTCAGGTCTTCCTCTGTGGGCCGCAGTGATGATCTCCCTGACCAATCTTACAAGTGCGGGGCAGTTTGCGGGGATGAATCTGATTTTGGCCGGAGCCGGCTACGGAGAACTCGGGCTGACGACTTTGATGATTAATCTGCGATATATGCTTATGTCGCTGTCATTGTCACAGAAAATCGAAGCCAAAATTCCCATATGGAAACGTCTGATCTTTGCCTTTGGTATTACTGATGAAACCTTTGTGGTTGCCTCCATGACCAGGGGGACCATAAAAGCCGGCTATATGTTTGGCCTGATTTTATTGCCTGTTGTGGGCTGGAATGTGGGAACTGTGTGCGGAGCCTGTATTTGCGGACTTTTACCTGTGGCCCTTCAAAACGCCATGGGGATTGCCCTTTATGCCATGTTTATTGCACTCATAGTTCCAGCAGTCAGGGATTCTATGAAGATTTTGGCTGTTGTGCTGATCGCGGTGCTGATCATGAGTGTGTTTAAATATGTACCTTTGTTCGGTTTTGTATCATCTGGTTTCCGGATTATTATTGCGACTGTGGCTGCGGCAGCCTTTGGGGCCGCTTTTTTTCCCACGTCTCAGGATGAACAAAATGAAGCATATGAAAAAGGAGAGCAGCCATGAGTACGCAAAGACTGATTGTATGCATTCTGGTGATGGCACTGGTGACCTATATTCCCAGAGTATTGCCGGTGACGGTTTTCAGAAAGCAGATTAAATCCCGATTTATTCGTTCTTTTCTGGATTATACACCTTATGCCGTGCTGGGAGCCCTGACCTTTCCGGATGTACTGTATGCTACAGGAAGTTATATTTCTGCAGCAGCAGGGATGATTGTGGCAATGATCCTGGGATTTTTCAGGCGAAGCCTGGTGGAGGTGGCTGTTGCAGCCATTGGCGTTGTATTTCTGGTGGAAATACTATTTTAATAGCTGACAGCCAGATGTTCGAAAAAATATATTTCATATAAATCCGGTGCATGGAATTGTGTGTGCACCGGATTTGTTGTATACTTGTACATGAGCTTAAAATGAATGGAGGAATCAACGTATGAGCCGTATGCTGATTGTGATTGACATGCAGAATGATTTCATTGACGGGACTCTGGGGACGGCGCAGGCCAGAGCCATTATACCTAAAGTCGTGGATAAGATAAAAAATTATAAGGGGCAGGTCATGTACACCAGAGATACCCATGATGAAAATTATCTGAATACTCAGGAAGGCAGTAAACTTCCGGTAGAGCACTGTATACTGGGCACACAGGGCTGGGAACTTCACCCTGAAATTGATGCTTTGGCTAAAGAAAATAACAGCCTTATTTTTGATAAGCCGACTTTTGGTTCTATGGGGCTGGCAGGGTGTTTAAACGGCATACAAAAGGTGGCAGCCATCGATGAGCTGGAGCTGGTTGGTCTTTGCACAGATATTTGTGTGATCTCCAATGCACTGCTGCTGAAAGCAATTTTACCGGAGACTCGAATTGTGGTGAACTCAGACTGCTGTGCCGGTGTAACACCTGAAAGTCACGAAAACGCCTTAAAAGCCATGGCAGCCTGCCAGATTGAAATCCGATGACCAGGGATTTTGTTGGTGATGGGGAACAAACGGTTATTTATGAGCTGGAACGGATGAAGCGAAAAACTTTAAGTATTCATCTGGAGGATGATGGGCGGGTTGTTGTCAAGTCGCCCTATGGGATAAAAAACAGTGAAATTCGTGCACTTGTGGGTAAAAAGGCACAGTGGATTCTGGAAAAACAGGCGCTTTTGAAAAAGCAGGCCAGCCAGAGAATTGTTCACCGTTTTGCCCAGGGAGAAAAATTCCTGTTTTTGGGACATATGTATAACCTTCACATGAATTATCACAGCGGACTGGATAAAATATGTGTCAGCACAAAGGATGATTGTCTGATCGTGGAAACGCCGGTGGTAGATACGGAGCAGATTGAGGCTGCTATTTTGCTGTGGTATAAAGAAAATGCCCTTAGACTGATGCTTCAAAGAGTCGATGATTACGGACCTCAGGTGGGTGCCAGACCTGAAAAGGTGATGATTAGACAGCAAAAGCGGCGTTGGGGCAGCTGTAACAGCAGGGGCGAGCTAAGGTTAAACTGGAAGCTGATTATGGCGCCTCTGCCGGTGCTGGATTATGTGGTTGTTCATGAACTGTGTCATTTACTGCATATGGATCATTCGGCTTTGTTCTGGGCAGATGTAGGCAGAGTGTTTCCGGATTATAAAACATGCAGGCAGTGGCTGAAGACGTATGGTCATTTGCTGGAGTGGCATACGATACAAAACACATCTTTGGCCGGCCAGAGAAAGGATGAGGATGAATGAGTTTTCATACAGATAAACTTGATTTAACAACGGCGGTAAAACTAAATAACGGTGTCATGATGCCTGTGTTTGGACTGGGTGTTTATAAATCCGGTCCGGATACAAAGCAGGCTGTATTAGATGCCCTTGAAGCCGGGTATCGTCATATCGATACAGCGGCTCTGTATCAGAATGAGGCTATGGTGGGAGAGGCGATTAGGGAAAGCGGTATTCCAAGAGAAGAAATTTTTGTGACCACAAAACTGTGGAACGATGATATGAAAAATGGAACGCAGATGCAGGCCTTTGAGCGCAGTCTGAAGCTTTTAGGGCTGGATTATGTGGATCTGTATTTGATTCACTGGCCTGTATCCAGTGCCCTGGAAGCTTCCTGGAAGGTTCTTGAGCAAATTTATAAGGAAGGAAGGGCCAGAGCCATCGGCGTAAGTAACTGTCATATGGAACATTTGATGCGTGTCATGGCCTGTGCTCAAGTTGTGCCGGCGGTGAATCAGATCGAATGTCATCCTTATTTAAGTCAGACACCTTTAAGAACCTTCTGCAATCACCTGAGTATTGAGGTGACGGCCTGGTCTCCCCTGGGACGGGGCGGGGTGCTTGAGGATGCGGTCATCGCCCGTTTAGCTGCCAAATATAATAAAACCCCGGCTCAGATTGTGCTGCGCTGGGAGCTTCAGGAAGGTATTATGGTGATTCCAAAATCTGTTCATAAGGAACGTATCCTGGAAAATGCCGATATATTTGATTTTGAAATCGTTCGTGCCGATATGGAACTGATGCGTAAGCTGAATAAAAACCATCATTTCGGCACCAATCCGGATAATTTTGAGGATAAAAAATGGTAAGGATATTAGTTGCGCTGCCGGCCACGTCTGAACACAGAAAAATGTTTGAATCTGCTGCCCCTGCGGCTGAGATTCGCTATATACCATCAGAACAGGTGCAGGCACAGGATGTTAAAAACGTGGATATTATTATAGGTAATATATCGGCAGACCTGGTTTCAAAGGCTGAAAATCTGAAGTGGCTGCAGCTGAATAATGCAGGCACCGAGGGCTTTTGTGAGCCTGGTGTATTGCCCGAAAATGCTGTACTGACCAATGCGACCGGAGCCTATGGTATGGCCATCTCTGAGCATATGATTGCGATGCTGTTTATGCTTCACAAGCATTTGGATCAGTATTATCTGGATCAGCAGAAATGTTTGTGGAAAAAGCGGGCGCCGATGACCGTTGTGGAGGGCAGCACCACACTGGTTATCGGCCTGGGGGATATAGGAACAACCTTTGCAAGAAAAATGGCTGCCCTGGGCAGTACGGTTATAGGTATTCGAAGAAGCAGGGTGCCAAAGCCTGATTATGTAAAGGCTCAGTATACCATGGATCATCTTGAGGAATTGCTTCCTCAGGCGGATATTATAGCACTGGCGCTTCCTGGTTATGAAAAGACCTGGCATGTGATCAATGAACATACCCTTTCTTTAATGAAGCCTACAGCGGTTCTCATTAATGTGGGCCGGGGATCGGCAGTGGATGCTATGGCACTGTGTGATGCCTTAAATGAAGGCCGTCTGGAAGGCGCCTGCTTGGATGTAACCGATCCTGAACCCCTTCCTGAAGATCATCCTCTCTGGAAGGCAAAAAATGTGATCATTACACCCCATGTTTCCGGAGGATACAGATTAAGGGAAACCCTTGAAAAAATTATGGCACTGTCTGCACGTAATCTGGAACATTATATGAAGGGTGAGCCTTTGGAATGTGTCGTGGATTTAGAGACCGGTTATGTGAGAAAAAATGATAGATGAGAAAAAACGGTACATGATCATTTTCAGATGACAAAAAAGCGTTTTCAGACTACCGATGCGGTGATATGAAAACGCTTTTTAAGATTTTTAGTTTCCTTTGCTGCTTAAAGGGTTTTGACCGTCTGTCCAAAAGGGATTGTTATCAGGGGCGCATTTTCCGCCTTTGACGTAGCTGGAATTTTGTTTGATCATTTCCTGGGGCTCATATTCAAAGTTTTTGTGCGCCCGATGGGCATACAGATCATTTCCCTTGCCTTTGAGCTTGCCTTTTAAATGGCAGTTGGTGACTTGATCCGGATTATTTCCGGCGGTTTTTGTATTTTTCTTTGCTTCCATATATATGCCTGCCTTTCATGATCACCAAAGCCGGACAAGGTCAGGTCCTGGTGATTTAGTGTTTGTTGTACTAGTATATCCATGAGAGCAGTTCATATACATGATTTCCGGCATCAGACTTCCCAGCGTCCGCTGGCTCCGCAAGGAAGCACAAGTCCGTTGGCGGTAACCGGCAGACCGATTTCATCGGCCCTGACCTGGCCACCAAAGCGGGGAAGCAGCTGGGTTGAAAGCATATAGGACAATACCGCCGGCTGCAGTCCTGTAGTGTAGGAATTGATCAGGAAAAACAAAGGTTTGTCGCTGAGAACCTTTGTACACAACTGGATAAAAGGAAAGACGGATTCTTCGATTTTCCATATTTCGCCTTTTGGTCCCCGGCCGTAGGAGGGGGGATCCATAATGATGGCATCATAAGTATTGCCTCTGCGGATTTCCCGTTCCACAAATTTCACACAGTCATCCACAATCCAGCGAATGGATGTGTCCGGCAAATGAGAGGCTCTGGCATTTTCTTTGGCCCAGGTCACCATGCCTTTGGAGGCATCTACATGGGTAACGGCTGCGCCGGCCGCTGCAGCGGCGCAGGAAGCACCACCCGTGTAGGCGAAAAGGTTGAGTACCTTAATGGGACGTCCTGCCTTTTTGATTTTGTCGTAAAACCAGTCCCAGTTGGCCGCCTGTTCCGGAAACAGTCCGGTATGCTTAAAGGAAAAGGGTTTCAGATGAAAGGTAAGGCCAATGGGGGCATAGTGGATGGACCACTGCTGAGGCAAGTCAAAAAATTCCCATTCACCGCCGCCTTTGCTGCTTCGATGATAGTGGCCGTTCATTTTCCGCCAGCCTTTTTCCTTGCGTGGGGTGTCCCAGATCACCTGAGGATCCGGACGGACAAGAAGGTATTTGCCCCAACGTTCCAGCTTTTCCCCTTTAGATGTATCAATAACCTCATAATCTTTCCATTGATTGGCAATCCACATATTCGATTCCTCTATTCTTTGTATTGATGTTTAGTATTTGCTTTACTGTCCTTTATCATAGCATACACAGCCCAGGCCGTGCAATGAATAAAATTGTAGATTTCTTATAAAAATGGACGCTGATTTTAGTCAAGTTTGTAGAAAATTTTTTTGAAAAAAATAGAAAAAATCCTTGAAATATGAAAAGACTTATTGTATAATTATTGATGTTGTGACATTGATAGCGATGAAACGTGAGGTTGCCGCATGGGTGATGCGGGTGTTCCGTGGAGCGAATGTCAAGTTAGAAAACTGGCGACAAGTCACTGTACAAAGTTAACAACCTGCCCTGTAGAATGCAGAGTTTACGTGTGAGGAATTTTAAGAAACACACGGGAGAGTGTACAGTCACCGCTTGTCGTACTGAAATGAAGTGCGAAAAGGAGGCGGCTTTTTTTATGGCAAGTCAAGTAATGAGAATTACTCTCAAGGCGTATGATCACAAATTAATCGATCAGAGTGCTGGAAAAATCATTGAAACTGTTAAAAAGACTGGATCTAAGGTGAGCGGACCTGTTCCATTACCGACAAAGAAAGAGGTAGTTACAATCTTAAGAGCGGTTCACAAATACAAAGATTCCAGAGAACAGTTTGAACAGAGAACACACAAAAGATTAATTGATATCATCACACCGTCACAGAAGACAGTTGATGCATTATCAAGACTGGAAATGCCAGCTGGTGTTTACATCGATATTAAGATGAAAACAAAATAATTTTAGTTAACAATCCTTAGGGTTTATATATAGAAGAAATCGGATACACCGAATACTCTTAGTAGACCGTCTAGGATGAACGCGCAAGCGTTCCGCTGTAGATTATCACAGGAGGTGCATTCTTAAATGAAGAAAGCAATTTTAACAACAAAAGTCGGAATGACTCAGATTTTCAATGAAGATGGAGTTTTAACTCCGGTAACAGTTCTTCAGGCTGGACCTTGTGTAGTAACACAGGTTAAGACAGTAGAAAACGATGGCTATAGCGCAGTTCAGGTAGGTTATGGCGACATCAGAGAAAAACTGGTGAATAAACCTGAAAAAGGACATTTCGCAAAAGCCGGCGTAGCTGCAAAGAGATTTGTAAAAGAATTCAGACTGGAAGATGCAGAAAGCTATACACTTGGACAGGAAATCAAAGCTGATATTTTTGCTGCAGGTGACAAGATCGATGCTACTGCAAAGTCCAAAGGAAAAGGATTCCAGGGCGCTATTAAAAGACATGGACAGTCCAGAGGACCTATGGCTCATGGTTCTAAATACCACAGACATGCAGGTTCCAACGGCTCTGCAACAACTCCGGGCCGTGTGTTTAAAGGAAAGAACATGCCAGGACATATGGGTGCTGTAAAGGTTACAGTTCAGAATCTTGAAGTTGTAAGAGTAGATGCTGATCAGAACCTGATCCTTGTTAAAGGTTCAGTACCAGGACCTAAAAAATCTTTAGTAATGCTGAAGGAATCAGTAAAAGCGTAATCGCTTTTAAGGAAGGAGGACATACAGATGGCAAAAGTATCTGTTTACAATATTGAAGGCAATCAGGTTGGAGAAATGGAACTTAACGACGCGATCTTCGGCGTTGAAGTGAACAACCATTTAGTACACATGGCTGTTGTAAACCATCTTGCTTCAAAACGTCAGGGAACACAGAGTGCAAAAACTCGTTCTGAAGTTTCCGGCGGCGGAAAGAAACCTTGGAGACAGAAGGGAACAGGTCATGCAAGACAGGGTTCAACAAGAGCTCCCCAGTGGACAGGCGGCGGCGTAGTATTCGCTCCGAAGCCAAGAAATTACGAATTTAAGATCAATAAGAAGGAAAGAAGACTTGCACTTAAGTCTGCACTTACTTCTAAAGTGAATGAAAATAAATTTATCGTTCTGGATTCATTCAATATGGATGAAATCAAGACAAAGAAATTCCAGGCTGTTATGAACAACTTAAAAGTAGCAAAAGCTCTGGTTGTTCTCAACGAAAAGAATGACAATGTGACATTGTCCGCAAGAAACATTCCTACAGTGAAAACAGCTTTGACAAATACAATCAACGTTTACGACATCTTAAAATACGATACAGTCGTTATTACAAAAGATGCTGTTGATACAATCCAGGAGGTGTACGCATAATGGCAGATTTAAAATATTATGATGTAATCCTTAAACCGGTTGTTACAGAAAAGAGTATGAACGCTATGGCCGAAAAGAAATATACTTTCTATGTTCGTCCGGAAGCTACAAAATCTCAGATTAAAGAAGCTGTAGAAAAAATGTTTGAAGGAACAAAGGTTGCTTCTGTAAATACAATGAACAACGATGGCAAGGTTAAAAGACGTGGCATGACATACGGCAGAACAGCCAAAACTAAAAAAGCAATCGTTAAATTAACGGCAGAAAGCAAAGATATCGAGATCTTTGAAGGCCTGTAATGATTCATGTGTCCGCAGGGACATACAGCTTAATTCAACTTATACGCAAATAAGCGTGACAATAAATCAGACACTTGAAAGGAGTGAATATAATGGGTATCAAAACATTTAACCCATATACACCTTCCAGAAGACATATGACCGGCTCTGATTTCTCTGAAATCACAAAAGCTACTCCGGAGAAATCCCTTGTAGTTTCTCTTAAGAAGCATGCCGGACGTAACAGTCAGGGAAAAATTACAGTTAGACATCAGGGCGGTGGTTCCAAAAGAAAATACAGAATCATCGACTTTAAAAGAAATAAAGACGGTATCCCGGCAACAGTTGTAGCAATCGAATACGATCCAAACAGAACAGCAAACATTGCGCTGATCTGCTATGCTGATGGTCAGAAAGCTTATATCCTTGCACCTAAGGGTCTGGAAGTTGGCATGAAGATCATGAACGGACCTGAAGCCGAAGTTAGAATCGGTAACTGCATGCCTCTTTCCGAGATTCCGGTAGGTACACAGATTCACAATATTGAATTACATCCTGGAAAAGGCGGACAGCTTGTTCGTTCTGCAGGTAATGCAGCTCAGTTAATGGCTAAAGAAGGCAAATATGCAACACTTAGATTACCATCTGGCGAAATGAGAATGGTTCCAATCAACGGCCGTGCAACAATCGGTGAAGTTGGAAACGGCGATCACGAGCTGATCAATATCGGTAAAGCTGGTCGTAAACGCCATATGGGCATCCGTCCTACTGTTCGTGGTTCCGTAATGAACCCCAATGACCATCCACACGGTGGTGGTGAAGGTAGAGCACCAATCGGACGCTCTGGCCCAATGACACCATGGGGCAAACCGGCACTTGGACTTAAGACACGTAAGAAGAACAAGAAATCCAATAAGATGATCGTTCGCAGACGTGACGGAAGCGTTATTAAATAATAGAATCTAAGGAGGTTAAATCATGGCCAGATCACTTAAAAAAGGACCATTTGCAGATGCTCATTTACTTAAAAAAGTAGATGCTATGAACGCAGCAGGGGACAAATCTGTTATCAAGACTTGGTCTCGTCGTTCTACAATCTTCCCACAGATGGTTGGACATACAATTGCAGTACATGACGGAAGAAAGCATGTACCTGTATACGTTACAGAAGATATGGTTGGACATAAATTAGGAGAATTCGTTGCAACAAGAACCTACAGAGGTCACGGAAAAGACGAAAAGAAAGCAAAACGTAAGTAAGTTTTATCATTGAAAGGAGGTTGTATCCATGGCTAAAGGACATAGAAGTCAGATCAAAAGAGAGAGAAATGCCAATAAAGATACAAGACCAAGCGCAAAATTATCATACGCAAGAGTATCTGTACAGAAAGCATGCTTTGTTCTTGATGCAATCAGAGGCAAGGATGTGCAGACAGCATTAGCGATTTTAGCATATAATCCAAGATATGCTTCCAGTTTAATAGAGAAATTATTAAAGTCCGCAATTGCGAACGCAGAAAATAATAACGGTATGAATAAAGAAAATCTTTACATTGAAGAATGCTACGCAAACAAAGGACCCACAATGAAGAGAGTTAAACCAAGAGCACAGGGTAGAGCTTACAGAATCGAAAAGAGAATGAGCCATATCACAATC
>QFCH01001485.1_pt1 | contig 26766 bp, 22 predicted proteins | sample 5346071 | NCBI WGS metagenome assembly QFCH01 (sample SAMN09062255, study PRJNA434731) | Human gut metagenome, whole genome shotgun sequencing project. | isolation source: stool timepoint B chromium assembly | host: Homo sapiens | collected 2015
AGGAGGTTTTAAACAATCCACAGTATCTCCAACAGTATAGCATATAGACCTTGGAAAGGGTCTATAAACACTACTACTTTATAATACGAGGAGGTTTTTCTTATGAGGAAGACTTTAGAAGTGGATGTCGCCGTGATGGGCAGCGGCGTTGCCGGCATGGGCGCGGCTTACAAACTGGCCAATGCGGGAGGATTAAAGATTGCGGTTTTTGAAAAATACCCGGCACAGGGCGGTGCGGTGTCCAACTGCCCAATGTGTTTTTGTTCCACGCCGGATACTCCTGAGGCGCAAAAAAGTGCGTTTGAGGTGTTGGCGAGATTTTCTAATTACACCGCGAACATGGGGCTGATCAGCAAGGCCGTAAAGTATTCATCCGAACTTCCGGAACTGATTCTCAACAAGTTAAAGATTGAGGCACCAATGGTCGTAAACCGTGATCCGGCTGATTACGGCAATCAGCGTGGATATACGATGGGACATGCAAACGGTTTGGATGTGGGCGATATCTATTTCCTGAATGGGCGTGGACAGGGGCATGCGTTTGCCCTGGTTTTGCTGCGTTTGCGCTTAATGTTGGAAAAGATGGGCGTTCAGTTCTACTTTTCTACACCAATCAAAAAGATTTTTCGGGACAAGAATGGTAAGGTAACAGGAGCGATCGCTTATGAAAAGGACGGTACAGAAATCGAGATCAAATGCAAAGCTCTGATCGTCGCCTCCGGCGGCATTAGCGGCAATATGGAATTGATGAAGGCTGAAGGCGTGGTACATACTAAATTTGAAGATGTCTATAGTGAAGGAACACAGGTTATCAAAACATTCCCTGACAGTTGTCAGGACGGTGATGGTCAGTTGGCTGTATGGGCGATTGGCGGAAAGAAAACCGGTATCGTGATCAGTGCCGATCCTGAAGTGCCCAATCCGGGTATCCGTGTCGGTGAAAATACACCATGGTTTGCTACTAACCAAATCAAAATTGTGGTAGAGCAGCCATATCTGCGTGTGAATGAAAACGGTAAGCGCTTCATTAATGAGGCGATGGCGGATCAGCATACGGCGATGTCTGCTGCATATGCCAACAGTCCTAATATGTGCGGTTACATGATCATTGATGAGGATACAGTAAAGAAGTTGTCCGAGAGCGTGGAGGAAGGGTATGTCTACTTTATCTTTAAAGGCGCAAAGATCGAAAATTTCCGGGCTCAGGTAGACAGTGCGATTGCACAGGGAAATAAACATGTTTGTCACTTTGATACGATCCATGAGGTTTGCGAATATATGGGTATCAATGAGGCAGAACTGAAAAAGACGATTGCGAAATATAACAAGGCTGCTGAGATTGGATATGATGAGGATTTTAAGACGGATCCGAAATACATCCGTCCGGTGCGCGAAGAAAGCGGGCAGATTTACTGCTTCAGAATTTTTGCTGGAGCCTATGATACGATGGGGGGCCTTGCGATTGATGAAAACGCGAATGTGATCGATGAAAACAACATTCCGATTGAGGGATTATATGCGGCCGGTGATCTGGCAGTTGCAAGTCTGTATGGTAATCCGCCGGCGAATGCAGGCGGCACGGTGTACGGCGCAATGCCGGTAGGCCTGCTTGCAGGTGATTCGGCAGCATCATATGTGAAAGGAGAGATGTGATCATGAAGGCAAAATTAGCAGATTATTGTATTCGCTGCGGGATTTGTGTGGATCTCTACCCGGATCTGTTTAAGAGAAACTATGAGGACCACTGCATCGATATCTTATACGATGAGATTCCGGAAGAACTTCAGGAGAAGATGAAACAGGCACAGGCTGATTGCGCTGTGGCAGCGATTCTGATTGAGAAATAAAGAAAGAAGGAGAATGAAAAATGGGGAAAGTACCTGTTTCAGAAAGTGCGAAAAAACGCAGTTACTACAAATATTATGAAAATATGGAGATTGCAAACCTGACTGAAGAACAGATGGACTATGTTGCGCATTGTAAGGGAACGTCAGAAGAAGCACTATCCATCCGCGATAGAAATAAGCTTCTGGAAGCCGGAACGCAGTATCCCGTAAAAACTGGTTTTTATCCTTTAGAGGAAGGGGGAATGCTGGTGGCGGGAAATATCCCCATGCCGGACGTAACACCGGAAATGCTGTATTGGTGGTTTGCCTGGCATGGTCTTGAGCCGCTCCGTTATGCCATTTGGGATCCGGAGGATCATTTTGATGTCAAGATCAATGAAGAAGGTCACACACGTTCATTGAATCCAAATATTCCGATGAATGAGAAGTCATGGGGTGCAACCCATACTGTTCAGGAATCAATCGGCGGTCCGCCGGATGAGATTGTGATTATGTTCCAGAATCCAGCCGATATGGGATATGACATGAGCAAAGCTGGAACGGATGCCTGTGAATTTATCGTATCCGCCAATGCACTGTTAGGTCCCATGAAAGTACCGGTTGTGATGACGGAAATTGCAAAAAAGGTGGATGGTGTGATGACCTTTCAGGCCCGGTTCTGGGTTGGCTACCACATTATTGACGGTGAAGCCAAATATCTCCTCCCGCCTCATATCCAGCCGCCGGATGAGATTGCGATGGGGCTGGTTGGACATAATATCAAAGAGTTTACACATCTAAACAAGATCCTTCCTCTCGTTTATGCGGAGGAGAAAGATAACTGGTAATTCAGTAGACGGCGGTGGTTTCAATCGCCCATAACATTAAAAATGGCATTGGAAGAAATTTCTCTCCATGCCATTTTTTTTCCTTAAATCTTAGCTGTTAATTGCCGGATACGGCGATGGACATGTCATTTCCCTGCCCTTAAGCTTACACTTCTGAAAGGTTTATGGTTTGTACTTTTAGTACTGCTGTATGTATGTTATGATGAAGCTGACCTCGGTAACCGGTGCAGAAATATGGCTGCATCAGGCAGACCGTTTCGGTAGTTTTTCTGAGGGGAAAGGCGGTAGTGAAAATGGATATAAGAATTATGATTGTGGAGGATGATGCCATACTTTCCGCAGAGCTTGGGACATTCCTTATGAAGTGGGGCTATGAGGCCTTTTGCGTCACTGATTTTAAAAATATAATGCCTGAATATGAGCAGTTTCATCCCCATCTTGTGCTGATGGATGTTACCCTTCCTTTTTACGATGGATTTTACTGGTGCAGACAGATTCGGCGTTTGTCCCAGATCCCTGTTATTTTTATCAGCAGCAGAAATGATGAGCGGGATAAGATTATGGGGATGGCCCAGGGCGGTGATGATTATGTGGAAAAGCCCTTTGGACTGGGCCTTTTAAAAGCAAAGGTGGAGGCCATTGTTCGCAGAACTTATGAATATCAGGTGATTCGGGATGCCTATATTCATGAAGGATTTTATTATGACTATGGTACATCGGTACTTTATTATAATGAGAATATGATCGAGCTGACAAAATCTGAGCGAAAAATTATCGGAATTCTTCTGGAAAACAGCCCGGATGTTGTTTCCAGAGAGGAATTGATGATGGAGCTGTGGAATACAGATGAGTATGTGTCAGATACAACGCTGACGGTGCTGATTTCCAGGCTGAGAAGTAAAATACGGGCATTGTCCCAGGGCTGTGATTTGATATTTACAAAAAAGGGTCAGGGCTATTTCATTCCTTTCAATACATCTTCTGCTGCCAGTGTGTTTGAAGAAGAACATAAACCGGCCATGGGAAACAATCAAAAAGCAGAGAAAGGAAGGTCCGGCCATGACTTATAGAAAGATTCGGGGCGGTCTGTATGGTTCATGGGCTGTCCTGGCAGCTGCTTACAATATTTATTTTATATATCTTATAAAAACAGAGGCGATTGTGGAACTGCTGTATCTGGACGGACTTGTGCTGCTGGCTGCCGGCACTTTTTTTATGATGGATTACGGCCGGCATTTAAAGAACAAAAAAATCCGCAGACATTTGCTTACAGCGGATGGCAGTATTTATCGGGATGTTCCCGGTCTTTGGGATCAGGATGTCATTGAACACGAAATTCATGTGCTGGATCGGGAGCTGGAGACACTTTATACATCCAACTGTACTCTGAGAGATTATATTGCCCGCTGGTGCCATGAAATAAAAATCCCATTGGCTGTGGGAAAGCTGGCATTGGAAAAGATTACCGATCCAGGGGTGCGCAGTGAACTCAGGGAACAGCTGGAACGGATGGAAAGGGATTTAAGGCAGGTTTTGATTGGCTGTAAAATTGCCAGCCCTCTGGCGGATCTACGGATGCGGGCGGTTGATTTAAAGGCCTGTATTCAGACATCCATCAGGAATAATCGTTTTTTCCTTATTCAAAAAAAATTTCAGATTCATATAGGGATTGCCAATGTGACCGTTTATTCAGATCAGGAATGGATCATTTATGTGCTGGATCAGCTGATTGCCAATGCGGTTAAATATTCCGGAAATGATCCGGTCCTCATATTTGAAGCCAGGCGGGAAACCGATGAAATGGGGCGTGGGCAGACCATCCTTTCTGTCCGGGATAACGGAGAAGGAATCAGGGATTATGATCTTCCCAATATTTTTGATAAAGGATTTACCGGAGAAAATAACCATAACGGACAATATAAATCCACAGGCATGGGGCTTTACTTTGTGACTGAGATTGTGAGAAAGCTGGGCCATGAAATCCAGGTGGAAAGTGAATATGGTTCTTTTACTTTATTTCGGTTGATTTTCAGGGACAGCCGGGAATATTTTAATCGGTAAAGGTATCCCCATTGGATGCCATATTCTATGGTACAACTATTGTATGTGACAATGTTGCACATACTGTAATATTGCAGCTCTTTTTGTAACCTTAATGAAAGGACTTTGTGACAGGGATAAGATATAATAGTTTCAGTAAAAACATACAGGAGGATGATTTTTAATGGAAAGAAAAAATGTACTGTCCATCAGAAACCTGACAAAGGATTACGGAACAAAGGGCTTTAGAACCCAGGTTTTAAAGGGCATAGAGCTGGATATTATGGCCAATGATTTTATTGCCATTATGGGACCTTCAGGTTCCGGCAAAACGACATTGCTTAATATCCTTTCAACCATTGATTCACCGACACGGGGATCTATCATTCTGGATGGCCGGGATATTACAAAAATATCCAATAAAGAACTCTCAAAGCTGAGACAGGAAAAAATCGGCTTTATTTTCCAGGATTACAATCTTTTGGATACCATGACCCTTCAGGATAATATTGCCCTGCCTTTATCGCTAAACGGTGTAAGCGCTAAAGAAACGATCAGGCGAACCGAAAAGCTGGCGGAAATGTTTGGACTTTCCCAGCATTTGAATAAATATCCCTATCAGCTTTCGGGGGGACAAAAACAACGGGGCGCCACCTGCAGAGCATTGATTAGCCGGCCTGAAATTATCTTTGCCGATGAGCCTACAGGTGCGCTGGATTCCAGATCCAGCAAGGATCTTATGGAATGCCTCAGAATGGTTAATGAGCAGGAAAATGCCACGATTCTTATGGTAACCCATGATGCATTCAGTGCCAGCTGGGCTAAAGATGTTTATATTTTAAGTGACGGAGCAATCCGGTGCCGGCTGACCAGAGGAAACAGCAGAAAAGAATTCTATGACCGCATTATTGATATGCAGGCATCCATGGGGAGTGATCTATAATGAGTATGTTTAAACTGGCATTTTTAAATTTTAAAAGCGGCCTTAAAAATTATATGGCATTGATTTTGTCACTGGCATTTACGGTACTGATTCTGTTTAATTTCCAGAATCTTTTGGATTCAGATGCCCTGGGAATCTTAGGGGAGATCAATAAGCGAAATATAGATATTATTATAGAAGTGATCACCTTTGTCATTGTGTGCTTTATGTTGTTTTTTATCTGGTATGCCACCAATGTATTTTTGACTCAGAGGAAAAAAGAGATCGGAATTTATGTCTTTATGGGACTGACCAATCAGAAAATCGGCCGTTTATATATGATCGAGACAACAATGACCGGGATGGTGGCTCTGGCAGCCGGGCTGGGTCTGGGAATATTAACTTCAAAGCTGTTTCAGATGGTTTTGCTGGCAGTTTCGGATATTACTGGAAGGGTCAGTTTTAAGATTACTGTCAGAGCCGTATTCATGACGATTTTATATTTCGGTGTCATTTATATGCTTATGGTAGTCAAGGGATATATCAGTATTGTAAGAAGCAGTGTGCTTGAACTGGTGTCTGCATCCCGCAAAAACGAATATGTCCGTCAGTCGAGCGTGCTATTGATAATGAAAGCTGTGCTGGGTGTGGCAGTTCTTGGAACCGGTTATTATCTGGCTGTGAAGGAAGCCGGTATGGAGGTTATGGGAAATGCACTGATGGCGGTTGTTTTTGTTACCATTGGTACTTATTTTCTTTTTGGTGGATTGATTCCTGTAATTTTTCAGGCTCTGGAAAAGAACAAGCCATTTTTGTTTAAGAAAGAGCGGAATCTGTGGATCAACAATATTATTTTCAGAATACGGAAAAATTACCGTACCTATGCCATGGTCACGGTGCTGATGATCTGTTCGGTGACGGTGTTGGCCACCGCATTTGCCATGAAAGAGCGCTATGATGCAATGATTCATTTCAGAGAAACCTATGATTATCAGATTATGAGCAATATGGATGGCAGAGACAGTGAATTTTCCCAGCTGATTGAGCAGAAGAATGACATACGTTATAAAGGAATTCTGGAGGTTTTGCCCCTTTCGCCAGAGGATGTTGATTCGCCTTATCAAAATCAAAACTATGCTTTGATTGCCCGTTCCGCGCTGGAAAAAATGGCTCAGACCGGGGGATTTGATTTTGATATTCCGCCCCTTGAAGATGATCAGATTTTTACAATAACTAAACTGTATCTGATGTCACTGGCTGAAAAACCCGATTATACGACAGAGACAGAAACCATTCTGGGTAAGGTATACAAAGAAATCGGTTCAACTAATAGATCTTATCTTGGGCGAATGCAGGAAGAGATAAAATTCTACGTTGTCAGTGACAAGACGTATGAGCGGGTTCGAGCTTCGGGAACGCCCCTTTACCTTTATAATTATAAGCTTATGGCCCCGGAAAACGCCGCTGCCAGTCTTTCGGATTTGGATACAATTGTATCGGAGACACAAAAAAATACCACAGCCTATGTTTATGTGGATCCGGCCAGCAATGATATTGTGTGGGTTAAAATGACTTATGCCATTTGTATCTTCCTTTTTATGGTATTTGTTGTGGCCAGTGCAAGCATACTATTCATGAAAGTTTACAATGATGCTTATGAGGATCAGGCCCGCTTTGGCGTTCTTAAAAAGCTGGGCATTTCCCGGAAAACACTGAGACGCTCGGTGATCTGTGAGATGCGTTTTGCCTATGGCGTTCCCTTTGTAGTGATGGCGGTTTCATCCTGGTTTGCCGTGAATGCCCTGGCCAATGTGATGATGACAACGCTGTATACGATAAATCTGATCAGTGCGGTATGTATTTTTGCTGTTCTCTATGTGTGCTACAGAATATCCATTGAGGCTTATGTGAAAAATGCCCAGGTGTAAAACGCTGAAATTTTTCTAAAGCCTTGACTTTATTGTTGGGATTTATTATATTAATTTCCAAAAATACAGTAGGAATTGAAAAAATGGCGAGGCTGAAAAGACGGCAGCAGCACTTCAAGACAGACTAGGAGGCTTTATCATGAGAACGGAAGCAGAAATGTATGATTTAATTTTGAGGACAGCCATGACAGATGCCCGTATATTGGCAGTTTATATGAACGGTTCGCGGACCAATGACAATGCGGTACGTGATATTTTTCAGGACTATGACATTGTATACGTTGTGGAGCAGACCAGGCCGTTTATTGAGGATGCCGGCTGGATTCAAAGATTTGGCGAAATTTTGTATATGCAATGTCCGGAAGCGCTGGACTTGGAATGCGGCATTCCTTGCAACCCTGAGGAAAATTACGGGTGGCTGATGCAGTTTAGGGACGGTAATCGCCTGGATCTTCACATTCAGACGAAAGTTTATGCGACAGCTCATATTCGGGAGGACAGCCTGTGTCGGATTCTTCTGGATAAGCATGGGATTTTACCTTCAATCGGTGAGTCTTCGGAGCGGGATTATCTGATAAAGCCGCCGACACCGGCGGCGTTTCACTATTGCTGCAATGAGTTTTGGTGGTGCCTCAATAATGTGGCCAAAGGCCTGTGGCGCCGGGAAATTCCCTATGTTCAGGATATGCTGGGGCTTTATATCCGTCCCCAGCTTGTCCGCCTTTTGTCGTGGAAAATCGGCATTGACACCAGGTGGCGTGTAAGTATTGGAAAATCGGGAAAATATATGTACCGTTATCTGGAACCTGACACATGGGCCCGATTTCTCTCAACCTATAGCGGAAGTAAGCCTGAGGAACTGTGGGACAGTGTGACTGCCATGTGTACACTGTTTGATGAAACCGCCGGTCAGGTGGCTAAAACACTGGATTTTAAATACAATATCCAGGAAGCCAAAGCCAGTATGTTTTTTTTGGAAAATGCAAAAAATCTTCCGCAAGATGCCACAGAAGTTTTGTGACCCTATGGAAAAATACGCCTGTCCGTTGTATAATGACTAAGGCCCCCTGCAAATGTGGGGGCAGCCATTTTCAGTACAAATGAGACGAGGCGTTTTTTTATGAAAAAATCAGAAACAAAGCACATGTTTAGTAACCGGGATTTAAGGATTTTGCTTGTTCCTCTTGTGATTGAGCAGATTCTTAATTCTTTGATGGGAACCGTAGACAGTATGATGGTCAGCAATGTGGGATCGGCGGCCATTTCGGCCGTGTCCCTGGTGGATTCCATCAATGTTCTTGTGATCCAGGCCTTTTATGCCCTTGCTGCGGGGGGAACGATCATCTGCTCTCAGTATATGGGGCAAAAGGACAGCGAGAATGCAAGAAAATCGGCGGGGCAGCTGATGTTTGCCATTACGTTGATTTCGGTGGTGGTGACAGCAGGCTGTCTGATCTGGAAAATCCCCCTTCTGCGGCTGATTTTCGGTCAGGTGGAGGATGCGGTGATGGAAGCTTCCCAGACATACTTTTTTTACACTGCACTGTCGTTCCCTTTTATTGCCCTGTTTGATGCCGGGTCGTCTGTTTTCAGGGCTCAGAAAAATACCAGACTTCCGATGACTGTATCGGTGATTTCTAACATCCTTAATGTGGCCGGTAATGGAATTTTAATATGGGTATTTGATATGGGCGTGGCCGGCGCTGCCATTTCCACTTTGGGTTCCCGTATTTTTTCCGCCATTGTTGTAATGGCTGCTTTAAGGGGCAGAAAAAATACGATTTATGTGCGCGATTACCTGTCTATCCGGCCGCAGTGGCAGCGGATCCGGATGATTCTTGCGGTTGGGATACCATCAGGTATTGAAAACGGCATGTTTCAGTTTGGAAAGCTGGCGATTCAGTCCACGGTATCTACCCTGGGGACTGCGGCGATTGCGGCTCAGGCGATGACCAATATTCTGGAAAATCTTAACGGGATTGCGGCCATTGGCATCGGGATCGGTCTGATGACCGTTGTCGGTCAGTGTATGGGGGCCGGAAGGAAGGATGAAGCGGTTTATTATGTGAAAAAGCTTTCTGCGGTTGCGGAGGTTGTTGTCATTGCCAGCTGTCTTCTTGTTTTTGCGCTGACAAAACCGGTAACGATGCTGGGCGGCATGGAGCCTGAAAGTGCGTCTATGTGTATCTTTATGATGGCCTGTATTACGATTGTTAAGCCGATTGTGTGGACCCTGTCCTTTATTCCGGCCTACGGTTTCAGAGCAGCAGGTGATGTTAAATTTACCATGATTGTATCCTGTATTTCCATGTGGGTATTTCGTGTCAGTCTGTGTATTTTCCTGTGCCGACAGCTGGGCTTTGGCCCTATCGCCGTGTGGATTGGGATGTTTACAGACTGGACCGTCAGAGGAATTATATTTACCGCTCGGTTTTTCAGTAAAAAATGGATGAACCACAGTGTCATCGGCTAAAATAAAATTTGGGAGTGAGCATATATGTATGATCAGTTAACGGAAAATGATATTCGTCGTCTGAAAGAGGAGATCGAATACCGAAGGCTTGTTGTGCGCCCTGACGCCATTGAAGCGGTCAAGGAGGCCAGAGAGCATGGGGATCTCAGTGAAAATTTTGAGTATTATGCGGCCAAAAGGGATAAAAATAAAAATGAAAGCCGGATTCGTTATCTGGAACGAATGATAAAAACCGCCAAAGTGGTGTCAGACACTTCCAAAGCGGATGAGGTTGGATTAAATAATACAGTAGAACTGTATTTTGAAGACGAAGATGAATGTGAAACCTATAAAATTGTGACAACCATCAGAGAAAATTCTCTGGAAGGACGTATCAGCAATGAATCCCCCATTGGAAAGGCCATTATGGGGCACAAGGCGGGAGATCGGGTGTTCGTAAAGGTGAATGAAAAAAACGGCTATTATGTTGTGATTCGTTCTATAGAAAATACAACCGATGACGGCAGTGACCGCATACGGAGTTTTTAGAGATACGAAGTTTTTTATAAACCTAAAAAATTTTTAGGCTTCCTCATGTTATTTTTTGGCGAAAAGTAACATTTGTGAGGGTAAAAAGCCTGCAATGAGCGCCCAATGTGTAGAATAATAAAATTTATAAAAATTTTGTATTTATTATTGAAGGTAAATGTAGTATACTGTCTTGAGAAAAAATGCACAATGGAGGAACATATGGGAAAGAGAAATGATATTCACAAAGTACTGATTATTGGTTCCGGCCCGATTATTATCGGACAGGCATGCGAGTTTGACTATTCCGGTACACAGGCATGTAAGGCTCTGCGTCAGCTTGGATATGAAATTGTTCTTGTCAATTCCAATCCTGCTACAATTATGACCGACCCTGGCATTGCGGACGTGACCTATATCGAGCCATTAAATGTAGAACGCCTTGAACAGATTATTGCAAAGGAAAGACCGGATGCGATCCTGCCCAATCTTGGCGGACAGTCTGGTTTAAATCTCTGTTCTGAGCTTGCAGCAGCCGGCGTGCTTGAAAAATATGATGTCAAAGTTATCGGTGTTCAGATCGATGCGATTGAACGCGGTGAGGACCGTATTGAGTTTAAAAAGACCATGAATCGTCTGGGCATTGAGATGGCCCGCAGCGAAGTTGCCTATACTGTAGATGAGGCTTTGGCTATTGCTGAAAAACTGGGGTATCCGGTTGTTTTGCGTCCGGCATATACAATGGGCGGTGCCGGCGGCGGACTTGTATATAACGTAGAAGAATTAAAGACTGTATGTGCCCGTGGTCTTCAGGCCAGCCTTGTCGGCCAGGTTCTTGTTGAAGAGTCTATTCTTGGCTGGGAAGAACTGGAACTGGAAGTTGTCCGCGATGCAAAAAACAACATGATTACCGTATGTTTCATTGAAAATATTGACCCTCTGGGCGTTCATACAGGAGACTCCTTCTGTTCTGCCCCGATGTTGACCATTCCTAAAGAGGCTCAGGAGGAACTTCAGCGTCAGGCCTATAAGATCGTTGAAGAGGTTCAGGTAATCGGCGGTACAAACGTACAGTTTGCACGTAATCCGGAAGACGGAAGAATTGCAGTTATTGAAATCAATCCGAGAACATCCAGATCATCGGCGCTGGCTTCAAAAGCCACTGGTTTCCCTATTGCCCTTGTATCTGCAATGCTGGCCAGCGGACTGACATTGGATGAGATTCCATGCGGTAAGTATGGCACTCTGGACAAGTATGTTCCGGACGGAGATTACATTGTGATCAAGTTCGCCCGCTGGGCATTTGAAAAATTCAAGGGTGTGCAGGATAAGCTGGGGACACAGATGCGTGCTGTCGGCGAAGTTATGAGTATCGGGAAAACTTATAAAGAAGCTTTCCAGAAAGCAATCCGCAGTCTGGAAAATGGTCAGTATGGTCTGGGATTTGCAAAGAATTTCCATGATAAATCCAAGGAAGAACTGCTGAACATGCTGTTCGAGCCTACAAGCCAGCGCCAGTTTATCATGTATGAAGCATTGAGAAAAGGTGCCACAGTAGAAGAACTTCATGAACTGACAAAAATTAAACCTTATTTTATTGAGCAGATGAAAGAACTGGTTGAGGAAGAAGAGGCTCTTCTGGCAGGCAAAGGTGCGGTTCCTGAGGAAGCGGCTCTGCGTCAGGCTAAGCTGGATGGTTTTTCAGACAAATACCTGAGTAAGATTCTTGAAGTTTCTGAAGATGATATCCGCAGCGCCAGAGCGGCTGCCGGTATCGAGGAAGCATGGGAAGGCGTTCATGTCAGCGGTACTCAGGACAAGAATTACTATTATTCCACTTATCATGCTAAGGATGAAAGCGTGGCCAGTGAAAATAAAAATAAGATTATGATTCTGGGCGGCGGTCCAAACCGCATTGGCCAGGGGATTGAATTTGACTACTGCTGCGTCCATTGTGCCCTTGCATTAAAGAAGGCAGGTTTTGAGACAATCATTGTCAACTGCAATCCTGAAACCGTGTCCACAGACTATGATACATCTGACAAGCTTTACTTTGAACCTTTAACACTGGAAGATGTTTTAAGTATTTATAAGAAGGAAAAGCCACTGGGTGTTATTGCTCAGTTCGGCGGTCAGACACCGCTTAATCTTTCCGCAGAACTGGAAAAGAACGGTGTGAAGATTCTGGGAACATCTCCGGCTGTGATTGACCTTGCAGAAGATCGTGATCTGTTCCGGGCCATGATGGATAAGCTTGAAATACCTATGCCTGAATCCGGTATGGCTGTAACTGTGGAAGATGCCCTTGAGATTGCAGACCGCATCGGTTATCCGGTGATGGTTCGCCCATCCTATGTTCTTGGCGGCCGGGGCATGGAAGTTGTGTATGAACCGGAAAGCATGAAAGCTTATATGGCAGCAGCGGTAGGTGTGACACCGGATCGTCCGATTCTTATTGACCGCTTCCTGCAGCATGCCACAGAGTGTGAAGCCGATGCCATCAGTGATGGTACTCATGCCTTTGTACCTGCGGTTATGGAGCATATTGAGCTGGCCGGTGTTCATTCCGGTGACTCTGCATGTATTATTCCATCTCAGAACATTTCTCAGGAAAACCTGAAGACAATTAAGGAATATACAAAGAAAATTGCCGAAGAAATGCATGTGCGTGGTCTGATGAATATGCAGTATGCTATTGAAAATGATAAGGTGTATGTTCTGGAAGCCAATCCAAGAGCCTCCCGTACAGTACCTCTTGTATCAAAGGTATGTAATATTTCCATGGTTCCTCTGGCGACAGAGATTATTACTATGGAATTTACAGGAAAGCCTTCACCGCTCAATGATCTGAAGGAAAAGGAAATTCCCCATTATGGCGTGAAGGAAGCTGTATTCCCATTTAACATGTTCCCAGAGGTTGACCCTCTGTTAGGACCTGAAATGCGTTCTACAGGTGAGGTTCTCGGTATTGCCGACAATGTGGGTGAGGCCTTCTACAAGGCTCAGGAAGCTACACAGACAAAACTGCCTCTGGAAGGTACCGTATTAATCAGTGTCAGCAACCGGGATAAAAATGATGTACTGGCGGTTGCAAAACTGTTTAAACAGGCTGGCTTTAAGATCATGTCCACAAAGCATACAAGAGAATATCTGGCTGAAAACGACATTGAGTCAGAGAAAATTTTCAAGGTTTCCGAAGGACGTCCCAATGTGTATGATATGATTACCAATAATAAGGTACAGCTTGTAGTTAATACACCAAAGGGAAATGATGCCGGTCCGGATGACAGCTATGTGCGTAAAGCCTGCGTGAAGAGCCGTGTGCCTTATATGACAACAATGGCCGCAGCCCTGGCGACTGCCAACGGAATTCTCGCTGTTCAGAAAGAAAAACAGATTGGTGTAATGTCACTTCAGGAAAGACACAGCCATATTAAATAATAAAGATCATTAAAAATAAGATGCCCCCATTTAGGAGACAAGTAAAATCATAAAACTTGTGGCCTGAATGGGGGCATTTTAAATGGGTTATCAGTCACTAAGGGCACAGCAGGCCGCAAAGGAGAGGCACCAGGTGGTCTCTGTTTTGCGGTGTCACAGTCATCAGCAGGGTGTCGGGATGGGCACGGATTTGATCCAGCCAGGATGGCCGGGGTGTCTGTCGGATGACGCCAAGAATGGGAACCGGTGAATCCAGAGACCGGATGACTGCCTGACGGAACAATGGTGCCTCAGCCTCCATATAACCACATTCATCGAAAATAAGTACAGGCACAGAGCCGCCGTTGTTATTATTTTTTAGGGGAACTTTTGGGACTGTTTTCTTGGCTGCTTTGTCTGCATTTAAGGCTGTTGTAAGTCCGGCCTCAATTAAGGAGACGCCAAAATCCTCGAAGGTTTCCCGGATGATTTGAGGCGGGCCGAAAGCTTCCAGGTTTGCAGCGGCCTGGCCGCCGTATACCTGGGAAAATACAGGTTGCCTGAGAAATTGAGGGTCACTGAAATTTTTGGCATTGCACATATAAAGTTTTCTGGGGCCAAAGCGCTGGTTATTTTCAAAGCCGGTGAGAAAACCGCCGGCAACGGTTATCTGCGAACCGGCTGTTTCGAGAACACGGCGGATCAGGGTACTCTTGCCGCAGCCGATATCTCCTGTAAGAAAAATATGTTTCATAAAACCTCCCTAGGCTGTTTCATCAGGAATAAAATTCTTTGTGAAGCATGTCCGTTTTTTATATTTTTATTTGATACAGTGATTGTACACCTTTTGTCGGCGCTTGTTTAGACTTGTTTTAGTAAAAAAGGTGTGTGATAAAGAAAAGATCAATGAAGTTCGATAATATAGAATATAAATTCGAAATTATCGAATATTCTTCGTTGTTTGATGATGTATTCAATGATATAATGAAGCCAGCATGTAAAGAGGTGAAACATATGATGAAAAACAAGCGCAGGACGTCAAGTAGCGGCGGAAGCGTCAAGTACCGGCGTCGGGTATTTGTGCTGCTGATTCTATTCTTAATCTGTTTTTTCGTATCCTTTGCCATCGGACTGTATGGGGTACCGGTGCCGGAGGTCATCAAAATATTTATTTCAAAAATTCTTCCTATTGAGCATACATGGGATACGTCCATGGAGATTGTGGTTATGAATGTGCGGTTTCCAAGAATTATTGCCGCAGGACTCATTGGCGGTGCCCTGGCAGTTTCCGGCGGTGTCTATCAGGGAATGTTTAAAAATCCTATGGTCTCGCCGGATGTTTTAGGTACATCTGCCGGTGCCGGCTTTGGTGCTGCCCTTGGCATCCTGATGGGGGTGGGCTATGCCGGTATCAGTCTGCTGTCTTTTGGATTCGGGCTTTTGGCGGTGGTGATCGTCTGCGTGATTTCGTCAAAGTATAAAAATAATATGGCCATGGGATTGATTTTGGCGGGGATTATGATGGGGTCCCTGTTTTCGGCAGGTACATCCTTTTTGAAACTGGTAGCCGATCCCACAGATCAGCTGCCGGCCATTACTTATTGGCTCATGGGCAGCCTGGCTTCTATAAGAAAGGAGGACCTTATGCTTCTTGTTCCGGTTATTTTACTGGGAATGGTCCCTCTGTTTTTGCTGCGTTGGCGTTTGAATGTGGCAACACTGGCGGATGAAGAGGTTATGGCGCTGGGGGTTCATATTCACCGCCTTCGCATGGGGATTATTGTATGTGCAACTTTGATGACTGCGGTCAGTGTTTCTGTAAGCGGAATGATTGGCTGGGTTGGGCTTGTGATTCCCCATTTTGCCCGTAAATTTGCAGGAAATGATTATAAATATCTCCTTCCGGCAACCATATTGATGGGGGGATCTTTCCTTATCATGGTCGATAATCTGGCCAGGACACTGTCTACCAGTGAGGTGCCCATTGGTATTTTGACGGCCTTTGTGGGGGCGCCCTTTTTCCTTTATTTATTGCTGAAGGGAGGTCAAAGCCATGCTTGAAGTCAATCATTTAAGTTTCGCTTATGGTTCGCACCAGGTGCTTAAGGATATTAGTTTTTTTGTAAAGCCGGGAAAAATGACCTTTCTTCTTGGACATAACGGTGCCGGGAAAAGTACGATTTTTAAATGTATTCTTGGGCATTTAAAAGGTGTCCAGGGACAGATAGCGCTGGAAGGCAGAAATATCAGAACCTATTCTATCAGGGAACTGGCCCGGCATGTGGCCTATATTCCGCAGGCGGCCAGCCCGGTATTTAATTATCCGGTTCATCAGATTGTCCTGATGGGGCGCAGTGCATATACATCAATCTTTGCATCTCCCTCTGAGGAAGATGAGAAAATCGCCAGGGAGGCCCTGGGGCGTCTGGGGATTTCCCATCTTCAGAACCAGGGCTTTTCTCAGATCAGCGGCGGTGAACGGCAGATGGTGCTTGTTGCCAGGGCATTGGCGCAGGGCGGCCGTTTGCTGCTTATGGATGAACCGACATCCAGTCTGGATTACGGCAATCAGCTCAAGGTACTTATGCAGGTAAAAAAGCTTTGTGAGGAAGGTATGTCGGTGCTTATTTCTTCTCATAATCCCCAGCATGCGCTATTGTTTGCCGATGAAATTCTGGCCGTGGATGATGGAATGATGCTTGCCCATGGCGGCAGGGATGTGATGACTCCGGAGCTGATTTGGCGTCTTTATCATGTCCGTGTGACATTTTATGAAGAAAATGGCCATCAATTTATTATGCCTGAAGGGATTGGAGGGGATATGGGATGTTTGTCTGGAATGAAGAAATGATTCGATATATGGACAGGGCAGCCAGCCACACCCAATACTATAAAACACTGGCAGGGCTGATTGGGCAGGATCTGAAAAAAACAGACAGAATCTGTGACATGGGCTGTGGCCTGGGCTATCTGTCTTTGGCTCTGTCTCCCTACGTGGCGCAGGTGGATGCTGTGGATATCTCCCCTGAGGCGCTGACTGTTTTAACAAGGAATCTGACAGCACCGGATACTGGTGTTTCCAATGTATTTCCGATTATGGGAGATTTTTATACCATGGAGATTAAAAAAACTTACGATGCCATGATTTTCTGCTATTTTGCACAGGCAGAGGCGATTTTAAAACAAACCGAAAAGGTGTGCAGGGGACCGGTTTATATTATTAAAGGGCGCAGCAGCAGGCATCTTTTTTCCAGAAACTGTGAAAAGACATCCCGCGAAAATGCGGGAACCATGATCCGGTGGCTGAATTCGAAAGATATTCCTTTTGAGGCCGTAGATCTGGATTTGGAATTTGGTCAGCCGTTTAACAGCATGGCGGATATGGAAGCTTTTGCCAAACTTTACGGTAAAAGGATGGTGGACGGACGCAAAGATACATCATGGATTTACGATCGTCTGGGACCGGATCCGGATGGTGTATACCCGTTGTATATGCCGCTGAAAAAACCGGTCACACTATTTCGTATATACAATTGAGATGAAGCTTATACAATTGAGATGAAGCTGCCAATCGGCAGTTGAACAATAAAGGAGGAAATTAAGATGAAAAAAACAATGGGCGCATTATTTATGGTTATTGGTCTTACTGTCGGTCTGACGGCCTGCCAGACATCCGGCCCGACAGAATCCCAGTCACAAACGGTCACGTTTTCCGAAACAGAAGGAGCAACTGCGTCGTTTTCAGCTGAGACGGACGCACAGTCCCAAACATCTGATGGTCAAACGGACGCACAAAATGGCGATTCAATGTCGGTGGCCATTAAGGATAACGGTGATGATACGGTGACCTTTACAGATTCCTGCGGTCGTGCAGTGGTACTTCCCAAAAATCTGACCCAGGTTGCGCCATCGGGAGCATCGGCTCAGATGATTATTTATACCCTGGCTCCGGATGTGATGGTTGGATGGAGCAGTAATCCTACATCGGCTCAGCAGAAGTACTTTGATGAAAAATACTATAATTTGCCGGAATTTGGCCAGTTTTACGGAAAAAATGTCAGCTTGAATATGGAAGCGCTGATTGCGGCCAAACCCCAGGTGATTATTGACATGGGAGATATGAAGGACGGTCATGGGGCAGATATGGATGCTATCCAGGAGCAGACCGGTATTCCCACCATATTTATTGAAGCCAATTTGGATACTTTTTCTCAGGCCTATCGTACACTGGGAGCTTTGCTGAATATGCAGACCCAGGCGGAGACACTGGCATCTTATATCGATGAAACGATTGCCATGGCAGAGGAACGTTCAGCAAAGATCGCAGATGAGGATCGGCTGACGGTGATGTTTGCTTCCGGAGATACGGGCCTTGAGGTGAATGCGGCAGGCTCCATCCATTCTGCGGTCATTGACATTGTGGGTGCTAAAAATGCCATTGTTGTAGATGAGATCAGTAATAAAAGCGGCGGCAATACCATTAATATGGAAACTGTGCTTCTGGCTCAGCCGGATGTGATTCTGTTCAGTCAGGGCGGACCTTACGAAACAGTTTCCGAAGATGAAAACTGGGGCGGTGTGACAGCAATTTCTCAGGGCAGATACTATGAGATACCCAATGGCCCCTATGACTGGATGACACAGCCGCCGGCAGTAAATCGTATCATCGGTATCCGCTGGCTGGGAAATTTATTGTACCCGGATTTATATGATGAGGATATGATTGAAGAAGCAAAAACATTTTATCAGTTATTCTGGCACTATGACTTAAGTGATGAAGAAGCCAGAGCACTGATGGCCCATTCAACATATAAGATTGCAGAATAATTCATATAGGATTGCGGCATTATCTGTGCTAAGACTGCAAAAGCCGCCATGCTTTGCGGCCGGCACACAGAAAGGGGAAACGATATGATTGAATTTTTTAAAGCCTTGAGGGAACGACTGAAAAAGCCGGAAAGTTTTGTGCTTACCAGTATTGTGGCCAGTTCAGGGTCTACGCCCAGGGGAAATGGGGCAAAAATGGCGGTGTTTGAAGACGGAAGCACCATGGGCACCATCGGAGGGGGCAATGTGGAGTATTTAAGCACTAAAGAGGCACTTAGAGTGCTGAAAGAAAAATGCTCAATGACCAAGGGCTTTAATCTGACGAAAAATCAGACTGCGGATATAGGGATGATCTGCGGTGGTAATGTGGTTGTTTATTTTCAGTACATCAACGGCGGTGATGCAAATTTTACGGCCATGCTTGACCATATGCTCAGGCTTTACGATGCGGACACAGATGCATGGCTGGTTACGGCCATCAAAGAAGGGGCAGCCTGCCAGACCGGTGTGTATGATAAAATGTCGGGGCTGAACTTTATGGATGGTGTGACGGAAGCACAGCTACTGCCTTTTCTGAAAAATACATCTGTCCGGACAGGTACAGAACCGGATTATTTTGTGGAACCATTGATCCAGTCCGGCTGGGTATATGTATTTGGCGGCGGCCATGTGGCTCAGGAGCTTGTTCCGGTCATTGCCCATGTGGGATTTAAAGTGGTTGTTTACGAAGACAGGGAACATTTTGCCGATCCCCGTCTTTTTAAAGGGGTACATCATACGGTGTATGGAGATTTTAAAGATTTTACGGATCAAATTCAGATCAAAGCGCAGGACTATGTGGTGATTATGACCAGAGGACATCAGTCTGATTACGAGGTCCTTTATCAGGCGCTTCAGACACCGGCGGCTTATATTGGTGTCATCGGCAGCAGACATAAAATTGCGGCAACTACAAAACGTTTGCTGGAAGCGGGGATTGCCATGGAAGACATTAACCGTATGCACACACCTATTGGTCTGCCGATTAAAGGAGAAACCCCGGCGGAAATTGCCATCAGTATTGCGGCTGAGATGATTCTTATACGTTCAGCGCATAAGGAGCGGCTGTAGATGGGTGAAATCAAATCAGTGGAAAAGGCCATGCTTCTTTTAAATGCACTGGCTGCGTCGGATTCTGGGCTTTCCCTTCAGGAGCTGTCCGTACGATGTGGTTATCCCAAAACAACGGTGTATGGTCTTTTGTCCACAATGCGCCATTTTGGAGTTATTGAGCAGGACGGTGGCAGTGGAAAGTACAGGCTGGGGATGCATTTATTTGAACTGGGCAATGCGGTGCGCAGGTCGTGGCATATTGTAGATTATGCCAGAACTTATATGCCGGGGATTGCCATGCAGACCGGCGAGACTGTTGGGCTGTGGACCTATCAGGCCGAAGAAATGCTTTGCCTGTATCTTCAGGATACAGGCAATCCTATGAGAGTTGTTACAGAAGCTGGCAGCCGTTTTCCCATGCACAGTACGGCTATGGGGAAGGCTGTTTGGGCCTTTATGCCGGATCGGCATCAGTGCCGCCAGCTGTTGAAAAATAAAACCCGCCGGATGTATACGCCTCATACACTGGTAGAGGCGCAGGATCTGGAACGGGAATTTGAGCGTATTCGATATAATGGCGTAGCCGTTGAGAACGGTGAACACCGTATTGGTCTGCGCTGTGTGGGCGCTCCTGTTTTTAACAGCAGCGGCTTTCCTCAGTATGTGCTTGTCTCCTCGGGCATGTTCCGCAGTATTAAAGAGGAGCGGTTTTTGCTGGCAGCCAGACTGATCTGGGAAGCATGTGCCCGTCTGTCTGTCAATATGGGCTATACCGGACAGTATCCGGCTTATCGCCTGGAGGAATCTTTAAGAGCTGATCATATCATCTAAACGAATGTCCGGGTGATGGTATTTGGGGCGGCGCTGAATTTCCGTTTCTTTGCTCATATAGATAGCCTCTGTGGGACACCAGTGGAAGCAGGCCAGACAGGTGAGACAGTTCTCCCCAAAGGTTGGTCGGGGATTTAAGGTGATGTTATCCATGGGGCATACACGGGCGCAGATGCCGCACTGAATGCAGTGATCATCGGCCGTCATCCCGCGCATATTCCACAGTTTGGAAACCGGCGATGGCTGGGGAAGGGGAAGTTTGGCATAATCCTCAGAGCGTCTTTGCACGATCTGAGGAGCCAGTTTTAAAATATTGGATTGCTGATTCAAAAGCGCTTCCTCAGCCTGCTTTGGGGTGCTTAAATAACTGTTTCCAGGCATGGGAATTCCAAGATTGAGTGACAGGAAAGCCCCCCGCTTGTTTAAAAGATCATTCATCCTGGCAGCCACATCTCCCGGATGGCCTCTGTAGGTGGAAAACGTAAAAATGTAGCAGTTTTCCGGAAAGTTCATTTTTTCTATAAGATTTCGTATAATATACGGCATGTCTCCATAATAAATAGGAAATACAAATCCAACGCAGTGCGCTGTCACATCAATCTGTTCTAAATCTTTTAGTGAAGCGGCTGAGATGATTCGGCAGTCGCCTTCCAGCGCTTGTGCCAGAATCCGGGCGGTTGTCAAAGAATTGCCTGTAGCCGAAAAATAGTAAAGGGCTGTTTGTTCACGCATAAGAATCCTCCTCCGATTTCTTAAAGGTTAATTTTATACTTCCAGTGGTTTTAAATGGACAAGTACTTTTTTGTAAAGAGCAACAAACATTAAAATGCCCAGAATACAGGAAACGATCTCCGCAATAGGGAAAGCGTACCATACGGCGGCAAGACTGATTTTGGACAGGAGATAGGCAACCGGCAAAATACAGATCAGCTGACGCACAAGAGAAAGAATCAGACTGTTAAAACCTTTGCCTACGGCCTGAAACAGTGTTGAAAACATAATGCCCAGGGCTGCGGGAATAAAGCACAGACTGATGGTTCGCATGGCCGGGATTCCGATTTCCAGCGTAGTGGCATCCGCATTAAACATACCAAGCATTGTGTCAGGAAACAGTTGGAACAAAAGTGTGCCGATCACCATAATGACCGCAGCAAAAAGTGTGCCGATTTTAAGGGTTTTGAGCATCCGATCCTTTTGCCCTGCCCCGTAATTATAGCCAAGAATCGGCATAGCACCCTGGGTCAGGCCAAAGATGGGCATAAATACAAAGGACTGAAGTTTGTAGTAAATACCAAGGACATTGACGGCTGCTTCGGAAAATGAAATAAGAATCATATTCAGGAAGGTTACAAGGACAGAGCCGATGGCCTGCATAATAATAGAGGGAAAGCCTACCTGATAAATATGTTTGACTGTTTCTCTGTCAAAACGGAAATGCTTCAGAGAAATATGAACAGCATGATTTTTAAATTTCAGTATACACATACAGAAAATCATACCAAACAGCTGACCGGTAACGGTGGCAATGGCTGCACCTCGGATGCCCATGGCCGGAAAGCCAAAATAACCAAAAATAAGGATTGGATCCAGAATAATGTTGCTGATACAGCCGATTAACTGAGAACACATGGGGAAAATCATATTTCCCGTGGCCTGAAGCGTTTTTTCAATACAAACCTGGATGGTTGTAAAAAGACAGAATACGGTGACAATGGTTGTATAGCTGACGCCCATCTCGATAATGTTGGCATTGTCTGTTGTTGCCATAAAAAACGGACGGGAACCAAAGGCGCCCAGCAGTGCAATGATGAGCCAGCTGATGATGCCTAAAACGATGCCGTGACTGGCTGCGTTGTTGGCTTCTGCCTGTCTTTGTTCACCCAGGCGGCGGGCAACAAGGGAGTTTATACCAACGCCGGTTCCCACAACGACCGAGATCATCAGCATCTGTACTGGAAATGCCAGAGAAATGGCTGAAAGCGCCTCGGAGCTGATTCTGGAAACAAAGATACTGTCTACCACATTATACAGTGCCTGAATCAGCATGGAGATCATGGCAGGCAGTGCCATGGAAGCAAGCAGCGGCGTAATCGGTGCATACCCCATCTTATTCTTTTGTTGTTTTTCCATATGAAGTTAAGACCCCTTTCAAAAAGTTTTACGTATATAGTATAGCAAAACCAAATTTTAAATTCAATTGCTGGTTGTGAAAAATGGCCGGCTGATATATAATCATTATAAAAATCCGAAGATGAAAAATCAGGGGGAAGGGAACATAAAAATGATATGGTTTTTAGTTGCCGCAGGTGTTTGCGGCGGGGATTTATGGATTAAAAAGTGGATCAGAGATCATAAGGATTTAAACAGCAGGCAGGCCGTGGCCGGCGGACATATTGTGATTACGAAGTATTTTAACGATGGTGCCATGCTGGGTGCCTTGCGGCATCATGCCAGACTTTTGGCCGGGATTACTGTGTTTTTGCTGGGCCTTGTGTGCGGACTTTTGGCGGCCGCGGCCGGCAGCGACGGTTCCCGGATGCTTAAACTGGGGTTGGCTCTGATTCTTGGTGGTGCGGCAAGCAATGCAGCAGAACGGCTGACCTGCGGCAGGGTGACGGATTATTTCAGAATATCCATCGGATGCAGGCGGTTAGAGCGGATTATTTTTAACATTGGTGATTTCTGTATTTTTGCCGGTGCCGCTTTGGCGGTGCTTGCCGGCCTGTCTGAAAAAAAGTAAAAGCACAAGAAAATAGCTTTGGAAATCCATGGGATGGGTATTTCCAAGGCTTTTTTTCCGTCAAGAGGTTTGATAAAGCAACTTCATTATTAATTTTTCGTAAAAAATTGTGAATTGAGTAGACGTTTTTGCTTTTTTAGGATATAGTAATTAAAGTATGGAAAAGTATATCCAGACACCAAAAGTGTGAATGGAAGGAGAAAGCGTATGGAGAATAAACCTAATGATAAAAAGAATAAAAATATCATAAATATGGTTGTTATTGGTGTGATTGCTGTCTGTGTGCTGCTGTTTTTTAATTTTCTTTCAGCACAGGCCAGAGAGAGCCGGAGAGAGGAAATCACATATAATCAGTTTTTGGAAATGCTGGATGAGGGCGTTGTAAAAAATGTGCTGGTAAAAAATGACGGCAGTCTGGAGATTACACGCAATGACGATACTGCCATGATTCCCAGAACCTATTATACAGGCCAGATGTCGGATTTGACACTGACTGACCGGCTGGAGGCGGCCGGCGTAGAGTTTAAGCGGGAAATCCCCCAGAGCAGTTCGATGTTTCTGACAATTCTTTCATGGGTTCTGCCGCTTGTGCTGATCTATGGTGCCATGTTTTTAATTTTCAGATTCATGTCCCGGGGCAGCGGCGGCGTGATGGGTGTGGGAAAAAGCAATGCCAAGGTTTATGTACAGAAGGCCACCGGTGTGACTTTTAAGGATGTGGCCGGTCAGGAAGAATCCAAGGAATCCCTGAAGGAGATTGTGGACTTTTTGCATAATCCGGCAAAATATACCCAGATTGGAGCTAAACTGCCAAAGGGCGCACTTCTTGTGGGACCGCCGGGAACTGGTAAAACTCTGCTTGCAAAAGCCGTGGCCGGCGAGGCTGGCGTTCCTTTTTATTCTTTATCCGGTTCGGATTTTGTGGAGATGTTTGTCGGTGTGGGTGCCTCCCGTGTCCGTGATCTTTTTAAACAGGCTCAGCAGTCTGCACCGTGTATTATTTTTATCGATGAGCTGGATGCCATCGGAAAAAGCCGTGATTCCAGATACGGCGGCAATGATGAGCGTGAGCAGACTTTAAATCAGCTGTTGGCTGAGATGGATGGTTTTGATTCCTCCAAAGGAATTATCATTCTGGCAGCTACAAACCGTCCGGAGATTCTTGATAAGGCCCTTTTGCGCCCGGGCCGTTTTGACCGGCGTATTATCGTTGAAAAGCCGGATTTAAAAGGCCGTATAGAGACGCTGAAGGTTCATTCAAAAAATGTTCATATGGACGATACGGTGGATTTACACGAAATCGGTCTGGCCACCAGCGGTGCTGTGGGTTCAGATTTGGCCAATATTATTAACGAGGCTGCACTTCACGCCGTCAAGCATGGCCGTATGGCTGTATCTCAGGCGGATCTTTTTGAATCTGTGGAGGTTGTGATTGCCGGTAAGGAAAAAAAGGACAGGGTGTTAAGTGCCAAGGAGCGCCGGATTGTATCTTATCATGAAGTGGGACATGCGCTGACGGCAGCCTTACAGAAAAATACGGAGCCTGTGCAGAAAATTACCATTGTCCCCAGAACAATGGGTGCCTTAGGCTATACAATGCAGGTTCCTGAGGAAGAAAAGTATTTGATGTCTCAAAGTGAACTGGAAGAAGAACTGGTTGTTTTGTTCGGCGGCCGCGCTGCGGAGCAGGTGAAGTTTAATTCCGTAACCACAGGCGCTTCTAATGATATTGAAAGAGCCACGGCTATCGCCAAAGCTATGGTTACCCAGTATGGTATGTCTGACCGCTTTGGTCTGATGGGGCTGGCTTCGGTGGAAGATCAGTATCTTAGCGGACGCACTGTTTTAAACTGCGGTGATGCTACGGCAGCGGAGATTGACACAGAGGTTATGGGCATTCTCAAGGATGCCTATCAGAAAGCCCTGGATCTTTTAAAAGATAATATGGACTGTCTGGATGAAATCAGTGACTATCTGATTGAAAATGAAACCATTACCGGTAAGGAGTTTATGCAGATTTTCCGTAGAATTAAAGGTATTCCAGAACCGGAAGAAAAAAAAGTTCCCACTGACGAGAATGCTTTGGGCTCAAATAGAGACAATACTCCGGAATCTGTGGCTGGAGCGATGAAACAAGAACAGCCGGCCGGCTTTGATGTGGAACGTATTCTGGATCAGGGGATGGAGAAAAATAACCACCCTATTTCAGAGGAAACAATCTGGCCCCCGTTAAAGGGTTCAGACATGGATTCGACGGGATCGGATGACCTGGATCAGGATCTGGAGAAGGCAGCATCAAAAGATCACAAGACGTCCGATGAAGACGGGGATGCCAAAGCGTCTCCTTCGGTTAAAGACTGAAAAATCGGATTTAAATAAGCCTGACGGAGTGACCATTTCCGTCAGGCTTATATTTTTACTTAGCATCAATTATAATGCTGAACAGATAGAATATTGAACAGACATGATATCAAACGGAGGTAATTATGTTTAATATTGAAGAAGAACTGAAAAAGCTGCCGGCCAGACCCGGTGTTTATATAATGCACGATGTCCATGATGATATTATTTATGTGGGTAAGGCCATTAGTCTGAAAAACCGGGTACGCCAGTATTTTCAAAGCAGCAGAAATCTGTCGCCTAAAATTGCCAGTATGGTGCCTAAAATTGCCAGGTTTGAATATATTGTGACAGATTCCGAACTGGAGGCCCTTGTGCTTGAATGTAATCTTATTAAAGAACATCGGCCTAAATATAATACAATGCTTAAGGATGATAAAACCTATCCCTATATTCGGGTGTCGGTTAATGAGCCCTATCCCAGGATTATGCTTGTGCGAAAAATGAAAAAGGATGGGGCTAAATATTTTGGACCCTATACCAGTGGGGCCGCAGTCAAAAATATTATTGAACTGCTCCAGAAAATTTATAAAATCCGCACCTGTCGTCGAAGCCTCCCAAAAGATATCGGGAAAGAGCGTCCCTGCCTGTATCATCACATTCACCAGTGTGATGCGCCATGTCAGAGCTATATAAGCTGTGAAGATTATAAGGCAAAGGTTTTGGGGGCTGTTAGTTTTCTTAATGGTAATTATACTCAGGTGGCGGACATGCTCCAAAAGAAAATGGAGGCTGCTTCTCAAAATCTGGAGTTTGAAAAGGCCATGGAGTATCGGGACTTGCTGGCAAGTGTGAAACAGATTTCTCAAAAGCAGAAAATTACAAGCGCTCAGATGGATGACAGAGATGTGATTGCCTTTGCCAGAGCCGGAGATGAGGCTGTTGTTCAGGTCTTTTTTATTCGTTCCGGAA